>OQVL01001591.1_pt1 | contig 13635 bp, 13 predicted proteins | sample 1691501 | NCBI WGS metagenome assembly OQVL01 (sample SAMN03418253, study PRJEB22391) | human gut metagenome | biome: human-gut; feature: organic feature; material: feces | host: Homo sapiens | place: Tanzania | collected 2013-01
AAATATTATTTTATTAAATAAAAAAATAGTCTAATTTTATAAATATTACATAAAAATTTACTTAGTTTATTTATAGTTGTACTTACAAAAAATGTCAAATATTGAAAGTTTTGATGATGAATTTGCAAAAAAGATGATATAATACTAGCAATAGGAAACATTACTTTATTTTTTAAATTTTGCTAATTCTATTAAAACAAATAAAAAGAGGAATGGAAGGGATTAGAATGATAGATTTACATACACATACAAAATATTCTGATGGGACATGGGATGTTCAAAAATTGCTTCAAGAGGCTGAAAAAAATAATGTGGAATTATTAGCAATTACCGATCATGATACTGTAAAAGCACATTTAGAATTAGAAAAGTTAGATTATTCTAAATATTATACTGGCAAAATAGTACCGGGAGCGGAATTTAATTGTGTTTTTAACAATGCAAAAATAGAATTATTAGGATACAATTTTGATGTTCATAAAATGGATGAATGGATCGAAAAAACATATAGCTTTGAGAAGAAAAAGCCAAATTTAATGGAAGAGTTTAATTTATTAATGAATGCCTGTCATAAAAATAATATAAAAGTAGACGATATTGATTATAAAGAAGATATGGGATGGCCAATAGACTATATTTTTGAGTCAATAAAAAAATATCCTGAAAATGAAAAGTATTTTTCAAATAAGGAATGGAATGATATAGACCATTTTTTCAGATGCTGTACTTGTAATACAGATTTTCCTTTATATATAGACTTTTCATATCAAACACCAAATGCACAATTAGTCTCAGACGAGATAAGAAAATTGGGTGGTAAAGTTTTTCTGGCTCACTTATTTACTTATCCACTTAGAGATTACGAAAGCTATTTAGATAGTTTAGTGCAAGAAAACATAATAGATGGGATTGAAACTTATTATTCAAAATTTACTGATAAAGAAATAAATTTTGTAGAAAATTATTGCAGAAAGAATAATTTATATATGTCGGCTGGTACTGATTGTCATGGCGATAAAAAGCCAGATAGAAAAGTTGGAATAGGTTATGGTAATATGAATGTATCAATAAAAGTTGTTGAGAATTGGATTTAAAAGGACTATTATAGTCCTTTTAAAATAAAAAAATAGTCTAATTTTATAAATATTACATAAAAATTTATTATAGAAGGAAGGTAAATGTATGAAAAAAATTAGTATTATAATATTGTTGTCACTTTTTCTAAATGTAATTCCAATTAGTGTATTTGCTAAGAATAATGAAGAAAATAGTGATGTAAATTTAACAAAACATGCAACTTCATCAATTTTAGTGGAAGCTACAACAGGAGAAATAATTTATAAGCAAAATCCCAATAAAATATCAAGTGTTGCATCTTTAACTAAAATGATGGGGTTAATTATTATATTTGACTTTATAAATAAAGGTGGAACAACATATGATGAAATTATAACAGTGTCTTCTTATGCAAAAAGTATGGGAGGAACACAACTTTATTTAGAAACAGGAGAAAAAATAAGCGTCAATGAACTTATAAAAGGAATTGTTATGGCAAGCGCAAATGATGCAATGGTAGCAATGGCTGAAAGAGTAAGTGGTACAGAAGAAGCTTTTGTAAAAAAGATGAATTTAAAAGCAAAAGAATTAGGACTAAAAAATACACACTTTGTAAATTGTACAGGATTTGATGAGGAAAACCATTATTCTACAGCAAGTGATATGGCTAAGATTGCTATGGAATTAGTTAATAATTATCCTGAAATATATAAGTTTTCAAGTGTATATGAAAGTTATGTAAGAGAAAACACATCAAATAAAACATGGATTGCTAACACAAATAAACTTGTTAGGTTTTATGAAGGAGCAGATGGTCTTAAAACGGGTTCAACTACAGATGCTGGAAAATGTATCGCAGCAACTGCCAAAAGAAATGGTTTAAGACTTATTGCAATAAGTTTAGGATATAAAGATGTAACAACAAGAAATAAAGAAACAATGGATTTACTTGATTATGGATTTAATCAATATGAAATAAATATGCTTTATGAAAAAGATAAAAAAGTAGGAGCTGTATCTGATGAAAATGGAACTTCATTCCAGTATGAGAAACGTCGTCAGAAAGGGGCTGTTTATAACGTATATGTTGCCGAGGACATTGTGACAGAAGGTGGAAAAACAGTTTACAAAAAGGGCGCAGAAGTAGCAAAAAATCTGATCACAGGTGAGGACGGTTCTGTAACTGTAAAGGATCTTCCACTTGGAAGCTATTATGTAAAAGAACTGAAAGCACCAGATGGATTCGTATCTTCGGATGAAGTACTGAGATTTGATGCTTCTTATCAGGGGCAGGATGTGCAGACAGTAACATTAAAATCCGTAAAGAAGAACCAGCCGACAACTGTTGAGATCACAAAATCAGATGCAACAACCGGTGTAGAACTGGATGGAGCTTATCTGAAAGTAACGGATAAAGATGGAAATGTAGTAGATAGCTGGACATCTTCCAAAGATGCACCGCATGTGATCAAATATCTGAAAGTGGGTGAGACTTATACCCTACATGAAGAGTTTGCACCGCATGGTTATCTGGTAGCCAATGATGTGACATTCACAGTCAAAGATACCGGAGAGGTTCAGAAAGTGGAAATGAAGGACGAGGTACCGGTTGGTGAACTCATCATCAACAAAAAGGGAGAATTTCTGGATTCTGTTACACTGGCCGATAAGGTCAAAGCGTCCCGAAATATCATCATTGCAGGTATATTCCGTATCAGCCATAAAATAATCGGTGCTGTTGGCAATGCTTGAAGCATTATTTTCTCTTACTATAAGCTGCTGGCATTCACGTTCGAGTTTGGGATTTTGGCTGAACCAATGATCCATTGTCTGCTTATAGACAGGTATGTTCTTTATTGCATCACTGATGATCGGCGTGCCGCAGATATTTCCGCTTTTGCTGATATCAAAGTTTTCGTCAAATGATACAGCATAACCATTGGCAGAATGACTTACTTTGAAAAGACTGCCGCCTCTGTAATAGATGTTAAAGCTGTCACCTCTGAACTCAATATCAAGAGTATTGTCATTCAGCACGGCATCAACAAACGGATGAAGGCAGCCTGCGTCCATGAATATGCCCGTGACCTCGGCCAGATGGCGCATCATCTCGCCCTTTCCGGCAACGGGATTTATTACGAGCATCATGTTTTTCTCTGCGCCCGGCATGCTGCGCGCAAGATCGGAAACGGACTCCGCCATCGTGTCCGAACGCTCGGCGTCAAAGCGGCGGTACTCCTCGCACACGGTGTCGTAAATGGTTTTTGCCGCCTCGAAGGGGAAGTCGTTTTCCCTTCTGCGCACCATCTCCATAGGGTCTACGGCGCCGCTTAAGCATGTATCGACGAGGTTCACAACGCCCGAGGCCGTGTCGGCAACAAGGGCATACGCATTCTCGGTCATAAACTCGATATTGCGGCTTTCGCAGCCGGGGACGGCGTCAATGAACAGTATCGGCAGCCGCTTCATAACGGCCTCCGTGGTGCTGAGTCCTCCGGCCTTGGTTATGATAAGGTCGGCCGCGTCCATGTACATGCTCATTTTGTCCGTAAAGCCGCAGACCTTTATGCGCATATCGTCGCCTGCGAGAAATTGCAGATCCTTTTCCAGCTGGCGATTGCTGCCGCAGATGATAACAAGGCTGTCGTTTTCGTCCATTATCTCGCCTATGCGCATGGCGATGCTGCGTATCGGGCCGCAGCCCATGCTGCCGCAGCAAAGCAGCAGAACTCTGCCCTCCTCGCCCATGCCAAGGGCGCGGCGCGCGGCACCTTTATCACTTTTTTGGCAAAACTCCTCGCGCACGGGGATGCCGGAGGCGACGATCCTGCTTGCCGGGATGCCCTGACTGACGAATTCTTCGCGCAGCTTCTCGTGCGGAATGAAATACCTGTCGGCAACTATCTCCGAAACGCCGGGGCTGCATGTGTAGTCGGTCGCGACGAAAAAGCTCGGTATGTTTATCTCGCGGCTGACGCGCAGCTCGGTCATCATCATCGCGGCAAAAACGTGTACGCTTATCACAACGTCGTAGCTTCCGGAAAACAGCACCTTGCACAGCTCATCTGCGCCCTTTGCGTTCTGCTCGTACAGGCGGTTCTGCGGCAGCATCTCGCTGATGCGGTAGCCCGCTCCGTAGAGCTTGGGAGTGTATTTATATGCAAGCTCGTGGCCGCGGCTGATAAACTCCGCGCGAGCCTTCGGCAGAAAATCAAGCGCATTCACTATGTCGCATTCGCAGCCCATTTTTTCAAAATAAGTGCATATCGCGGAAGCTGCGCTGTTATGTCCGCCGCCGGTGTTGCAGCTTAATATAAGTACCTTCACTGTGCAGTTGCCCTCCTTTTTCTGCGCTGCTCAAGCAGCACCAGTCTCGGCCTGTTGTATCTTTGAATTATCATAAACGGAACGTTGCCCAAAATGTTATAGACCAGCCAGAACACGACCGCCCAGCCGCCGCGCCAGAACGAAAATATGCCGAGCGACAAAACGATCAGCCAAAAGTGGACGCATTCCGCAACGCAGGTCTCGGCAATGAGCACGCCCATGCCCTGCTCGCGGCTCTGCTTTGTCATTTTCTTTTTGACCATATCCGGCATGATGCGGCTCATGTCGGGCAAGAAGTCCTTCCAGCGCTTTATGCCGAGCTTTTCATAGACCTTGCCGCCGTTTTCCCACTCCGCCGCGCGGTACGGGAATCTTTCCGCCGAAAACCACGCTCGCGGCAGCGCCTGGCCGATGAAATGCGACAGAATACCCAAAGCGGCTATATACAGCAGCGCATAGAGAAATTTCATTTCGTCCCTCCGAGAATTTTAACATATCTTGCCGTGTAAACTATAAGGCTCAGTACGATCAGTCCCGCGCAGACCACCGTGCAGCCGATCGAGACCGCCTGCGGCAGATACGGCAGGATAACGTGCAGCATCATGACGGCATAGATAACGCCCGTACACAGCTTGCCCACCCAGATCGCGCTGTTTACCGTGTCGGTCTTTTTAAGGACATACCAGCCCATGACGAGCATGATTATCTCCTTGACGACGTGAAGCCCCAGCAGCCACCACATCGCAGGATAGCGCATCGCAACGCACAGCATCATCGCGCACTGCGTGAGCTTATCGGCGACCGGGTCGAGCACCTTGCCGAGATCGGTCACCATGTTATACCTGCGCGCTATGCGCCCGTCGAGGATATCGCTCAGGCCGCTGACGGCAAGCGTTATAAGCGCCGCGGTGAACTCCTCGTGCACATACAGCACGATGAAAACCGGTATGAGCAGCAGCCGGAAATAACTAAGCAGATTCGGTATTGAAAACGCTTCCTCGCGTATCTGCTTTCCTATGTCTCTCTTATTCTCTTCGTTTGACATATACTCACCATCTCAAAATATATAGTACCTTAATATTTTATAGGCATTTTAAAATTCCGTCAAGTTATTGGCAATACACACCTTGGTGCAAGTGTCCAATAACTTACCGAACTTCTCAGAAAATTTACAATTTATTAATTACTATGCCACGCGAAATCCGTATAATACCGAGGGTTCGTTTGGGCCTGTACTACATAAGGGGGCATTTTTATGAATAATTCATACGATGTTGCAATAATCGGATGCGGAACCGCCGGCATTTTCGCAGGCTACGAGCTTATCGCCCGTCATCCGGAGCTTAAGATCTGCGTACTCGATCAGGGCGGAGATATCTATTCAAGACACTGCCCCATCGTCGCAGGCAAGGTCAAGGAGTGCATCCATTGCAGCGTATGCGACACCATGTGCGGCTTCGGCGGCGCAGGCGCGTTTTCCGACGGCAAGTATAACTTCACAACGCAGTTCGGCGGCTGGCTGACCGATTTCATGGACGATGACGAGGTCATGGAGCTTATAAACTACGTAGATACCGTCAACATGAAATACGGCGCGACCGACAAGACCTTCTCCACCAATACGCCCGAGGCGAGAGCGCTCGAGCGCGAGGCTCTTAAATACGACCTGCACCTGCTTCAGGCAAAGGTCAAGCATCTCGGAACAGAAAACAATCTGCGCATCCTCCAGAACATGTACGAGGATCTGTGCAAGGTAATAGAATATCGCTTCCGCACCGAGGTGTGCAGCATAGACCGCGACGGCGACGGCTACTCGCTCGGCCTTAAAAAGGGCGACGACATAAAGTGCCGCTACCTCATAGTTGCGCCCGGCAGAAGCGGCGCCGAGTGGTTCTCCGAGCAGTGCCGCAAGCTTGGCGTGAAGCTTATAAACAACCAGGTCGATGTCGGTGTGCGCGTCGAGCTTCCGGCGACCGTGTTTGAGCACATCACCGACGTTGTGTACGAATCCAAGCTCATCTATCGCACAAAGCAGTACGGCGACAAGGTCCGCACCTTCTGCATGAATCCTTACGGCCACGTCGTTGCCGAAAACGTTGAGGGCATCAACACCGTCAACGGCCATTCCTACTCCGATCCCGCTCTGCGCAGCGAAAACACAAACTTCGCGCTTCTGGTATCAAACCGCTTCACCGAGCCGTTTGATCAGCCCTACCGCTACGGCAAGCACATCGCCTCGCTCAGCAACATGCTCTCCGGCGGCGTTCTCGTTCAGCGCTTCGGCGATCTTGTTAAGGGCGTGCGCACGAACGAGCACCGTCTGGCGCAGTCCTACACCCGTCCGACGCTCACCGCGGCCGTTCCCGGCGACCTGAGCCTTGCTCTTCCGAAGAGGCAGCTTGACGATATCATCGAGATGATCTACGCTCTGGATAAGATCGCGCCGGGCACCGCAAATTACGACACCCTGCTCTATGGCGCTGAGGTCAAGTTCTACTCCTCTCGTCTTGAGCTGAGCGGCGAGCTTGAAACCAAGTTTTCAAACTTCTTCGCCATCGGCGACGGCGCAGGCATCACTCGCGGTCTCGCCCAGGCGGCGGCCTCCGGCGTGAAGGTCGCGCAGGTCATCTCCGAGCGCCTCGGATGATTAAAATATGCAAAGCGGCGGATACGAAATGTATCCGTCGTTTTTTGCGTTTTACACTATCTTTTCCGTCGAAAATTCGCTTTCGAGCACCGAAAGGCCTGCGCGATTGCGCATGTTCACAGTCCATATGCTTATCCCCGCAAGGCCGTATTCACGCACGAGCGCAAGCCGGGCGCGGACGCTGCGGGCGTCCTCGAACCACACCTCGTGCCGGACTCCGGCAGGGTCCGTGTAGTTAAAAAACGGCGCCTGAGCGGTCTCGTCGAATTTTATCTGCGCATAAACGGACGCTGCCAGATTCACGGCCGCGGCGTTGGATATCACCCGTGCCGCCTGTCCCTGCTTCCACGGGAGAGTCCAGTCGTAGCCGTAGTTTGAAAATCCCAGCAGTATCTTTGACGGCGGCATTTTCGTCACGGCGTAGGCTATGACCCTGCGCATCTCGTTTACCGGCGATATCGCGCGCGGCGCGGAGTATGTATAGCCCCACTCGTAGGTCATGATGACGACCCTGTCGCAGTACTGCCCGTGGGCGGCATAGTCGTGCGCGGTGTACAGCACGCCGTGCTGATCGTCCGCGCTTTTCGGCGCGACGGCGCTCGATAGCATGTAGCCGCTTGCGTGCAGCGTTTCGGACATGCGCTTTAAAAAGGCGTTGTAGCCCTCGCGGTCATAGGGCTGAACGTACTCGATGTTGAGATTTACGCCGTAATAGCCGCGGCTTTCGAGCACGGAGAGCGTGTTGCGCACCAACGTATCCTGTGCGGCCGCATCCGTAAATATGCTGTGGGCAATGCCGCTTGAAAAGCCGCCGTTTACGCCGAGATTAGTGAGCGTTAAGAGCGGCGCGCAGCCATTTTCCCACGCGGCGCTTATCATGACCTCGTCGTCTACGGGCGTTATCCCGCCCGTTTCGTCTATCTGCCACGAAAACGGACACAGATACGTCAGCTGCGGCAGGACTGCACCGAGCTGCTCGGCGCTTATGTTCGGGTAGGCGTAGCCGTTTACCTCCGTTTCGCTCACCGGCCGCGACATGTCGGGAATGACTATCGCCTGACCGACGCTCAGCCGTGCGGGATCGGAAAGCTCATTTAATTCGGCAAGCGTGCGTACCGTCACACCGTTTGCCCGCGCTATCGAATACAGGCTGTCGCCCCGCCGGGCAATATAAATTCTCATACCATCACCTCTGTAAATGGTATGAGTAATTTTTAAATATATTATTGACAGTTTAACCATATCGGTGTACGCTCAAAGAAAAACACGGGAGACAGCGCAATGAGGATAATAAAGAAGTGGACAGGCCGCAGGCCGGAGGAGGCCGGCGATGTGAAGCTTCTCGAGGTCAGTCAGGCCGAGATGTTCGAGCAGATGTACCCTCTGCTCGGTCAGCTTGCCCTGCACGCGACGAGCGGTCACGATGTGGACTACCGCCTGTATTTCATCTGCGAGAACGGGCGCAGAATACTGCCCGTGGATAAGCCGAGCGTTTTAAGCGGCGCCTTTAACGGCGGCGTCAACCCCCTCGTCGACTGCGAGCCGGTGACGGCATCGAGCATAAACGAGCTTACCGACACGGCTGCACTGCTCCCCGCCGTTGAGGCAAGCGCATATCTGTTTAAATAAAAAATCACCGGCTTTTTACACGCTAAGCTGACGGAAAACCTTCCGTCGGCTTTTTTTATGCAATTATTCTTGCACAATTTTATGCGTTTGCCTATTTTCTTGTCATTTCAGGCACTTCTGTATGTTGAATTACATAAAAAACAGTCCTATGATGTGGTCAATAAAAAGAAAGTCCCCTGTGGGACGGAAAGGATCGCATCATGAAAACCAAATCTTCAAGTCGTACCGTTTATGTTATCACCGCTGTTCTCTCGGTTTTTGTTCTGCTCCTCGCGGCAGCCGGCTTCACAAATATTGAGGCTCAGAAGGTCGAGAGAGTTTCGGCCGACGCAAATTTCATAAAGCATGCCGACGCTGCCGGCGAGCTCGCGGCCTCCATGGGCCTTGCAAACACCGTATACCCCATGTCCGCTCAGGGAGCCGGTACTGACAATGACAGTGAGCTTGGCCGTATGGCAGAGGTTTTAAAGCCCGTAGCGGAGTTCAACTCCGACGCATCCGTCCTCGACCGCAACGTCGCATATCTGCTCAATAACGGCACTGCCGCCTACGGCGCGACCTACGGCGAGATATGCAGCGCAGCAAGCGCATCGTATCGCGCAGACCTGGATGCGGCAGCCCATGATGCCGCCGTTTGGACGGCAGTGTGCGCAGTCCTCGCCCTGACTGGCGTAGCCGGACTCGTGGTCTCGGTCACAAAGATCGAATACAACGAACACTAAGCAGCTGTTAATTCTCCTTCTTACTATACTCCCTATGAAAAAGGCGTGGCCGTTGGCCACGTCTTTTTTGTAGGCGCATTGAGTCGGTACCAATACGCATATTACAGATGCCCGGTATCGAAACATTGGCATAAACCATAACGTTTCGCATCCCGATAGTGCGGCACAAAATCTGCGCCGAACCGCCGAGAGGCGGCAGCCTCACGGTTTCGTCGGAAGTTTAGATACCGGGCTGACGCAATCAATGTATTTTTAATAGCGCCAAGACGCTATTAAAAATCAGCGTTGCCGGTGGTACGGGGGTGCAGCTCAACGTCACGGATGTTGGATACGCCGGTGAGGTACATTACAAGGCGCTCAAAGCCCATGCCGTACCCCGCGTGGCGGCAGGAGCCGTAGCGGCGCAGATCGAGATACCACCAGTAATCCTCCTCGTTGAGGCCGAGCTCGGCCATGCGCGCGGCGAGCAGGTCAAGCCGCTCCTCGCGCTGCGAGCCGCCGATGATCTCGCCGACGCCCGGAACAAGGCAGTCGGCCGCCGCAACGGTTCTGCCGTCGTCGTTCATGCGCATGTAGAACGCCTTGATCTCCTTGGGGTAATCGGTGACGAAAATTGGCTTTTTGAAGACCTTCTCGGTCAGATAGCGCTCGTGCTCGGTCTGAAGGTCGATGCCCCATTCAACCGAATACTGGAATTCCTTTCCGGATTTCTGAAGCAGCTCAACCGCTTCGGTATATGTCACTCTGCCAAAGTCGGAGTTTACGATATTATCAAGTCTTGCAAGCAGAGTCTTGTCCACAAATGAATTGAAGAACTGCATTTCTTCAGGCGCTTTCTCAAGCACAAAATTGATGATATATTTAATCATGTCTTCTGCAACTTCAAGATAGTCATTCAAATCCGCAAACGCCATTTCCGGCTCAATCATCCAGAATTCGGATGCGTGACGAGCAGTATTGGAATTTTCAGCTCTGAAGGTTGGTCCGAAAGTATATACATTTCTGAATGCCAGCGCAAAAATTTCCGCCTCAAGCTGTCCGGAAACCGTGAGGTTTGTCTTCTTGCCGAAGAAATCCTGACTGTAGTCAACCTTTCCATCCTCTGTTCTCGGCAGATTATCAAGGTCGAGCGTCGTTACCTGGAACATTTCGCCTGCGCCCTCAGCATCACTTGCCGTGATTTCAGGAGTATGCACATAAACGAAGTCCTGATCCTGGAAAAACTTATGAATTGCGTAGGCAACCAGCGAACGAACGCGGAACACTGCACTAAACATATTGGTTCTCGGACGCAGGTAGCCGATTTCTCTCAGGAACTCCATGGAGTGGCGCTTCGGCTGAAGCGGATAATCCGGCGTCGATGTTCCTTCAACCGTTACTGCCTTCGCTTTGATTTCAAACGGCTGTTTTGCGTTCGGAGTGAGGCACACAACGCCTGTTACCGCAAGTGCAGAGCCTACATAGGATTTCGCGATTTCCTCGTAGTTATCCAAAAACTCTTCTTCATATACTACCTGAACGGATTTAAAAAACGATCCGTCGTTTAATTCAATAAATCCAAACTTGTTGGAATTTCTGTTGTTTCTTACCCAGCCTTTTACGAGGACTTCAGCGTCTGCGTATTCAGCCGTGTTTCGAAACAGCTCTCTGAGCAATACTTCTTTCATTTGTACCATTCCTTTTCTTATTAATATACTCTTTATTATAAGCAATACCTTGACGAAACGCAAGGGATAAAATGTATTTATCTTCCTTATATGTTCTTGGAAAAGCCCTCTCCGAGGGTTTCATTGGATTCCATGATGATTACAAAAGCATTCGGATCCACCGCTTTAACCGTTTTGCGGACGCCGTACATTTCTTTGGTGTTGGATGCACACATGATTACATCTTTGGGCTGCATGGTGTAGCTTCCTTCCGCTTTCAGGAACGTGCATCCTCTTCCGGTTGTCTTTTCAATCAGCACAGCGATTTCCTTCGGCTTGTCCGTAACGATAAGTGCCAGTTTGCCTGCCGATATGCCGTACATGAATTTGTCGATAACCGCAGAAAGAACAAAATTAATCATAAGACCATATATCAATCCGTCGATCTGCTTCGATACCAAAATCGTACCTGCCAGAACGATTATGGACGCGATGGCAAATGATATTTTCCCCAGCGTCATATACGGATACTTTGCTTTGATTGCAAGCATAATAAAATCCGAACCGCCCGTGGACGATTCACGCATCAAGATCAAAGCGCAGCCAAGCCCCGTAAGAACCGCCGTGCACACAAGCGCAAGAATCTTGTCGCCGGTATAAAGCGGAAACAGGGGTGCCACATAGTCCATGATTGCTGATGTGATAAGAATACTTTTTGCGGACTTGAGCATGAATTCCTTGCCAAGCGCCTTATAGCAAATAATTGCTGTCGGAATGTTCAAGATAAGTACCACCGTACCAATCGGCAGTCCCCACAGATGATAGAATATCATGCCGATTCCGTTGAATCCACTCATCGGAAACTTCGCAGCAGTCGCAAAATTGTAGGTTCCAATCGCAATCAAAATTCCCGCGGCGATATCAAAGAGTATGTCTGTAAATATTTCCTTTGCTTTTCCCTTCAAAATCCGCATCCCCTTTCGTTTTGCCTCTCTATAAAATATAAGTATGCCAAGTTTCTCTACAAACCAAACATGAAACTCGGAGCTTTCTGACTCGGTTTCTTCCGAGTTAATTGTAGCGTTTTTGCTTTTCTGTGTAAAAGCATTTTTGTTGTTTGTGTGTGAGCCGGATTGTGTCCGAAGATGAGAAACACCCCGGCATGGCATATGATGACGAGGTGTTTCATTTATTTAACAATAGTTGCGGTTTAGGGTATGCCCATTATCTTGTTGAATATTTGGGCATCTCCTTATATTCTTCCCACTTTGCGATATATCTTGCCATGATGTTAATGTCGTTAATATTCGTTTCTCCGTCACAGTTTACATCAATCGCAAAACAGTTTGCATTCATATAGCTGTTCCATTCTGCCAAATATCGTTTCGCATACAATACATCGGCAAAATCGATTTTTCCGTTATTATCAACATCACCATATATAAATGTGCTGATTTCTGTTGAGTCTAATGTGAATTGTGCGGCAATGCCACGATTTAATCCGCTGCTGTCCACGCTTATTTCCTTATATGTGAAGCCTTGCTCTGCATTATACGCTACAGCCAAGTAGACTCCCTCGGCAAGAGTTCCGCTATATTGGCCTAAAACGCTTTGTCCGCTATTACAATTCAAGCTAAAGACGGCAGAAGTTCTCCCGTTTTTCATCTCAGCTTCGATTATGTCGCGGCTCACATCCAACGAATAAACAGCCAAAACGAAATCCCCGGGAGCTCCATCAATATCAACTGATAAATATATTTTCTCTTCCGCCAGTTTTGGGATTTCAGTAATGTCTTTTTTCGCAACACATCTTACACAATGGTGGCTCTTGAAACCCGGCTCTGCAGTCGTTGCCTGTTTGTCGATCGTCCACTCATCACTAAATTCGTGTCCCAGTGCGGCAATTGTTTTTTGCTCATCCAACACAACATTGCAGACGGAACAGTGTCTGCCTTCCGTCAGTCCGGTTGCCGTACAAGTCGGAGGTACTGCCTCATCTATGACTTCCGTATGACCGTTTGCTGGAACTACCGTCTGTTCAATCAACACAGCATTGCAGACCGAACAGTGTCTGCCTTCCGTCAGACCGGTTGCCGTACAAGTTGGAGCTACTGCCTCATCCATGACTTCCGTATGGCCGTTTGCTGGAATTACTGTCTGCTCAATCAGCACGGTGTTGCAGACTGAACAATGTTTGCCTTCCGTCAAACCGGTTGCTGTACAAGTTGGAGCTACTGCCTCATCTATGACTTCCGTATGGCCTTTCGCCGGAATTACTGTCTGCTCAATCAGCACAGCATTGCAAGTCGAACAGTGTCTGCCTTCCGTCAGACCGGTTGCCGTACATGTCGGTGCTACGGTTTTATCTATCACTTCTGTATGTCCGTTTGCCGGTATCTCTTCCTGCGCAACCAGTACATCTCCGCAAACCGAACAGTGTCTGCCTTCCGTCAGACCGGTTGCCGTACATGTCGGTGCTACGGTTTTATCTATCACTTCTGTATGTCCGTTTGCCGGTATCTCTTCCTGCGCAACCAGTACATCTCCGCAAACCGAACAGTGTCTGCCTTCCGTCAGACCGGTTGCCGTACATGTCGGTGCTACGGTT
>OQVL01001595.1_pt1 | contig 13613 bp, 10 predicted proteins | sample 1691501 | NCBI WGS metagenome assembly OQVL01 (sample SAMN03418253, study PRJEB22391) | human gut metagenome | biome: human-gut; feature: organic feature; material: feces | host: Homo sapiens | place: Tanzania | collected 2013-01
TAGAGCAACAGCCTTCTAAGCTGTGGGTCTTGGGTTCGAACCCCAACGGAATCACTTTGTGACCCCATGCGGGTCACATCGGAACAAAACAACGTCAAAGAGGATTCTACTTCGGTAGTATCCTCTTTGTTGCTTATATACAGATAGTTACGAGCGAGTAGCTTGAAATTCAGACAGTTATTTAGAGGACGAGCGTAATGTCTAATTAACGCAGCGGATTTGAACCTGGTGCTTTGATGATGACATAACGGGACACAACGATACATAAATGTGTGACACTTTGTGTGACACTTTTCTGAAATGTGTGACACTTTCTAAAAACGTGTGACACTTTCAGCCACTAAATAGCTGGGATTGGTAAAACTACCAATTAAAAATTGTTAAACTCCCATTATTCTCATCTTCTCCACTTATTTGTCCGCTGTACTAAAACCTACTTTAACGATGAAGAAGGAATTGGTAGAGGTCGTCTTCGACCGTAGAAAAAACTCCGTGAAGAGGGGTTACGGATTTTTGGAAGTGCAAGTTTATCTTGGACGTGCCACTCGTAAATACATTATGATTGGCAAGTATTCACCCGACGACTGGCAAGCAGCAGCAGCTTCGCCCGAAACACAAGCTCTGGTAGCGAAGTGTAAGAAAATCATTGCTGCGATGGACGTTCTTGATGAAGAGCGTACCTACGACAATTTCATGTATCACTTCAATGGCGAAGACAAGAAGCCTAAGGTAGAAGTGAAGGAGGAGAAGCCAAAAGAGCCGGAGAAAAGTGGCAAGAGCTTTCTCGACTTTATGGAGGAAGCTCTCGCCAATGAAGATCTGCGCGAAGGCACACGCAAGCACAAGATATGTGCTATCGAAACCGTGCGCACATTCGGTAAGCTCAACACCTATGGCGACTTGACTCCGAAGAACATCATCGCCTTTGACAACTGGCTGCATGATGGCACCCGTACCGATGTGACGTGTTACGGCTACCACAAGAAAATCCACAAGTGGGTTCGCCAGCTTTATCAGATGGGCGAAATCCCACAGGATCCTTATCAAGTGGTGACGTTGAAGCGAGGCAAGTGCCGTGAGCGTGAACCGCTCACCGAACTTGAACTGAAGCTCATGCGCAACTACAAGTTCGAGGGCAAACTTGCCAGGGTGCGCGACCTCTTCATCTTCGCAGCCTACACCGGTCTGTCGTTCTGCGACACACAGACCTTCGACTTCGAGAGCATGACGAAGAAGGAAGGCAAGATGTACTACATCGATGGTAGCCGTATCAAGACCGAAACGAAGTTCTTCACGCCTATCCTCTCTCCTGCGATGAAGGTGCTTGAGAAGTACGACTACCAACTGCCTAAGATAAGCAACCAGAAAGCCAACGACTACCTTCATGTGATACAGATGGAGCTGCACTTCAGGCAGAAGTTGACTTTCCACGTGGCTCGCCACTCCTTCGCTACGATGGCATTGGCTCACGATGTTCCTATAGAGAATGTGGCTCGTATGCTTGGGCACCAGGACATCAAGACCACACAGATTTACGCCAAAGTGCTGCGCACCACCATCGAGCGCCATGCCACAGCCCTGCAGCGTTCAATCAGCTAAGACACGATAGAATATTCCTTTTAATAACTGCGACTTTCCCGACTCATGGAAGGTGGCAGTTATTTTTTCGCATATATACCTCTGCCCACGTATGTAGAACAATGCACGAGGATTGGGTATTGTGTCAGAGAGGAAAGAGAAATGGAACTTCTGCTTTCCGTCAATTTTGTGCATTGACAAGCGCATAGAATTGGCTATTCCGTCTTTCAATCGCAAGGTAAATTGAGTTCTGTTATACCCAAACGAGTCAGTAACCTCCACCTTATCTATTATAGGATGTGGCTGATTACCGCCGAAAAGATAATGTCCACTCCAAAAACCGACATATATAACATCAAAGTATGCAGATGACTTCTCGGTTTCTCCTTTGCCAATCACATAGCTTGCAGTGCCTTGTGCCAAGTCTCCTGCATCATAGTCGACATCATCGTGATAGCGTACCGATGATAATTGCCCTTCATTGTTCGGTCTTTGTCCTATGTAGATGCCTGACGATGCGGAGCCAGAAGAGCCTGTACCGTCTTCCGATATAGTCCATGTTTCTCTACTGCCTAACTCTCCGCAGTCGAGAAACAGACAATTGCCATGCTTGTCGTCAGTACCCTCTATCCATGCAGGAACGATTTTCAGTTCAATATCGTCCGCATCATTATCAACAAAATAATCTCCGAACTGATTTACAGGCATTAGACGGTTATAATATTTGTACCATTTCATATCATTATTCTTGCTGACAAATTCAGATTTGTAGCAGTACATTATAAAATAGGTATCAATCTCCTTGCAATAAAACAGTCTGTTGCCGTCACTTCCTACTGGATAGCCACGGCTGAAAGACTCGCTGTATCCATGTCCGCTATGCCCCGTGGACTTGTAATAACCGCTTATCTTCAACGTCATAGCCTTGTCAATCAATTCCCGAAATGTATCATAGACCAAAGCCTTTGACTTGTTGGCTCTTATAAACCAGTCGCATGAGTAATATGACCACAGAAGCGCATCATTGTCAGCGTATTTCAAGTTAGCCGAAGCGATGTACTTGCTTTCATCTTCTTGCGACACCTCTGTTGTGTAAGAGTCCAAGACCTTGTTTAAGATTACCTCTCCTGCCGATTTTGCCAGGCTATTAGAGAAATGGAATTCGATACGCTTAGCCTTATGGTTGATATCGAAATCTCCGAAAAGAAAGTTTTCAAGATGCTCAAAAAACTCGTTCAATGTCCAATGAGGCAATGCAATGGCAAAGTTCCACGCAGCCCATGCAGCCGGAAGCGTATTGCAAATCAAGAGATATTTATATTGCGATTGCTCCAGTTCTGCAAAGTTCGCCTCATACCCCAATTGCGAACAGATACGCTTCAAGATATATAATAAGTATGGCTGGAACGAAAGAGTGCTTTTGACATTCTCGAAGCCTGTGATGAAATGGACAGATGTAGTAACAGCATTTTGCAGATTGCCGGAATAGTTGTTTACCCACGGCAACGGCACCCAGTTGTTCGTTGGATATGGTTTGAACGCTTCTGCTGCTATAAGATTATCGCGCTTGGTAGGATATCCCAAATCCATTTCATTGAGATAGATATCGTCAAATGTCTCGTCAAAGTTCTGCTCACTGCGTCCCTCCAGGAATTGCGTTTTTACTTCTACGTCCGATATTTCTGTTATTGTGATGGAGCCAGACTTCAGGAAGGCACCATCACGGATGTCGCAGTCAAATACCACCTTTGACTTGATAACATCCGCTCTGTGGATATGCCCGAAGATGGCTATGTTTCGGGCGCATCCCTTTAGTGGAAACGTAATTGTCAAGGTGTAGCTGTCGCTACCCGTAAACAGACGGTTCTCGAAGATGAAGTCAAACGAAGTGTTCTTCTTCAAAAAAGCTTGTTTGCCATTGATTATTATTTCCATTACTTACGTCTTGATTTAGGAGTTTTGTTTCTCATTAAAATACTATACTCGTCCTGCGCTTGCTTGATGCCAGTGTCACCAGTGACCGTGTTCACCGTGACGAAAGGCTCGCTCAACCGCTTCTCCAACTGCTTCATCGTGTCGGCATAACTCTGCATTGCCTTTGTGTTCTGCACGATTGCAGCTGTTGCCAGTCCGTCCGACTGCTGCTGCACGATGATAGGCTGTTGCTGCTGTGGCGTGCTATATGCTACAGGCGCAATAGTCCGGCTCACATCATCGGCTCGTAAGGATCCGATGGTGTTAGTCCGCTGCGCATAGTCCAGGGCGTTGATGATAGGACGCGCAACCGGGTTGGCAAGCATCTCCTGCGAAGCCACCCATTCCCCGGCATGAACCACGCCCACCTCTTGGAACTTGGAGCCATTCGGTGTGAAGCCACCTTTGGCATAGCCCTGGCTTTCACTCGCTTGCTGTTGCTTTTTTATTGCAGCAATCTGAATTGCTCCAGCTGCCACCGCCATTGCAGCAGCCACTGGTGCCAGGATATAACCCACAAGAGGGATGGCCGCTGCCGAGCCATACGCTGAGATAGCGTTCTGTGCCGTCTGCGCCACCGCTTGTATCACCTGCATTGCAAACATCTTTTTGTTCGCCTCGTTCTTTTTCTTTGCCAGCTCCTTCTGCTTCTGCTCCTCGAGCTTCTTCACCTTGTAGTTGTTACCCTCCGCTTGCGATATCTCCTTGTCATACCGTTTTTCGATGGCAGCAGTCTGTATCTCCAGTTCCGCCTGAATGAGCGAAGTCATGCCCGAAAATATTGACGACATGCCCGATGTGAGCGTGTCGAAAGAACCCTGCACCGCCTGTCCGAGGTCCGAGTTCAGCCACTCTGTGATGTCCTCCGTCATGTTTTCGAGGAAGTTCTTGCTTGTGTTGTTGTACTCCTGGCCGTATTTCTTCGCCAGTGCCACCTTTGCCCTTTGATACGCTTCCTCGATACGCAACTTCTCTTTGGCATCGTCGCCAGCTGCCTTTATCTCCTGGGCATACACTTCATCCAAAGCGGAAGAGTCCTTATCATACTTCTCTTTCTTCTCCGACTTGTTATCCCCGAAGTAGTCCTCTTTGATTTTGGCAAGCTCCTTCTGATGCTTCTTCTCGTTGTCCTCGATGGTCTTCTGATTGCGCTTTTGGTTTTCAACGAGCTTATTCTGATAATTCTTCTGCGCTTGCAGCTGTTCCTTAGAACCGTCCGTGTAGACCTTCGTCAAACGATGCAGATGCTCCAACTCCATGAGTTCGAGCGCATCATCAAACGTCTTTTGGTCTACCTTTCCATCAATGTACCGCTGTTTCTCTGTAGCAACCAGTTCATTATAGTAGTCGTTCTCCTGCTTAGCCGACTGAACATTCTTGTCATCAACGAGTTTCTTCTTCGCCTCATAGTATGATGCTTCCGCTTCCAGCTTCTGTTCACTCGTAGCTTTGCCATTAGCCATAACCTTTTGATTATACTCCATATCAATCTCCGTCATGCGGTTGGTGTATTCCTCGAAGTCCTTCTCACCTTTGGCATACGCAATGCGGTTGAGAGCCTGCTCCCTGGTCTTCCAGTCCTTCTGCGGTTTCAGCACATCCTCCGTCTTCGTCTTCTTGTCCGTCTTAGGAGGCGTGTATGGAGGGTTCTGCGTCTGCTGTTCCTGCTTCTGTTCTTTCTTCGCGTCATTGAGTGCCTCCTTCTTGATGTCTTCGCCATATATGCCTAAGATGTTCGCCTCACGCTGGTCAAGCTCCGCCAGGTCCTCCTTCGTCTTTGCAAGCGCACGTCTGTTCGAGGCACGCAACGAGTTGACACCCAACTGCACCACCTTTCCCTCCTGACCAGGCATAACCGTTTCCGTCCTTGCCTCCATCTCATCCATCGCAACGACACGCTCCTGCCTTTGCTTTTCCAGATTAAGGTCGACACGCTGCTTTCCTATATCACGCAACTTATCCTTGGCACCCTCAATCTCATACTTGCGAGTCAACGACTTCAAGTAATCATCAAGAGCTTTCTTATTCTCCTTATACTTGCCCGTGGTATCATCCAACTGGGCATTATAGTTCGGAATAATTTTGTTGAGCGCATCAATCGCCGTGTGTCTGTCCTTCAGCGACTGCGTTTCATCGCGAGCCACTGCAATGAGCGCATCAATCTTGTTTTTCTCGTCGATGATGCCCTCCTGCCCACGCTTGCGTATCTCCTGCAAATCCTTTTCCGACTGCGACACCTCCGTCATACGCTTATACAATTTGTATAACGCCGTACCGAGAAGAATGGCAGCTGCAATGATGGCACCATATCCCGAAGCCAAATACGCACTTTGCTTCTTCAAGTCCGACATAAGCCACGACTGACGCACCCAGTTGCCTTGCAGCTTGGCGAGCCCCATTTGCAACAAAAGGTGTGCAGCGTGCAATGTGGCGACCGTAGTCTTGTATGCCGTTGTTGCTGCTTTAGAAATAACAAGCCACGCATAATGCGCCTTGAAAGCAATGTTCGAAGCGTTCACCGCAATCTTATAGGCAATGAAAGCAGCAGTCAGCGAAGCCAAAGTAAAAGCGTTCTCCTTTATGAACGTGATAGAAGTAGACATAAACTTCAGCAACAAGGTAGTGGAAGATATGACATGCTTCATTATCGGCTGCAGCTGCTCACCGAGTGCCACCGCCATCTCCGTCACACCCTTGCGAGCCTTGTCAAGTCCGGCTTGAACCGTACTGTTTTGCACATTAAACTCATTCGTGACAGAAGTAGCCTCCGCAAACGCCTTAGTAGCTTCCTCCTGCTCCCAACGCACCATATCGAGGTTGCCAGCAAGAGCTGAAATCACCTGCGCTGCACGAGCACCATTCTCGCCCATGTCCTTGAATACTGGAGCCAGCACATCAATGTTGCCGAGTTCGTGCAGACGATCCAGCAACATAAGAAGTCCCTCGTTGGTGCTCTTTTTCAGCGTTTCGTTGAACTCCTTAGCATTAAGACCCGTAGCCTTGATGATTTTGTCGTTCTCCTTGAACATATCCATAATGACTTTGGAAACCGCCGTTGCCGACATCTCCACCGCCTGTCCCTGGCTATCGAGAACCGCAGCGAAGCCCATGATTTCCGGGATAGTCATCTTCGCCTGGGCACCCACGCCAGCCATGCGCTGTGTGAAGTTTGCAAGATAAGGAGCCGAAGCCGTGCAGTTCTGTGACAACTCATTAATCACAGAACCCACGGCAAGCAGAGCCTTCTCCGTGCCGAGGCGTTCCTCGTCACCGAAAATGTTGGTAAGTTTACTCAATGTCAGCGTAGCCCCATCACCGAGGTCGTCCAAAGCCACATTGATTTGGTCGGCAGCTTTCACGAAGCCCAAGACATCCTCCTGCGACGTTTTGCCCAATCGACCCGCCTCCTGCGCCAACTTATTCAACTGCTCACGTCCCGTTCTGGTGTCAATCTTCTGGAAGTCCTCATTCAGTTGCTCCACCTCCGAAGCGTTCATTCCCGTAAATTTGCGCACATTCGCCATCTCCTGGTCCATATCCGCAAAAGCGTTCACCGCCGAGCGTCCAGCCATGATGATACCCGTGATGGCAGCAGCGATGCCGGCAAGCGCTGTCTGCCAGTCGTTCAACTTTCGGTTCATGCGCTCCCACAGACTCTCATTCTCTCGCAGTTGCGAGTTAACTTTGGCAATCTCCGCCTTTACACGCTTAATCGCCTCACATTGTCTGTTCCACTCTTCGCTTCCACGTTCAAGCCCATTAAGGTTTCGTTTCAGCTGTGCCAATGTTCGGTTAAGTTCCTTTGGCGAAGTTTCATCGAGTCGTTGCAGAACATTCTCGACCCCTTTTGCCGCATTTTCAATCTGCGAGATTTGGCGATTGGTTTCCTTCAGTTCACGCTTTAGCTTCGTGAGTTGCTGCTTGTTTCCTGCTGCTGCCGCTTTCTCAATGGCTTTCTCGAGGTTTGCAGCCTGAGATTTCAGTTTCAGGAGCATATCTTCCGCCTGTTTTCCGTTGACAGTGAGCGTAACGGTCGCATTGGTGTTTATATTCGACATACGTCTTTCAATTTTATTGGTTTAATGATACGCAAAAATAGCACCGCCCAAACACCACGCAAAAGACGAGAAATAAGGCAGTTTCGCCCGATTTAGGCACACTGGCACCGACAAAAACCGACGAAAATTAAGTGATAGAAAAACAAAAGGCTTGTGTATCAAGCCGTTAAGGGATTGTTAAGGGATTTTCCCTTAACCCGTCTTGATAAAGACCCCCCGACCGCCCTGTCCTTGCTGACGGCTACGACCGCCCGACCTGTGCGGAATATGTAAACAAATGTTAATATTTGGTTTCTCATACACGCAAAACCGCCTTAGTTGCGCCCAAAAGCGAAAAGGCAGAAAGTGACGAAAAAGGCTTGCAAGTTTCGCTGATGACAAAAGCGAGCCGAGGTTTCACGCTGATACACAAACGCTCCGAGTTCCACGAAAAGCGAAGGTCTCGGCTTGAACAAATAAGGCAGAAACAAGCAAAAGGTTTCGGGAAAGCACCGAGTTTCGCCACGATATAGGGTTTCGGATGCGTCAAATGCTCTATTTTCGGCACTTTAAGCCTCCAAGCCGAGCAAACCGAGGGTCTTGCCGTACCACGAAAGGCTATTGGGTATCGGATGGGCATCAATGGCTTGCGGATGTTGCAATATATGCGAGAAAAAACGAAGGTTTCGGCTTTATACTGCGCTCTTTCGTGATACTGAACCACCGCCCACCACACCAAGCGAGCCACCACGCCACACCCGACCCATCGGGCGGTAATGCGGCAGTGGTGAGGGATAAAAAGGTAATGCGCCTGTCGGTCTTGCCCGACATTAGGCGCACTACCTTTTCTATCCCATACCTCTGCCATACCTATTTGAATAAGCGAGAGTGCTGTCAGACTTATAGCAATCTTGATTGCCATTAGTCAGACGGCTTTCTCGCATTGACAGACAATAGAAAGCATAGCTTTACCAAACCATGAAGGCGCAGCCTTATAGGAAGCAGAAGGCACTGCCTTACCCGAAGCGAATGGGTATGAAGTGGAATGTAATGAAGTGGTAATGTAGGACTTCTCCATGGCTCGCAGAGTCATAGAGAAACTCCGGAATGATAACGTAATGGAATGTAGCGCAATATCCTTTCGCAACAGTGGACGAAAGGATGTGGCACATAACGGACGGCTACGGGAGTGGAGAGCCACTGCCTTTCGGCTGAAGAAAAGAAGATTGAGCGAAGCGAATGAAAGGGATTGAGCGCAGCGAGATGATAGACAATAGAGCGAAACTGCACGGACTTATGCGCAATGCAATGGAGCGTGTGTCCGTACCTATTAAGAACGGTGAAGGGTGTGCAACACTTTTCACCTTTGATGATGATAGATAGACATCTTTGATGTGCCAAAACCAAATGACGTCGCAGATGTGGAGAAGAATGACGGAATGAAATGACGTGGAAGACAGATGGCGCTTGCGTGTTGATGATTGACGAGGAGGTCAGACAAACTCGCTGCAAGCGTTGCTTGTCTGGGTGATGCGTCAATCATGTGCGTAGGTGGTGCATTGTTCGGTGGCGAGGACTGGCGTAGCCGTAAAATTGTGGGGCGTGTAATGAAGTGGAGGGACTTTGGGCTGCCGTGGAGAAATGTGTATGTTGCTTACCCCGTACCGTGACTCGTGTGCTTGCACTTTTCTCGAATGTATGGAGGACTATTCGACTTCAGGCGATTTGTCCTCCTCACATCCGAGAAAAAGAGACATGGTGCGGATCAGGGAAGTGGCATACTTATTTTGCAACAGAAGCCCAAAGCGACGGAACGCAATGGAACACCCCACAATTTCACTTAGCCATGCAATGGCTTGTCCTCGCCACCGGACAATGCACCGCCGGAGTTGCCAGGAAATGAATTCGGGAGCCTGTGACCGAAGTGTCGTTGTCTGCCGGCGAGATAGCGACGGATAAAGAAAATGACGGCTGCTGCCGTTATAATCATCAGGACGGCAATAGCGAACTTTGCCGTGAAGGGAACTGAAGACCTTGACTTGATGATGTCCTGCGACTTGTCGGATGAAGACTGCTTCGCTATTGCGATGCTGTCTTCCACCTGCTGTGCAGCTGCGGACTCCTCCTTTTCCTCTTGGGAAAGGTGAAGTCCGTAGAGCCTAAGAGAGGACGGCTTGTCGTGACTTATTGCTGAAGGCTTGCCGTGGTAAGATGAAGGCTTTGCCTTGTCATAGGACAGGGGCTTGCCCGATGGATAGCTGATGTCGGAACATTGAGGGGTTGCCGACGTGTCGACACCCCCGAATGTGAAGACGCAGCTATCGAATGAAAGGGCGGTAAGCCTCTGTAGGAAACTGAATGAAAGATTCTGAGCGGATCGCCATTGAGCTTGCGAAACGGCGTTTCGCTCACTTTCATTGGATGATGATGCTGTTTTTGTGCTCTTGCACGCCAGTACAAATGCACAAAGAATAAGGATTAGGATATGTTTCATATCGTTGGGTTTAGATGTTGGCATACTCTGTCGTGGCATCGAATGATGGGCACGCTTTGGCAGCGAAGTCTCTGTGTCCTCGGATTTTGGCATTGGGGAACTGCACTCTGAGTTTACGAAGAAGTGCCACCAATGCGGATTTCTGCTCTTCCGTGCGAGAGTCCTTAGGGTGTCTGCCGTCGGCGGTCAAACCACCGATATAGCAGATTCCTATGGAATGGGCGTTGTGCCCATGGCAGTGCGCTCCCACTTGTGCGAGCGGTCTGCCATGATGCACAGAGCCGTCGCGGTAGATGACGAAGTGATATCCGATGGAGGCAAAGCCTCGCTGCCGGTGCCAGCGGTCGATGTCTGCCGTGGTGAAGTCCTTGCCTTCAGGCGTGGCAGAGCAATGGACGATGATGAGATCAATCTTGCGCATCCTTCTCCTCCTTCCGTTTCAGTTTGTCGTCGAGGTACGAGCGTAGTTCTGCATACTTAGTCTGTATGTAGATAGTGACACCGAAAATAGATCCGGCATAGATTAGACACTCTGCGAATACACCCAGGACAGACTCGTGGATTTGTCCGGTGGGCGGTACGATGAATCCTGCGACAGCGAGGAGGAATCCACCGATGAGCATAGCTATGGCAGATACAATCTGCACGTTTTCCTTAGTTTCTTTAGTCATAATGAATTGTCTTTTGAGAGTTAATATAAAGTGGTTATCTTTGTATTGAGTTGTGGTCGATTGGACCATTGCTCTTTGGCAGCGTGGTGTCGCGAACACCATTTTGCATCCGAGCTGTGGTGGCCTCCTTGCGGAGAAACCATGGCTCTTTTCGTTTACATACTGAAAATGAAGGTGAGTTCGTAATTGTTGCTACTATCTAATGTATCAGCCCTTGCGATAACCTTGAACTCAGCGAGGTTAGTTCGGAGTTCTCCGAACTGGAACGGACCGTAATCTTTGGACTTCTTGTAAAATCCGATGGCGAAGCGGAAATGGCGGTCGATGCCGAGAATGTTATAGGAGCGTTTGCCATAGGCAATGCGCACTTCCAAAAGCTGCTGCGTTTCGGGGTCGATGATGGCACGGCAGTCTCTAAACAACACATCAGGTTTCGTATAATACTTGCCTCTGTTCGGGTCGCCCTCCTTATCCAGTCGGAAAGAAATCTCGTCGCTATTGTTCACACTAATCTTTCGGTCGTCATAAAAGCGGTTCCAGCCACGTCGCCGTGGAAGATACTCACGCACACCGTTTTCATCCTCCTGCTTGCGACTTGTACGCACCGAGTGTCGGAAAATGACCGGTGTAAGCCCTTGCCGGATATAACGGTAGGCATCCTGTATCACAAGAGTACTGTCAGTGATGATACATTCAATGTGCATCTGCGTAGCCTGTTTCATCGTGGCAAACTTCTGAATGTCAGCCTGCAACGATTTTATCTGCGAGGCAAGCGATTTGATATCCGTCTGTATCTTTAGGATATCTTCAGCGTTGACAGTGATTTGTTTTGCGTTTTGGGAAACACGGAGGCTGATGGATGCAATTCCCTTTTGAATGTTCAAGATTGTTTCCTCCATATTTGCGAGCGAAGAGAAGTACTTGGAAATGTCAGCCTTGCATTTGTTCAAGTCCTGCACCTGCTGCGCACGCATGACACCGGCACGCTCGGTAGTGGCTTGGCGGATGAGGATGGAATTGGGTGCGAGTTGGTTGATGCCAGTAGAGAGGTTCGCCTTTCCCAACGTGAAATACACGTTGTTGCGGTCGTCCGAGCCAACAGTGAGCGATGTCAGCACATAGCCGATGCGTCCAAGAGCCGAGCGCCAATTGTCAAGGCGACTCATGTCCGTCTGCAGAGCAGCTTTGCCCAAAAGATCAGCGATTTTCTGCAACAGTGCGCCCAGAACTTCGGGCGTTATAGCCTCTTCGCGCGTCTCGCTGCGAAATGAGGTGATGAGAGATGTGATAGATGAAATGTCAGCCATACTTTTGCTTGTTTTTAGCAAAGGTATGGCTGACTTTTAGATGGAGAAAAGACATTGTTAGTGATTATAGCGCACATACTTGTCGTCAAGAGCCTGGGCGACGACACCAACGAACTCGTGAGCGATGTTGTCGGAGAGGAAGTCACGGAGGTTCATGACGGAAGCGTAGTACTTACGGCTGAACCAGGGCTTCTTCTTGCGCTTGCGTTCACGTCCGATGTCGCCCTTGTTTCCACGAGGAATCTCTTTACCCGTACCGAAGTTCTGCCAAAGGCCATATTCGAGGAAGGACTGTGATAGTCCGAGTTCTATAAACCGTCCGTCGGCTCTTACGGGTAGGGACTTAGGGCTTTGAAGCAAACGTCCGGTGTCGATTACACCGAGGAGAGTCATTTGCTCACGCCATATTTTGAGCATTGTGTCGTTGAAGGCAAGAACGAACTTTTCACGTTCTTGCAGTTGTTGGTCATTGCCATTCAGTGGGGTCATAGCGTAAATCGGTATAAGTGTCAACGGCTATTTGGAAGAAAGCACAGGCGCAGCCTGAGAAAAAGTATTGGTCGATTTCCTGAAAGGAGATACGAGAGTCGAGATAGATATTATGCTGCTCCTGCTTCGTCTTTTCAAGGATGAGCTTGCTCATAAACTGACGGAACAGCTCGCGCATGGTGTCCATGCACAGTTGGCGTGCTGCCATGTCATCGATGGCGTGGCGCATAGCGAGGAAGACCGTCTTCACTCTTCGAGTGTGCGGACTGTTGTTCACCTCGATATACCCCTGACTGATGTCGCTGACGGCAATGATAGCCGTGGCGGACTGCAGCTGCTGCAAGGCTTCCTCGAAGCCGTCGAGTCCGCTGACCTTTGCGAATACAAAGTCATGCGTTTGAGCGAACTTGTTTGTTTCTGTGAGGGATGCGAAGAAGGCGGTGGCATCCCAATTGATGTTCTTGTCTGTCATTTCGTTTGTCGTTTGATGTCTTCTACTTCTTTAGCCTTAGCATCGAGTTCTGTGAGAGCTCGCCATGTGTCCATCGAGAGCACCGCTTCCTCTTTGGTGATGTCTCCTCCGGTAAGCGCACGGATCTGTGCATTCATGGCAGTCCGTAGCACCTCGCCGATGGGCGGTGCGTAGCCAAGTAGGTTCTGCTCGTCGGCTGGCATCGGCTGCAAGAAGTGTGGAAACAGTCGGGCGAAGTAATGCTTCAGCGACGAGAACCAATAGAAAGCGTTGAGCAAAAGCGGTGTTGAGAGCTGCGACTTCTTGACCTTTGGGTACAGAAGCGTGACGAGGTCTTTCAATAAGGCCTCGTTCTTGGTGTAGAGAAAACCCTGATAGTAGTTGTCGGCAGAGATGAACGTCGAGAACGGCACACCCTGGAAGTCGGCTTCGATGGCAGTGGCTCTTCCGATTTTAGTGATGCGAACCGGCAACGGTGCGAACTGTCGCAAGAAGTCCAATGAAGCCGTGGCTGCTTGCACTTGTCTGATGGTGAGCGTAGCCTCCTGCTTAGGTGCATGGCGATGCTTCACGAGATAGCTGCCGTCATGC
>OQVL01001597.1_pt1 | contig 13607 bp, 15 predicted proteins | sample 1691501 | NCBI WGS metagenome assembly OQVL01 (sample SAMN03418253, study PRJEB22391) | human gut metagenome | biome: human-gut; feature: organic feature; material: feces | host: Homo sapiens | place: Tanzania | collected 2013-01
CCTGTTCCGGCTTTTTCTCCGGCTCGGTTTTCTTGCCGTCCTCCGGTTTCTTTTCCGGCTCGGTCTTGGGAACGACCGGCGGCTTCGCGGTTTCAGCGGCGGTCACGGTCTTGTTTTCGGGTTCGTTGCTCATAGAATCTCCTTCAATGGTTTTGGAAAGGTTGAATTTCGCGGTGACTTTCATCGTCGTATGGGCATCGGCTCCCACAGCAACCACGCTCACTTCCCGGAGCGTCGATTTCTTGATGTGATAGAATGGTCCCTCCTGAGACTGCCCGTTCACCTCGCGGCTGGATTTCACCAATTCGCATTCGCGGACGTCCGCCCCTGCGGCTGACTGCGATCCCGACAAGAAGGCGAAAGCCGAGGCTGTGCCGCCCGCGATTCAGGCGAGTGCGGTGGATGTGACCGTTGCCGCCCGTGAGGCCGCAGTCGCGGCTGTCAAGGCCGAACGTGAGCGTGTTACCGCGATTCAGTCGATCTGCAACGGCGAGTTTCCGGAAATTGAGGGTCAGGCGATCAGCGGCGGCTGGACTCCTGAAGTCACCACGAAGAAGGTGCTGGAAACGCTCCGTGCCGAACGTCCCGCCGCCAATGTCAATATCAGTGTGAAGACCGCCCCGGAAGGCGGAGAATTGCGCAAGACCATCGAAGCGGCAATGTGTCTCCGTGTCGGCGTGAGTGCCGAAAATCTGGAAAAATCCTACGGAGCAAAGGTCGTCGAAGCTGGCATGGCCGATATGGATATGCCGCTTCGCCAGCTGCTGATCGAGTGTATGAAACTTGACGGCATTCCGTACAGCCGCGGTTTCGACAACGAAACGATCCGTGCGGCGTTTTCGAGTGTTTCGCTTCCGGGGATCCTGAGCAACGTGGCGAACAAGAAACTCCTGCAGAGTTACGAGGCTCAGCCGATCATCGCCATGAAGCTGTGTTCCACGGGCGACCTCAACGACTTCAAGGAGAACGACCGCTTCCGCCTGACGGATGTGGGCGATCTGCTTCCGATTGCCGCCGACGGAGAAATCAAGGATAGCGGGCTGATTGAGGAATCCGCGAAGAACCAGCTGGACACCTACGGAAAGCGTTTTTGCCTTACCCGCAAGATGATCATCAACGATGATCTGGGCGCATTCATGAAAGTGCCGACCGCAATGGGCAACCGGGCGGCGCGACTGATCGATCAGCTGTTTTTCTCCCGGCTTCTGCGCAATCCGGCTCAGGCGGACGGCAAGGCGTTGTTCCACAACGGACACAAAAACCTGCTCTCCGGCGCGACCAGTGCGCTGTCGGCGGACAGCCTGAAAAAAGCGATTCAACTGTTCCTCGATCAGGTGGACGCGGACGGTCAGCCGATCAGCGTGGAGCCGCGTTATCTGCTCGTCCCGACCGCGCTGAAACACCTCGCCATTGAACTCACGCAGGGGGCGACGCTCATCATGAGCGGTACCGACAACGCGGTTCGCCCCGCGCTGAATGTGCTTGCTGACGAACACCTCAACGTGGTGAGTTCGCCGTACCTCGGCAACAGCGCCTACGAGGGAGCCAGCCAGACCGGGTGGTATCTCTTCGGCGATCCGAAAACCATTGATACGTGGGAAATCGGATTCCTGAAGGGGAAACGCACTCCGACAGTCGAACGCGGGGAGACCGATTTCAATACGCTTGGGCTGTGGTTCCGGGTGTATTTCGATCTCGGTGTGAGAGAGCAGGATCATCGCGGGATGGTGAAATCCATCGGCGCGGCCAACTGATGAAACCGCCAACCGGACGCTGAAAAATGCGTCCGGATCTTTCAAACACAAATTCCAAGGAGAACTATAAATGCTTGCTCGTTATGTGCAGAAGGGCGATTCCATCGATTACCGCCCGTCCGAAAGTGTCGCCGCCGGCGATGTGGTTGTGATCGCCGATTTGATTGGCATTGCCAGACTCGATATTGAAGGGGGAACGCTCGGCAGTCTTGCAGTGGTCGGAGTGTTCGATGTTGTGAAAGCGGACGGCGCGATTCCTTCCGGATCGACGGTCTACTGGGACGCGGGAGCGAAGAAGGCGACCACGGTCAGCGGATCGAATCACTACCTCGGCAAGGCCATTGCGGCTGCGGAGGCGGCCGACGATACGGTTCGTGTGCTTCTCAACGCCCCGTACAGCCTCGCGACGACCTTTGTCGCAGGCGATCCGATCACGGATCTGACCGACAATTCGGGCGGAACTCCGTCCGACACGATTCCCGTTCTCGCCTGTGAAAGCGGGTGTGACTGCAAACATGCGATTGCCTCGCTGACGAAAAAGACCAACACGATTCTTGCCGCTCTCCGCGCGGTCGGCATCATCGCCAGTGAATAATGGGACTGCTGGAGAACGCAGCCGAATGGCTGGAATCCCAGCGGATCCGGGAGCTCTCCGTTCCGATTGCCTACCAGCGCCGGGATGGCGAAACGTTGAACATCCCGGCGACGCTGGGGCGGACGCTGTTCCGTGCGGAAAATGAATACGGCGTGACCATCCGGACGGAGACGCGCGATTTTCTGATCGCGGGGGAAGATCTGCCGGATGATCCGGAGCGCGGAGATCTGATTCTCCATGCCGGACTCCGCTATGAAGTTCTTGCGCCGAACGGCGAGCCGGTCTGGCGCTGGTCCGGAACCGGGCGGATTCTGCGGAGAATTCACACAAAGGAAATCGGAGGTGCATGATGCCTGATACCCCGGATCATCGTGACTTGTGGCATGAACTCAATCAGGCGCGGCTGGATATTGCGGAACTGCGGGGAATGCTGAGTATGCATTTCTCCGAAGGACAGCATCACTATCCGCCGTGCAAACCTGCGGCGGATCTGCAGAAAACGATGCTTTCATCGCTGGCGGCGGCACTGATCGCGCTGCTTGCGGCGGTTGGCAATATCATCATGGAATTCATACGGAGGTGAAGAGTGAGCGACATTCTGACCCTGGCGCGCGCGGTCGCGGAGGAACTCAGGGAATATAAAGCCGAACTGCTTTATTTCCCCGAGTTTGAATTGCGTGATCTGGATGATCTGCGGCTCGTTGTGGTTCCGGCCGGAACACAGTATAAGACACTTTCCCGCGCGGCCCATGAGGAACTGCCGAAAGTGCAGATCGGCATATTGAAACGATGCCAGGAGGATGCGCTGGATGAAATGCTGTGCTTTGCGGAAAAACTCGGACTTGGTTTCCTGAACCGGAAACTTGCCGGAGGAACCTGTGTTTCGGTCATCTACAACCCCATCTACAGTCCGGAGCATTTGCGTGAGCGGGGGCAGTTCACCAGCGTCATTGAACTCGTATTCAAAGTGTTGAAATCGTGAAATGCCGAATTGAATTTGACGACAGGCGGATCCTGCTTGCCGTTCGAGGCGGTAACATAACAGCACTGCGGCGTGCGGGAGCTTACATCCGGAAATCCGCCCGCAACCGGGTCTCACAGAGTCAGAAGGCATCCATGCCCGGCACACCGCCGAACACCCGGCGCGGACTTCTGAAACATTCTCTGCTGTTCGGAGTGGAAAAACAGCGCCAGTCCGTTGTGATCGGACCGGCGGAATCCTTCATCGGAACAGCGATGACTGCGCATGAATTCGGCGGAATTTACCGCAAACGGCGCTATCCAAAACGCGCGCTCATGGGGCCGACTCTGGAAAAGACGCTTCCGAAACTCCCGGCACTCTGGGAAAATTCTGTCAAAAAATAAGGAGATTTTTTTATGGCTATTGTACTGGGCCTTGATGCAATTCTGATGCGCGGCTCCGCCGGTTCGACCGGCTCGACCGAGGTAAAAAACGTCAAGGATTTGACCCTGAATCTTGAGTCAGGCGATGCCGACGTCACGACGCGGGCAACAAAAGGATGGCGGGCGTCGGTAGCGACCTTGAAGGAGGCATCGCTTGAGTTCACCATTCTCTACGACACCGAGGATGAGGACTACAACGCCTTTGCCGACGCCTACTTCAACAACACGCCGATGGCGTTGTTTGTCACGGACGGCAACGGAACCGGTCTTGATGCGGACTTCTCCATCACCGGATTTTCGATTGAACAGCCTCTGGAGGAAGCTCTTTCAGTGAGCGTCACCGCCAAACCTACCGCCTCTGAACGTGCGCCCCAGTGGACAAAGGGAAGCGGAGGCGGCGAATAAGAGGATCCGTTTCTCCATACAGACAATCCATCATTCAAGGAGCAACTGACACATGAAAACTTTCACGGACAATACCGGCCGAACCTGGACGCTCTCGGTCACGGTCGGCACGATCAAACGGGTGCGCGCCCTCTGCGGTGTGGATCTGGCAAACATCATTACCATGGAGAGCGGGAAAACGCCGAACGTCGGACTGCTGGAGCGTCTTGCGTCCGATCCCGTTCTTCTGGTCGATGTGCTTTTTGCGGTTTGCAAGCCCGAGGCGGATGCAAAAGGAATTACCGATGAGGAATTCGGACGCGCCATGGCAGGCGACGCCATTGAGCTTGCCGCGACGGCTCTGCTGGACGAGATCATCGATTTTTTCCCCGAGGCGAAGCGAAAGGTGTTCCGGAAGATCCTCGACGCGAGCCGCCGCTTCGAGGCGCGAAGCAAGCAGGCGCTGACGGAACTTCTCGAGGATCCGGCATTCGACGAAAAAATCGATCAGGCCCTCGATCGCTTGACGATCTCATCCTCCGTCTCGCCGGAATCGCCGGAGTCAATCCCGACCCCCTGACGCTTCGGGAACTGGCCGCCCTCGCGGATGCGCGGGGGCGCTTTGAATGGGAGCAGACTGCAAGCCTGATGGCGCTCATCGTCAACCTGATGCGCGACCCGAAGAAGAACAAGGCGGTAAAAGCGGAAGATTTCAACCCGTATACCGTGAAAGAAAAGGCCTTCCTGAAAGCGCCGCTTTCCGTTCTGCGGGACGTCTTTGTCAAAAAGTGATTTTCTGCCTGTTCTTCCGGCAAAAATAGGCAGAAAATCTGTCGAGTGGGCAGAAACAATCAGGCAAGAGCCAGTTGTGGAATAGCGGCGATTTCCTTTTCTGATCGTGCCGCCGCGACACAGAGATCGTAATTGGCCTGAAGATTGATCCAGAACTCCGGACCGGTCCCGAAATACTTGCCGAGCCGCAATGCGGTATCCGCAGTAATTGCCCGGGATCCCTTGACAATGGCATTGATCCTTGGAGTCGGAACATGAATGTCCATCGCCAGCTTGTTCTGGCTGATGTTCATCGGTTTCAAGAACTCTTCCGCGAGAATCTCGCCGGGATGAATAAGATTTTCTGTTCGGATCATGATTCACCTCCTTAATGGTAATCAACGATTTCCACATCATACGCATGGCCGTCATGCCACGTGAAACAGATACGCCATTGAAGATTGATTCGGATGCTGTATTGTCCTTCGCGGTCCCCATGCAATGCTTCAAAATGATTGCTTGGAGGAATCCGCAAAGTCTCCAGTATGACAACTGCGTCAAGCATATCCAGTTTCCGCAATGCAATCCGTTCAAATGCTTTGAATCTGCGGCTTCGCCCGCTTGCTTTCAACTGTTCCGTCTCTTTGCATTTGAAACTTTTTATCATGTGGAAACCCCTTTCTTCATGGCACAATATATATCTTTTCGCGTTAAACGCAAGGCATAAAATCAAAAAAGGCTGAAAAAATGTCCCTATCGAGCAATATCCGAGCAGGCCGGGCATATGTCGAGGTAACCGCCGAGACCGGCAAACTTCAGCGGAATCTGACCAGCGCCCAGGCTCAGCTGCAAAACTTTGGAAGGACCTGTACGAATGTCGGGAAAGATCTCCTGATGCTCTCGGGTGCAATGGCCGCACCGTTGGTGATGGCGGCCCGGTCATTCGCCGGTTTCGATGACAGCATGCGTCTGGTGCAGGCGGTTACCCAGGCGACCGACGCCGATTTCAAGGCTTTGACCAGGACCGCCCAGCGTCTTGGACGTGACACCTCCTATACCGCGCAGCAGGCTGCGGATGCAATGGTGTCGCTGGGACGGATGGGTTTCTCTCCAACGGAAATCCAGGCATCCATCGATGCGGTGCTGAATCTTGCCCGGTCAACGGGAACGGAACTTGCGGAAGCTGGCGACATCGCCGCGAACAGCATGCGGATCTTCGGCATTGAAGCGTCACAGATGAGTGACGTCGCCGATGTTCTCACGGTCACTGCGAACAGTTCGGCACAGACACTGATTGACCTCTTTGAGGCGTTGAAAATGGGCGGACCGCAGGCGGCGGCCGCCGGGGAGTCGATTCGGGAAACCAGTGCGGCGATCGCGGTTCTTGCGAACATGGGCATCAAAGGGTCTCTCGCCGGAACGGCTCTGCGCAAGAGTTTCTCGCAGTTTGCCAAGGTGAAAGTTCAGGATCAGCTCCGTTCCGTGGGCGTGGAAACAGTCGACGCAAACGGGAATCTCCGCAAAATGGCGGAGATCATGCGGGACATCGCCAAGGCAATGAGCACCATGCCCACCGCAGAAAAGCTGGCATTTGCCGAGGATATCTTTGATATTCGCGGATCACTTGCCGGACTGACGCTGACGGCGAATACCGATGAACTGGATGCGATGCTGGCCAAGCTCCAGGATGTGGAAGGAGTTGCGGCGGACACCGCCAAAAAGATGGATGCCGGGCTTGGCGGCGCATTCCGCCTTCTGCTTTCCGCAGCGGAAGGAGCGATGAATGCGATTGCCGATGCGATGAATTCGACACTCCAGCCGCTGGTGGTCAAGGTGACGGCGGTCATCAACGCCTTCACCCAATGGATTGAGGCGAATCAGGGGCTGGTGACAGCCTTTGCCGTGACGGTCGCGGGGGCTGCCGGCCTTGCCGTGGTTCTGATTGCCCTCGGAGTTGCCGCCAAGGGGGCGGCTGCCGGAATCGCCGTAGTTCAGACGGCGATCAAGGGATTCACTTTCCTTCAGGGGGTGGCCATTGCGCAGGGGACAGCACTCAAGACCTCCTTTACGCTGTTGACGCAGTCGTTCGCGGACTACCGCAACACGGCGATTCCGGCACTGGTCGGTACGGAAAAGTTCTGTGCGGCTTTGGGACTTGCCTCGACGTCCGTGAACCGTGCGCGTGCAAGCATCATTCTGATGAGCAATGCCGAAGCCGCCGCGGCAGCGAAGTCGGCACTGGCAGCCAAATGGCAGGCCGTAACGAAAACCCTTGCCTCATTCCGGAACACGGCGCTGGCGGCAGCCGTTGCGACCAAAGCACAGGCGGCGGCCGAAGCGGCGGCAACGGTGAAAACGGCACTGGTCTCGGGCTGGACAGCCATGGCGAACGCCCTGAAGGGATTGACACTGTCTTCCATCGCGGCAGCGGCGGCACTCAAGGCGCAGGCTGTCGCAGAAGGTGCCATGGGGGCGGGACGCGCACTGACAACAGCCTGGACGGCCATGGCAAGTGCTCTGAAATCCTATACGGCCGCATCGATTGCGGCAACTGTCGCAGTGAAAGCGCAAACTGTTGCAGAAGCGCTTTGCACGGCGGGAAGTGTGGCATTGAATCAGGTCCGCAAAGCCGGAATTGCCGTGACCGCGCTCTTCACGGCGGCGAATCTGAAAGCTGTGGTTTCGGTTTCCGCCGTTGCGGCGGGAAACTTCCTGCTGGCGGCGGCAGCCAAGGTCGCGGCAGCGGCAATGGTGGCTCTGGGAGTGGTTTTGAGCTTTATTGCCGCTCACCCGGTGGCGGTTGCTCTGATTGCGCTGGGAGCGGTTCTGGCGGGTGTGTGCATCTACCTCTCCCGCGCCGGATCCTATACCGCGCAGCTTTCGGACAAGATGAGCACGCTTCGGGAAAAGGGAGACCAGCTCCGCAAAACGGATGAAATCCGCATGGAACGGCTCCAGCAGCTGGCGACAAAGCAGAAACTGACGAATGCCGAGATGGCGGAAGCCCGTATGCTGGCAGCCAAACTGCAGAAAAAATACGGCGACCTCGGGATCACGATCAGCGACAACGCCATGCGAATTACTGCTCTTTCCAGTGCTGCGGCAAAACTTGGCGAGCTGAAGTTCAAAGTGAGCAACGCCGATGATCTGGAAAAGATGGCGCGACTGGAGGAACTCTCCGTCAAAGTCAGCCTTGAATTGGACGAACAGAATGAAGCGGCTGCTCTGATCGAAAAACTCTCCGCCAAATACGGCGCACTTGGGCTGGAAGTTGATCGTGCACGGGGGAAGATTCATTCACTGTCGAAAGAAACCGAGCGTCTGGAGGGAATCAGACTCTCAACGAAAATTGACGCAGGCGATCTGCCGAAGTTCGATCAGCTGAAAGCTCTTTCCATGGAGCTGGATCTGACGATTCCGCAACAGAATGATGCGGAACGCCTGATCGGAGAACTGTCAAAAAAATACGGCGATCTCGGATTGGTTGTAAACCGGACAACGGGACAGATTGAACGTCTGACCACCGTAGCCGGAGCGATCAGTGACCTCTCATTCAAAGTTCGCGGAAGTGAGGATATCGAAAAGCTCAATCGTCTGAAAGCCCTCTCCATTCAGGCAAAATTGGATGTGCAGGGGCAGGAAGAGGCGGAGCGACTGATTTCCGAGCTGGAAGCGAAATACGGCTCACTGGGAATGACTGTGGACAAGGTCTCTGGAAAGATTGCAGCCATGAATGCGGAGAGTGCCCGGATCGGAGCCATGGAGCTTTCTGTCAAGGACGACGTCGACCTTGACAAGTTGCGGAATTTGAAAGCGTTGTCACTGGAAGTCACTCTGGATGTGGATCAGCAGAACGACGCGGAACGCCTGATCGGTGAACTGTCGAAGAAATACCGTGATCTTGGAGTTGCGGTCGACCGGACAGCGGGAAAGATCGTCAGGCTCAACAGCGTCGCTGCAAGTCTCCGGGAGATTTCCATCAAAGTCTCCGGAACGGAGGATGCGGACAAGGTCAGCCGTCTGCAGACACTTTCGAAAATGCCGAAGCTGGACGCGTCCGGAATTGCGGAGGCAAACACCCTGCTGGAACAACTCAGAGCAAAATACGGCGACCTCGGACTTTCCGTGGATACAGTCAGGGGGCGTATCGTCGCCTTGACGGAAGCACAGAGGCAATTTACCGCGGCCGCACAAATCATTCAGGCTGGAAACGATCCGCAGAAGGAGACGCATCTTGCTCAGCTGGAACGGCTCAGGCAGTTGACGGAACAGGAAAAGCTGACCGCTGCGGAACAGCAGGAAGCGCAAACCATCGTCAATGCGCTGAACGGAGCCTACAACGACCTCGGGCTCGGAATCGATACGATCACCGGGAAACTGAATCTTGCCGCTTCGGCGCAGGACAAGTTCAATGAAGCCATGAAAGCGGCAACACTTGGAGAGCTGGATGCGGAAATCGCCGAACTGGAAGCCAACCTCAAAGAGCTCCAGGCGGAAGATGAGGCACTGCTCTCTTACTGGAATCACAACCTCTGGTCGCAGATCTCCGGCAGGCAGGAAGAAGCGCAGAAGAAAATCGAAGCCAACGGAGAACGAGCATCCGCTTATCGGCAGAAAATCTGGGCATTGCAGAAACGCCGTCAGGCGGTTCAGGAAGGAAAGCCCGGCGCAACGACCGGAGAAGAAGGGAAAACAGCAACCACGGAGGAAAAAGTCGAGGCGGAAAAACAACGCCGACAGGCGGCATCCGACAACGCGGACGCCGCCGCAAAACGTGTCGCCGAAATTGACAGGCAGCTTGCACGGGAACGCAAAACTGAACTTGAAAACGAGATCGACGACATCATTGCGCTTCGCGACGAATACAAACAGCTGATTCAGACGATGCTGGATTATGAGAAGTCCAAGCCGGAAAAAGAACAGGACAAGGCGAAGATCGCGGAACTGGAGGGGAAACTCGCCGGAGCGGATCAGACAGCGGAAGACCGGATCGCCAAGGCACGGGAAAAAGCCGCTCGGAAAATGAAGGATGACGTTGCCTCCTATCAGGAGCGCTTTCAGGAGTCCGAACAGAGCATTCAGGATCGGCGCGAGGAGGCGGCGCAGGATCGGAAAATCGATGAAACGCTGAAAAACGATCCTGCCGCCGGACAGCAGATGCTGGAAGGATTGATTGCTCAATATCAGAAAGAAGCGGCGGCGGCAAAAGCGCAGTTTGAAAAGGAACTTCAGGATGCGCAGGCGGACGGCAAAATCGATGATGACGAACGAAAAAAACTCGATGACGCTCACAGCGCATACACCCGGGCGGAGTCGATGGTGGACAAATATTCCGACCGTCTGCGCTCGGCTCAGGACGGGACCCGGGAGGCGGCGGAGAAAGTGTCGAAACCGCAGGGGGCCTTCCTTGCCGCCGCGCTGGAAAATCTGGGGGAATCGAGTGCCGCCGACCGGACCGCAAAAGCAACAGAAACGATTGTCGCCAATACGAAGAAAACCAATACTCTGCTGAAAAAGCAGAACGGCATGGGAACATTCGCCTGATGGAAAGGAGTTTTTATGGCAAACGAAATCCGGGTGGAAAAATGTTTTTACGATCTGAATGAATATATGGACTATTCCGGTTTTCTGACCCAGGCGGAAGTCCCGTATCTGGTGTTTGGAGTGGAAGAGGAACTGGATGCGCTGAACGCGGTTCGGGAAGCCTCGCCGGAAAAATTGGAAAACCTGAGACGGCAAACGCTGGAAATTTCCGAGCGGATCAATCAGAACACCTTCAAAGTTCAGGTTTCCTACGAAGTCGACGTGTTCGACGGAATTGACGGCTCCAATGATCCGGAGCCGAATTTTGCCTTTGACACCGGAGGTGGGAGCAAGCACATCAATCAAAGCCTTGCAACGGTTTCCGTAACGCCATCGGGAGCTCCCGATTACGGCGGTGCAATCGGGGTGGACGGTGATGGTAATGTAAACGGAATCGATATCACGATGCCGGTTATGAACTTCTCTGAGACACATTACTTCCGAGCCTCGAAAGTCAGTACCGCATACAAAAAACGTCTGGCGGAACTGACCGGAACGGTAAACGACGGCAAATTCAAAGGCTATGATCCCGGCGAAGTCCTCTTTCTGGGGGCGAGCGGAACCCGGCAGGGCAAGCATTCCGACGATGATTGGGAAATCACCTTCCGATTCGCGGTTTCGCCGAACCGGAAGAATTTGAAAGTCGGAGATTTGATCGTCAAGGAGAAGCTCGGCTGGGATTATCTCTGGGTGCGCTATGCCGACGATATTTCCAAGGACAGGAAAAGTCTCGTCAAAAAACCGGAGGCCGCCTATGTGGAGCGAGTCTATCAGGCTGCCGATTTTGGCGGATTGGGGATCAAAAAATGAATAAAGTACAAACAGGCGATCCGATTCAGATTAAAGCCTCGACCTGGAATTCATTCATTGATGCTGCTGAATATGTGAAGAATCTCCAGTCTGACCAACGCGGAGGACCGCTCAGGAACGGCAATTCCAGCGGTGTGGTCCTGCTGAAAAACGGCGAAGGCACGCTTTTTCCGCAGTTTTCCGCGCTGGTGCTGACGGATATGCTGATTAAGCCGAGCGTCAACGAAAAAGAGTTCACCGGCAAAACTCCGGCATTCTTAGGCAGGCGGATGGTGGAGAACTTTGCCGAATATCCCTATGCGATTCTGTTGGAACCGATTGCACCGGGCAAAATCGGCAAGGCGCTCCTGCTGGGGGTAATCCCCGTCAAGATAACCATTCTGGACGCGGATCACAAATTTGCCGAACCCATTCCCGGTAGTGCTGCTGGAGCGATGCAGTCCGCCGATTCCGGCGTGGCGCGCATTCTCTGGAAAGCTGGAAATTCGGGGAATCAGTGGTGTATGCTTCAGCTCGGAGGTGCGGGATCGGGCGGCGGCGACGACCGCGTGACGCTCTGCCAGGTTATCGGAGGAAGTTCCGGCGCGGGGTACACGGTAACCCTTTATGCCGAGGGGAAAAACTCCGCCAGCACGGGACGCGGCATTCTGTATGTGCCGGAACTGGCGCTCAACTCCACCATCCCAGGTGGAAGCTGGCTGATTGCCCACAAAGCGTCGCTGAAAGTTACGGGGGGAACCGAAACATGAGTTTTCAATATGTTCCGACGTTATTGCGGACACCGAACATTCCGAACTGGTCGATTCAACGCGGCATCTGGCGCGGCGTGGGCGTGGATGATGGCCTAATTGCGTTCAATACCAACAACTACAACCTCGGCTATTATGTGATTACGCAGAATCTCTGGGCGTACCAGCTGAAGATTGACAACACCGTCTATTCTCCGGTTTTCAATGATGTCAACGGCTACATCTACTGGCAGTACAGCAGCAACTACTTGTATTATTTGCGCTCTTACGGCTGGGTTCTGCACAACCGGTTTCCGGGCTATGAGCCAAAGGAAAATTACAATTCGGAAACCCAGCAGTACGAGGGAGACGCCTTTCACGCGGGAAGTATTCCGCAGGCAAAGGACGGAGCAAGCAGCTATCTTCAACCGCGCGGCATCAACCGCAACGGCGGCGGCGCGAACAAGACCATCACTTTTCAGTTTCCCCGCTGGCAGTCGGTCAAACAGACGCAGTTTGGCGAATACGAACCCCAAGGCGGCTTGAGCGGCAAAAAGTATATGGGGCTTCCCCGGTGGCGCGATAATTATTATACATACTACGAGCGAAGTTTGGAAAAGAAAAACGGGAAATTCTCCTACGGCGCAGTTTCCTATACCAACGGCAAGTGGCTGATCGGCGAAGCCAACAGCCCTGCCGGATGGTATGAGGGCGAGGAGCCGAGCCGGGACAAATCCGTTACCTTCCGCTTCTGCAAGCCGGAGGGTTCCGCCATCTACGGATACAACCGCATTTTGACATTTATCGATTATGTCGCTGGCGAAGAAACCGCCCCGGCATACATGGGAGAAGTCGCGATATGGAGATAATGAAAGTCACGCTTCCAACCTCATGGGACGATTGTTCCATGGACTGGAACGATCCCGATCCGGGATGTGCGAATTATGTGCTTGCCCTGCGGGAAGCCCTGGTCGAACGGGCTGTCGCGGTCAAACGGTCAATCGGGAGCAATGTGTTTACCGCCATGCCGTTGCGCCCGTGGTCGTATGATACCGCATCAACTCTGCGAGGGATGGTTTACGAGCTGGCTCCATATTTTGTCAACATCAAGTTTGACGATTACAAGGACGACCTGTCCGATTTTCCCAAGATGTGGACAGGTGGGGAGCTGGTTGCGGAGGATTGTAATATTGCCGAAACCCCCGGTCGCGGAGCGACGTCTCTTGCATGGAAAACCTGGTTCAAATCCATGCAAACGGTCATCAATAAACTGACCTGCATCAAGTTTTCCGGCATCACCGGGACGGTTCTCGCCCGTTCCGGCTCGACGCACGACCCGCCGTTTTCCGAATCCATCAACACGGCGCTGGAAAACGCGATGAAAAATGATCTCTCCCGCAATGATTTTTCTTCTTTCCCGCAGGAATTTTATTCATGGTCGGGAAACACGGAATACTGGTACAACAAGGATACCGGAGAGAGAGGCTACTGTGGCTACGCGCAGTCCCGTTCACTGTTAATCAAGAAAGCGCAAAAGCCGCATCCGACGGCGGAGTGCGACCTGATTTTCAAATACTG
>OQVL01001598.1_pt1 | contig 13600 bp, 11 predicted proteins | sample 1691501 | NCBI WGS metagenome assembly OQVL01 (sample SAMN03418253, study PRJEB22391) | human gut metagenome | biome: human-gut; feature: organic feature; material: feces | host: Homo sapiens | place: Tanzania | collected 2013-01
GGCTGTGCTTTGTGGTGCCAAGGGCCTTCATGTTACCGTGAACGGTTTGGGAGAATAACCGCAAGGATGTGCAATGTGTGGGTTCGTGGGACCCGCATGTAAGGGATATTGATACAACTAATGGCTATGCCAATTACTATAATGATACCCCTCTGGCGAGAGACGAAGAACAAGAGTGGCTGCATTTGAGCAAATTGCCATTTATTATTAAGAAAGAGAACGACTGGTTGCGAAGCAAAGAAGGACTTTCAAAGAGCGTGGTCAAAGAAACCATTGAAGTGCGGGATGAAGTCGGGGATAGTTGGATAGTGTTATATGGATATAATACAATGACTCCAGCCAATGAATCTTTGGTGCTGGATGATAAAGAAATGGGGTTGTGGGAATTTGTCCAAGCATATACAGTGCCAAGGGAGAAAAGAAATAGCATAGCCAAGTTTATCAATAAAATAGGAACCCAAGGCCGGGATATGCCAGAGTATAGAAATAATTTTTATGAACTGTTTTATAAAGATTATTACTCGTCAGCTTCATACCGTGACTATTCTGAATGGTCAGATTTGGATAGATGGTCAGATTTGAAGGACGGTGGTATGCCCTATAAGATTAGCTATCTCCCTTATACCAGCGAAGGCGAGTTGACGACCATAAGGTTAAACAAAATCCTTTTTGACATCCTTGAATTGAGGGATGGTGAACATGTGGGGGAGTATGTTGATGCTAATGGAAAGGTGATAGCATACGACCCATCTGTAATGAATCAAAATGAAGGCCAGTTGGTGGTGAGGAAGAAAGAATTGGTCACGGCATTAAATAAGAATCGTATCTCACTGGTTTGGCCTGTACTTTTCGAAAAGCAAGTAGGCTCTTCAATAATAGGTTGTCAAATGGGAGGTTCCGCATATTTGACAGAAAGAGGAAGGATAAAGGTGAGATTGAGGTTTTATAAGGAAAGAAGAGAAAACGCCAAACGCAGATACAGAAATCAGAAAATGAAGAATTATGCCAAGTTGGCATGGTATTCTGCGACGTTTAATAAAGTAGAAAAAGCCAGAATACAAATGAAGATAAAACTGGCTGCAATGTATGAGCACTGGGGTAACTGAGTCTGCGGGCGGCCTCCGGCGCATGGTGCTGCCGTCCTTGCGGCTGCACAATGCGTGTGGGGAGCTTGGAGGGTCCAGTCGGTATGGCGGTTTCTCGGGGACTTCTTCGAGGATATGGTGACAGGGTGGGGATAAGCATTTTTTCGCTTTTAAGTCTGTAGACCACATGAAAGACAAAAATCTAACAAAATACACAGAAAACGGTTGATAATTGGTCTGGCTACGGGGCAAACGTATGCTATGTTCTTGATTTATAGGCCAGTCTAAAAAAATAACCACTAACAACAATATGCATAGAACCATAAGAATGCCAGCGGAACAGGTAAGATATATAGCATACGAAATTCTTTATGCAGCATTTCCTGATAAACTTACGGCAGGAGAAATTGCCAGAAGAAGCCAGGGTGTATTGACAAGGGGCCAAGTACACTATGCCCTTAGATATAATGCGCTTATGAATTCCAGATTTTCTATTTTCCCAGTGTCAAGAAAAACAGACAAAAGATCCGGTCGAAACGACCGTAAACAGATATAAAATTGAAATTTTGATGAGTCGGACGCAGAAATTGAAGGGATTGACTGCTGCTTCGCTCAGATTGAAAACATTTAACGACAATCCCTAGTTTAGTTTATGGACTATAATCAGGCAATAGAGAGCATTTGTTTTAAATTCGGTCATGCGGTGACAGAATATGATGTGTTCCGTTGGCTCCGTAATTTTGATGAGAGCGAGTGGGATATGGCCTTGAACGTGCTGGATAAAGTTGTCTATTATTCGTCGGATAGGATTGAAGAGACGCTTGAAGGCCATATTAAACAGATTGTGGAGGAGCATAAGGGTGTACATGTGTACGTATTACCATCTGGTAATGTTGGAAAGAGTGGTCATGTAATGGCATATCATGCTAAGAAGGTGATAGAGAATCTTGGCTTGCCAGAAAAAGTTCTCTCATTGCTCAATCTAAGAAGCTTAGATACGGTCAGAAGGAATGCCGTTATTGCATTGCTTGATGATTTCTCGGGAACGGGTGAGTCGATTAAAAAGTTCTATTATGAGCATGTTAAGGATACCGTAGATGGTAAAACTGTTGCGGTGTGCGCTCTGACAGTGGCATATATGGAAAAAGCAAGTAACTATCTGCAATCCAAGTGTGATATCAAGATATATGGTGATCTTCATAAACCAGCATTTGTGCGTAGAGGTTCTGTGTTTGGCTATGAAAAGAGCATGATACCAGTCAGAGATTTCTGCTTTAAGAAAGGAGAATTGCTATTCCCTAACTGGAGGAATCAAAGCTTGAAACCTTTGGGCTATGAGAATAGTCAGGTTATGGTTTGCTTTGAGCATACAACCCCCAATAATACGTTGCCGATACTGTGGTATGAGGAGTTGATTCCGGGCTTGGATAAGAAGTGGAACGCCATCTTTCCCCGTTTTGCCAATTCACGGATGGAACGCGGTCGGAGACTACGGATGAGTTCGGGCTTTTGGCTTTCAGCCATGCAAAAGATGAATATGCCAAATACCGATTGGGCAATGCATCATACAACTGAATCATTGAGGCTGATTAGTGTAGTAGCACAGAAATACCATCAAAGAAGCAATATGTATATAGCCCAAGTACTTGGCATCTGTGTGGAGGATGTTGAAGAGATTATTGGCATTGGCAAAGGGAAGGGTTTGTTTGATGAGAATGGCAACTTGACTCTGGAGGCTAAAACTATCTATGAAGAAATAAGAAAAAGAGACAAGATACTTGAACACGACATCCCGAAACAGATGTCACGGATAATGATTGATAGTGTTTATGTACCCACATCGTTCCGAGGGATTTCCTAAGTTCTTTGGATTAGCAATGTCTGCAAAAGCAGACGCCTGCGCCCGTTTGGCGTAGACGAGATAAAGCCACTTTACATGATTATTGTGTCACACCCCGTCGCTTCGCTTGATGCGCGACACAATATTCGCCGATTTCGGCGAGGAAGTATTGAGTAAATCAAAGGACTATGGGATTCCCGAGGAACGATTTTATTACGAAGGCAACAGAACTGGATCGTTCTGCTGACTTTATTAGGGAGGCACTTGCGTATGCCAGCAGTTTGGATGACAAAGGACTGCCGGTTATCTTTAACCAGCGTCACTTGTCGTTCCTTTTATGTATAGACCATTCGCAATTAAGATCTTTGACTCAGTCCGCTTCGAGCTATTACAAGTATTTCGCCATCAAGAAACGTAGCGGAGGATTGAGAAGAATCATGTCTCCCTATCGTGATTTACGCGAAGTGCAGACGTGGATTAAGGAAAACATCTTAGATAAGGTGGAGCAGCCCAACTATGTAACTGCTTTTGCTAAAGGGCGGAATACTCTTGGGAATGCCAAGATGCATGAAGGAAGAAAGTTCCTTCTGAAGGTAGATATAGCCAATTTCTTTGAATCGATAGGTGTTAGAAGCGTCTATAATGCTTTTAAGAAGCTAGGGTATGATAAAGGTGTAGCATCATGGTTGGCCAATTTGTGTACGGCAAAGGTAGATGACTACAAATATGGACAGTTGGAAGACCAAGAGGAAATCCAGAAACTGTTTGATGAGCTATATGGAAGAGAGGAACCATTCTTGATTCAAGGAGCTCCAACAAGCCCAGGTTTGGCCAACATCATCTGCCGCAGAATGGATAAACGCATGATGGGGCTTGCTAACAAGCACGGGTTCAACTATTCGCGCTATGCTGATGATATGACATTCTCGGCGAATCGTAAAGAGGATCTGCCTAAGATTGGTATGATCAGAAAGATAGTTGAGTCAGAAGGATTTCGCTTAAAAGAAGAAAAAACGGAGTTACTTCATGAGGGCAATCGTCAGATAGTGACAGGCTTGCTTGTCGATGGTAAGGTTAGGGTGCCGGGTAGCTACAAGAAGGACATAATGCGGCATATTCATTTTTGCCAGAAGTGGGGAGCCCGCGACCATTTTAATAGAATAGCTCCAGGAAAAGCGTATGGCAAGGAGTGGCTTGCAGGTAGGATTAGATATGTACACTCGGTAGAGCCGGAAGTGGCAAAGAAAATGTGGACGGAGTTTGAGAAGATTGACTGGGGGTATTAAGTTGTATATGGGTATCTATCAAGGAATAAGGTTCGGTATAGTATGACCCGAGAAGAACGTTGGCTGGCAAATTGGAAAGCTGTGATGGACTTCATGGAAACCAATCATCGCTGACCTTCGAAATTCATAGACGAGGAGCGTGACCTCCGAAATTGGTGGAAACACCAGCAGAAATTCATCAACGCCGGAGCGTTGTCAGGTGAGAGGGTTGCGTTGTTTCGTGACCTACTGGCGTTTGGGGAGAAGTTTAGGAGGGTGAATCAGTATCAATAGACATTGTGTGTTGCGAAGAGTATGAATGCAATAGCATTGGTCGTGGGCAATTCAAATTATGCGTTTAATGCCCCGTCATTTGTGTTGAAGAATCCCGGTAATGATGCGCGTGGAGTTGCTGAGGCATTGACAAGACTCGGCTTCTTCGTCAATTTATACTTGGACGAAGATGAGCGGAGTTTCCGTCAGCATTTACATGATTTTTCGACGGAACTGAACAAGTATGATAACTGTCTTGTTTATTTTGCTGGACACGCGATACAGATTGAAGGGGTGAACTATCTGGCGGCTATCGATACTTCTTTTGAAGATGAATCATCCGCAAAGTATACTTCAATACAACTGGATTTAGTTTTGGATTATCTGAGGAGGTCTTTGTGCAAGGTGAAAATCGTAATCCTGGATGCATGTAGAAACAACCCTTTTGCGTCGAGAGGTTTCAATGATTCAGGTCTAGCCCCCGTAAAGGCACCAACGGGAACTCTGATTGCTTTTTCAACATCACCAGGGGAGCGGGCAAGCGATACCGGGTTCGGGAATAATAGTATCTACACAGGGGCGCTGTTAAAGCATATCGCTCATGAGAATATCCAGATTGAAGAGATGTTTAAGCGAGTCCGAACCACGGTGTATTCATTATCAAACAAAAAGCAAATCAGTTGGGAACACACTTCACTTATTGGCGACTTTTACTTTAATTCCGGTCAATTGATTCATTCCGTAGACCTGCCTTATGGAGAGGAGTATGTGGCAGATGGAAGATATGAAGGATCCGGCACCGATTTCGATGATGTTATTTCCGGAATGAAGACTTATACATGGGATGTGCAAAAAGCATCGATACAGGCTTTGAGGAAGTTAGACAAAACCAGGCTTGGCCCAAATGAAAAGTTTCTCATCGGCCGCAATCTCCTTCAGGTCGCAAGCGGAGGCGAGTTTTCGGCGTCAGACATTATGGCTGATCTGGATAGGTATTTGCAGCCGTGGGCAGATGGTGATGAGAATCACGTTCTGAACGGGATTCTGTTTGAGATGTATTTTAACAGCGAGGGCCGTTTTCGTGGGGACCGGCTGAAAACAGGATGCCTGGACGCTGTATGTAAACTGGAAGATAATCAGAAGTACAAGTCGTCGTTCGAATTCATTCATAAGCAACTTTCCCCATTCCGCGAAGATCTCTACTATATCCCGTCTTCCAATCCACAGTCCGTGCCGGTTGAGTGTGTCATAGTAGAAGATGAAGTGATGGTTCAAGGCAAGCCAAGAAAGCATACTGTCCTTAAAAGAGTAATGGTCAAGGGAAAATTGGTATATGAGTTCAACGGGAATGAAATGGAAATGATGCTAACGCCAGTTAATAAAGAGCACTTCCCGGAACATATATCCAGATTCCTTTCGATTCCTTTAAGGCGCTTGAACATAGTAACAAGTATCGATGTCCCGGACCATTTTAGAATTCCATATTACATGTAGTGTGGCTTTTTCTGCTCATAGGTAGATAATGGCCGTCATGAATCAAGACACATCCGGTTTGGCCGAGTGCTCAGGAGGTTATCGGGCCTTATGGAGGTTTCTAAAGACAAGTACAAAAAAGCATAGAAGAGGACAATGCCTTGGAGAGGTTTTCTGAAATAGCTTTATAAGTAATAATGCCACGAACAAAGAAGACTAAATCCGACTTTTCCCATGATGAGCAAGGACGTGCCATATTGGGCACGGCTAAGGAGATGGCAGCTTGGGTTAAACTTGGATTTGTAGAACAGGATGAGAGAAAGAGTCCGGACGATCCATTTCATCAGCATTTTATTGATCTTAGGAAATGTGTCCTTTTTATTTCCTATCCTATAGGGAGCAAAACGCCATCATCCAGAGTCTTTAATACGTGTGACATGGCAGCCATCGCCTTATCGAAATGCAAGACAACAGCATTATCCACCTTTGTTTTTGAAAGGAGGAGAAGTTTTGAATCGAGCGTACTCAACATCTCCGGCTGATAATCACTCTGCAGCACCTTACGGGGATGTTCATCGAAAGTAATGATGGTTGATTGCAAGCCCTCCTGTCGGGCGGTCTCTACAAGATGACGGATCAGGAACTGATGTCCACGATGCACTCCATCGAAGAAACCGATAGTTGCCACGCAAGGCTGCAATTGCACTGTTTCGTTGTAATGTATTGTATTCATACTGTCTTTATCATTCATATCAGAAGAAAAATTCCGAACTATATCTTAAGATGATATCGATGGGTTATCTTCTCTTTGCAATCATTCTCTTAAAAGCTCGCCACAGTTCACCCACCCAAAGTACGATAGAGGTTGAACCGATGATGAGCAGCCACTCGTGAAGTGACAAAGGTGTGGTGCGGAACATTTCGCCACCAAAGGTTACGATGATCCACTGACCCACCAAGACCAATACAAGCACTAAAATCATTCCCTTATCCTTCAGGAAATGGCGGAAGGCGGTGCGATGGCTCATCAGCGCCTTGGCATTGAAGAGATTCCAGAACTGTATCATCACGAAGGTGGTGAAGAACATGGTCAACTCATGCACATCTACTCCACCCTTGCCTCTGCGCTCGCAATAAACCAACAGGGCAAACATCACAAGGAAGAAGACGATGCCGCAGAAGAGAATGCCGAAACCGATACTCTTGTTGATGATGAAATCGGAAGCCTTGCGCGGTTTCTCGTTCATGACCTCATGAGATGGAGGCAATGAAGCGAGAGCCAAGGCTGCAAATGTATCCATGATCAGGTTGACCCAGAGAATCTGAGTGACCGTCAATGGCATCTCGGTGCCGATGACAGAACCACCCAATACCAACAGGAGAGCAGCCACATTCACTACCAACTGGAAGAAGAGGAAGCGCTGCAAGTTGCGATAGAGCGAACGTCCCCACATCACGGCATTGGCGATAGACTTGAAGGAATCGTCAAGCAGAGTCATATCCGAAGCCTCCTTCGCCACGGATGTTCCAGAACCTAAGGACAGACCCACATGAGCATAGTGAAGCGCCGGTGCATCATTGGTTCCATCACCCGTTACAGCCACTACCTCGCCCCGCTTCTGGAGCATGGCCACCAGTCGCTGCTTATCTGTAGGACGGGCACGGCTCATCACGCGGATATCCTTCGCCCGCTCGTAAGCCTCATCATCAGAAAGAGCCTCCCACTCTTCGCCCGTAATCATCTGCTGGTCGAGCGAAGTCAGGGAGCCATCTGCTCCAATATTCTCTGGTTCATCTTCGAAGACACCTATCTGCTTACCAATCTCCATAGCCGTGGCGGCAGTATCACCGGTCACAACTTTCACCTCGATACCTGCATGGCGGCACTCCTGCACAGCAGCAGGAACATCCGGACGGATAGGATCGGCAATGGCAGCAATGGCTTGCAACAGAAGGTCGTCTGCATCAAGGAGCGCCACCACTTCTGCGGTAGAGGTCCTCATGATGGAAGTTTCCACCTTCTTATAAGCAAACGCTAAGGTTCTCATCGCCTTATGCTGCCACTCATCGAGTTCTTCGGCAGTCTGTCTCAGCATTCTATCTTCGATGACGCATTTCTTCATCACGATTTCAGGTGCACCCTTCACGAAGAGATATTGCGCACCATCTACTTCTGCCAAGGTTGCCATCATCTTTCTCTCAGTAGAGAAAGGCAACTGCTTGAGCACTTTCACCTGCTTGCGCAGCTCCACATAATCCTTGCCCTGAGCATCAAGCCAAAGCAAGAGTGCCGACTCGGTTGGATTTCCGATAGGTTTGCCATCATTCAATTCGGCAGTTGAATTGAGAGCGATGGCAGTATCGAGGAGAGCCTCATCACCCTGTTTGAGTTCGAGAGCGCTCACCTGCATCTTGTTCTGCGTAAGCGTACCGGTCTTATCAGTACAAATCACGGTAACGGCACCCATCGTTTCGCAGGCGTGAAGCTTGCGCACCAGGTTGTTCGACTTCAACATTCTACGCATATTGAGCGCCAAAGAGAGGGTTATCGCCATTGGCAATCCCTCTGGCACCGCCATCACAATCAGGGTGACAGCCATCATGAAGTAGTTCAACACGATTTCTGCCATATAGAAATAATCCTTACCGCCCCAGGCTGGATTGGTAAGAATATCATGAATCAGGAAGATGAAGAAGGCTGCAACAGAAACTACGGAACCCACCTTGGAAATCATCTTTGCCAACTTATCGAGCTGCATGTGAAGCGGTGTCTCTACCGAAGTCTGTTCGGTAGATTTCTTTGCCACCTTACCTATCTCTGTAGCATCTCCTACGGCAGTAACCACATATTCACCTCTGCCATTCATCACCATGGTAGAACGGAGGATGACGTTGCGAGGATAGGCTCCATCGCCACCGCCTTCCAGAGATTTCTCAGTAACGGGTTCACCCGTAAGGGTAGATTCATTGATCTGCAGGTCGTTGCAAAGGATGAGTTCACCATCGGCAGGTACCTCGTCGCCCACTTCTACGAGCACCACATCTCCCACCACCACATCATGGCGAGGAATCTCCATCACCTTTCCATTGCGGCGCACCTTCACCGGCTGTTCTTCGCTGAGTGCCGTAAGCAGATTAAACTTCTTAGCTGCATCACGCTCAAAGTAGAAACCCACAGTAGTGGCAAGGAAAACTGCCACGAAGATACCGATGGTCTCCATGAAATTCTTTTCGATGAAAGCGAGGATGAGGGATACGAATGCTGCCACAAGAAGTATTTGGATAATCGGGTCGCGATACTTATCCAAATACAATTTCCATAATGATGTACGTTGAGGAGGAGTAAGGACATTACGTCCATGTTGCTCCCTACTCTGTTTTACCTGTTCGTCGGATAAACCGAATCTTTTGTTTTTGTCTATGTCCATTTCTAAATAGAAATTCTTCTTTTTATAATTGCTCATGCACATGCACATACGCATACGCACGCACATATTGGGTGCAAAGATACGGTATTTTTCTGATTCTAAGAAAATTTTTAAGAAATTATTTGGTTATTTGCTCAAATTCTATTATCTTTGCACTCGAATTTGAATAAAATTCCCGGACTTGTAGCTCAGTTGGTTAGAGCAACAGACTCATAATCTGGAGGTCCTAGGTTCAAGCCCTAGCTGGTCCACGTTGAAAATCAAGCAGTTAAGCAGAAATCGCTTAACTGCTTTTTTCGTTGCAAGTTTGCTTGAATTTGGTCTATTTGTTTTTGCGTAAGTTAAGCAACCTTTAGCATATCACATCCACACACTTTTGCAGGTGACCCACATTATTGCTTTCATTTTACCAACTTCAACCCCTTTTCACTTAGATAGTATCTTTGCTTAGGGTGTCGAGGTTTGTCTGGGTATGCTCGCAAAACATATCCTTGCTCAATGGCAGGGGTCAGCATTTCTACCAATACATACCTTCTGCTAGAAATATTTAACCTACGCTGTATATCATACATAGAATACACATTTTCTCGAATTGCATTTACTAATATTTGAACTTGTTCACTAACTTGTTCACTAACTTGTCCACTAGCTTGTTCACTAACTTGTTCACTATCTTGACCACTAGCTCGGTCACTAAACCAATACGTTACGGTAGAGCATACCAAATCGCTTTTAAAATCAACATTCTTACCAGTCAGTTTCTCCCATGTCAGCATCTTATCTATGCCAAAGCCTGCATTTTCGCCAAGCTTGGCATATCGGAAGAATCTAATCAAACTTGGATTTCTTGGCAGAGAATGAAGTTGAGTACGAATCTCTTCCAAAGGGAACATGAAACGACCAGGGTTCTGAAACTCTATACGATTGGTATAAACTCGAATCGTAGGATGCATCGGGCTAAAATAATCAGAATGGGCACAAAAGTTGACCAATCCCTCACGCAAGGCATAGAGCTGCGATTCATCTTCCGGACCTACCCCATTAGGCAATGCCATGTATGGATTATCACAAAAATTACGAAGTCTCTGGATAATCAACTGATAGGAATCCCAGATATTATCCTGTTCTTGCAGTCGATAGGTATAGCGTATCTTAGCATCTGTATAACTAGTACCTGGTATTTCCAAATAGTCTATCCAAAAATTGCCAACATGAGCTTGCACAACATCTCTTCCTCCAAACATGAGCATACCTCCAAAGGTTAGTTCTCCTTTTGCGGTACAAATACCAACTTTCTCACAAAATTGATCCATTGGCAAATCTACATAAGGAAATGAAGGATTGAATCTCATCACATGGTTATGATAAGTTTCAAGAGAAATCGGATTCAAATCTTTGATACTTGTTCCCTCTACAGGTTGCTCACTTCTACTACCGAAAGATTGGTCTCTCAACATAGCCATAGCCTCCATATCAGTAGCACGGCGATCACCACTACCTGTACGGATATAAGTATTTATCGAGCTACCAAAGTAAACAGGTTTGCACAATGACGAAGGCACATAAAAAGCCAATACGATTTTGCCTTCAATATTGTATTTCTTGCCCCAAGCAGTAAGTTTCACATTGAACTTCTGCCCATTTCGCAAAGTATTAAGAAAGTCTGACTCAATCTTCTCTGGGTCATCACAACCCACTACATCAAACTTCTTACCATGCTGGTGAACACCAAACACAATCCAACCTCCTGATGTGTTAGAGAAAGCAGATACCGTTTCCCAGACATCATTAGGAAGTTTATTCTGGGCTGTCTTCATTTCGAAATCATCCCATTCTATCTCATTGATTCGCTTTTCAAGCTCTTCTTTTGTCATTGTTCCTTATAGTTTATCGCCTAAATAAGGGCAAAATTACGAAAATAAATACGAAATGCCAAAGATTTGAGGATTATTTTCAAGCTATCGCCCAAAAACAAACACTTTTGTGTCACTTCTCTGATAATGCACTGCATTTCCTTATTCTTCTTCAAACTTCGCTAAAAGCTCTGGCATCTCCTTCTTTGACATCTTCTTAATATCCTTAACACTAAAGCCATGGTACATTTACGCTCAGAAAACGTACCGAATGATGCTACTAATTTTTGTGCCATATTTTGTCGTTTTTTGCTATTTATGCAATTTTGGGAAACATGCTTGAAACCGCGCATTCAAGCATGCAGAAAGAAGGCATCTTCAAAGAGCAACATCATAATTCCTCTTTTTAAATTTGGTGGTTTCAATTATTTGCCGTATCTTTGCGCCATACAAAAAAGGAGAAAGGATTATGGCAAACAATGAATACAGAAAGCTGCCTATAGGCATACAATCTTTCAACAAGATAAGAGAACTTTCAGCCTCATCAATGCGCTTGACACCCAGGATATCAACAGTTATTGGGCATCATCGGGAGCCACATCCATGCTGCCGAAGTTCATTAAGGATGCTGAGTTGCGCCTACCTGATTTTGAGGATTGCATGATTCTCCGCAACACATTGGAGACTTCCGATGTTACTGGCGGAGGTCCAGAACTCTTCTTATATCAATCAGGTTATCTCACCATCAAATCGTGCGTAGGAAATGTCTATCACTTAGGCTTCCCAAACGAAGAGGTAAAACAGGCGCTCTACGAATGCGTACTGCCTGCATTGACCATGCGACAAGAGGCTGATACGCAGTCTCTGCAAGCGCAGTTGTACCAATATTTGGAATATAAAGAGTTAGACAAGGCGATGAAAGCGCTCAAAGCATTGGTTGCCGACGTACCTTACAGCAACAAGAAGTTGGCATCCATGGATATGGAAGAGCGTTACCGACTGATCATCAGTACCATCTTGAATGCCATCGGTTTGAAGGTGGAAGTAGAGCACATGCTTTCTACTGGTAGAATCGACCTCATTGTCAAAACAACTCATCACATCTACGTAATAGAGTTGAAGTTAAGAAACAATGGTGGCAAGGAAGCTGCCATCAAGCAAATTCAAGACCAACAATACCTGGAGCCTTTCAAGGCCGACAAGCGAGAGGTAGTAGGCTTAGGCATAGAACTAGACGAAGAAGGCAAAGGCGTTTTGGATTGGGAAATGGTAAATGAAGAATAAAGCAATAGGGGCATGTCGTTACTTGATACGGCATGCCCCTGATTTTAGAGAATGTCTTCTCGATGAGCTATCATCTTCACGTTTCTTCTTAATTTGCCCAAGAAGCCAAACGACCGAGTAAGAGCATCCGGCAAGAAAAAGAGGGCAACTGGAGCTTTTGCAACCAAGTTGCAGAAACCTTTTTGTAATTTTGCAACCGAAATAGAAAAAGGAACTGAATGTTCCGGGGTATATAGAACTAAAAGTATTGCAAAATTATGGAAGAAATGAAACATTCTCACGAACATCATCATGAATGCCATTGTGAAAATTCTCACGAACATCATCATGATTGCTCATGCGGCACGGAAGAACATGAGCACCAGGGGTGCGGTTGCCACCATCATCATGAAGAAGGCGGTTTGAAATCCAAACTCATTCTTATCGGTGTAACTGTTATTCTCCTGATAACGGCCGTTTTCATCGAAAAGGAATACAGACTGGCTACCTGGCAGTTACTCTTCGTCTATCGTCATTCCCGATTCTACAAGTTCATGCATAGCGTTATGGATTTCTAAAGCCGAAACTTTGTTTAATTTTTGTGCAAATTCTTTTTTAATATTTTCTATATTTTCTCCGTTATGAAGTCGAGTTATAAAATTTTTTAATATTGCATTTCTATTGCTATTTTTATCATTTTCAAAAATAAATCCTTTCTCTTCAAACTTTTTTATAATTTCTTTCATGTCAATATTTTTTATTTTCGAAGCTTTATCTATAGTCATTACTTTTGCAACAGTATTAAACATAACGGGATTTTTTATGGCGTCAAAACCCAAATTAGCCAATATATTTTTTATTTCGGGATATTCTTTGCATAACTGATAAAAACTTTAAAATAAGTAATACCTATTTAAACATGATTTTGATAATACTAATAGAAACAATATTAATGTATTTAATATTAAGAGTAAAGAGATTTAATAAAGGACTAGCGTTTTTAAAAAATAAAATAGATGAAGATTATATTGATTTAATTATGTTTAATATAAGTTCCATAGTAATAATGTCTTATTGTATAGTAGGAAATTACTATGGCAATTTAACTAGACATATACTT
>OQVL01001599.1_pt1 | contig 13597 bp, 11 predicted proteins | sample 1691501 | NCBI WGS metagenome assembly OQVL01 (sample SAMN03418253, study PRJEB22391) | human gut metagenome | biome: human-gut; feature: organic feature; material: feces | host: Homo sapiens | place: Tanzania | collected 2013-01
CCGATCATCGGAGTGCCTGTCGGCTGAACCGTTGCTTTGATTGATGCTGTGTTATAAACCTTGCCGGTTATTTCGCTCTCGTTGAGAGTAACTCCCGTTGCCGGGACATTCGCAAAGCTGACATAAACGCTGTCTGAAACGGTACATCCGGTGTAATCTGTCGCCCTGACCGTGATTTTTGCACTGTCGGCGGAATTGTGAGTGTTTGTGACAAGACCGTTCTGATCAACCGTTACCTTGTCGTTATCCGACGACCAGACGATTGACGAATACATAGCGTCGGTCGGGTTGATAACAGCTCCGAGCTGAACCGTCTTGTTCTTATATGACTGGTATAATTCAACCTTTTTGGAGATGAACTTCGGTGCCGTTTCTCCGTCAAGGGTTATTGTTATACCGTATACCTGAACATAAGCGCCGATACGTGAATAGATGTCGATTATATTTTGAGCAGCTCTGTCACAGGTGCTTTGTGAAACAATGTCGGTATTCTTTACCTCAAGCGCAGTTTTATATGCTTCCTGCAATTCCGCCCAGTCCTTGGGAGTGCAGTCATTTTCTGTAAGACCGCCGTTTTCAACGAGGTTGATCGCATAGTTGAGGGCTGTTTTGTCGGCTTTAACGTTGACCGTGCAGCTTGCCGCAAAGCCTCCGTCAACCGTGGTTGCCTTGATTATCGTTGTACCGAAATCGACGGGAATAACCGTTCCGTTTTCAACTCTTGCAACGGTCGGATTGGAGGATGTCCAGATAATGTCCTTGATTGAGGCGTCGCCGACGCCTACCGTACCTGTCGGCGCAACGGTTGCCGAGATTGTGTCGTTTGTGCCGACGGTGAGGTTAAGATTATCCTTATCAAGAGTGATTCCCGTTACGGGGTAGTTGGCGAATGAAACCGTACAGGTATCGGTGTAGCCGCCGTCGTATGTCTTGACCTGAACAACGCCGTATGCCGCCGAATAGCCTTTCGGGCTTACAACGCCTTCGGGGGAAACCTCAATATTACCCGAAAGAACCGACCAAGCAACGTTCTTATTTGTTACGTCATAGGGGAGAATCGAAGCGGTAAGCGTTGTCTTTGCATTTTTATATGTACTGTAAAGCGGGACGTGAACACTGACATAATCGCCCTGGTCGATTTCAACGCCGTGAGCGAGCTTACCTACATATATTTCATATTTTGAGACAATCGGACTGATAAGACCGGACTTTGCATAGAGGGTTACCGTGCCGCCGTTTGATGCGGTGAGAACGCCGTCCTTTGTCAGCGTTGCAATGCTGTTTGAAACGCTGTCTTTGGATGCGTAGCGGATTGTTTCTCCGTCGTCGCCGAGGAGACCCCATGTGATATCGGCTTTCGACCTTTCGGGGTAGAGGACTGCGGTATACTGCTGAGGTGTGTCAAGCTCAAGAGTCTGCGGTCCGGATATTGAAATATCAACGGGGGTTGTAATGAGCTTTCCTTTAACGGTAAATTCAAGGCTTTCGGATACGCCGTCAACCGTAGCGGTTACGGTTGCTGTCCTCTTGTTAGCCGAGGAGATGCCGCCTGCGTCCCTTGCTTTGACAATTCCGTTTGAGTCAACCGTCAGAACGCTTTCATCCGACGAGCTCCAAAGGACATTCTGTGAGTTCGAACCGGCGGGAACAATATCAGTCAGTCTTACCATTGTCGAGTCGCCCTCGGTGAGCTCGGTTTTGTCGGCGGTAAGGTTGAATTTTTCAATTTCAAGGCTTTGTACAATCGTAAATGTGATAGAGTCGTTGATTGACGCCTTGAGAAGATAGTTTGAAAGGGTTTTAACCGCTGTTGCGATAAGATCGGTTGTATTGCCTGTTGCGCCTGCAACAGTTACAAGCACATCAAGAACCGCTTTAAGCGCTTTTTCACTGACGTTAAGACCGAGAAGTTTTATCATTATTCTTGCAAGCTGAGCGGTGTCAACCGACTTACCCGCACTGATTGCGGAGTTGATATAGCTCATTAGTCCGTCAACAAGGTCGTCGGCATTCGGGGAAACCTTGATCGTGACCTTGCCCTCCTTGAGGAACGAGACGTTGCCCTGGTCGTCGATCGTCGCATAGTCCTTGCCCGAAGTCCATATGCTGTCGGTGTCGATGCTCCATGTAACGCCGTAGCCGAGGCGCAGGGGAGTAACGCCGCCCTCCAGCTTGACGGTTCCTCCTACCGCAACCGTGGTGGGCAGAGATTCCTTATTGGTAATGAAAGCTCCGTTTGGGATAAGCGATGCATACCATTTGTCGGAGTTTGTAACGAGCACCCTGACCTGATCCGAGGCGAGAACCTCGCCGTCGGCGGAATAGAGCGTTACGGTTATACCCGTATCAAGCGAATTGAGCTTGTCCTCAAGCTGCTTAATAAGGTAATCGGAAATGTTGCTCGGAATACCGTTCATCGACGCACGGACTGTATTGAGAATAGCCTCTGTGTCCATCGTGTCAAGGTCGATATTGTCGTTAAACAACAGCTTTTCCATCGTCTTTGCCAAAACCGGACCGATAACCGCAACGGTACGTACATCGTTGTCTATCCACAGCCTGACTGCGGCTCCCTTGGAGCTGTCGTGCGCATATATTTTGCCCGTGGAGTCAACAGAAACAATAAGCGGTGATTCGCTTGTCCACGATACGTAGCCGCCCTCGGGCATCGAACAGTCAAGCAGCTTGTGTGTGAGCTGGAGCTGTTCGCTTTCCATCAACGTGATCTGTTCGGTGACAGAGGTTCCGTCCTCGGTGCAGATGTCGATCGCGTGGGTAGCCGCCGCAGACGCGGTAACTCCGAAAGCGGGCACAATAACCGTGACGAGCATTGCAATTGCCAGAACAAGGCTCTGCCATTTCATAAATTTTCTTTTCATTTTGATACCCCCAATAATTGGATATAAAAATACAGTTTTATTGTACCACAATGAAAGCAAGCGTTATTCCGGAACGGAAAATTATATAACTTTTTATATTGTTTTTGTATTTAAATGTATACGAGAAATTTTTTGATAATTTTTTAAAATATTAATATTTCTAATCTTATTTTAATAATCGGACGTTATACTTTAGTCACTGAAGCAAATCAGAACTAAAAAACGGAGGTAATCACTATGAAAAAAATCAAAAAAATAATTTCGGTAGTTATGGCATGTCTTGTTCTTGCGGGTGTTTTCGCAACAGGTTCGTTTGCGGCAGGTTATATCGGCGCCGAGAAAGCAAAAGAGATCGCACTTAATCACGCAGGTGTGGCTGCCGACAAGGCACAGTATCTCAAGTGTGAATTTGATCGTGACGACGGAATTGCGGTTTATGATGTTGAGTTTTATTATGACAGAGTTGAGTATGACTATGAAATCAACGCAAAGAACGGCAAGATAATCAAAGTCGAAAAGGACGGATTCGGAATCAATGTCCCGACACCGGATCAGGAGTACATCGGCATGGTTAAGGCTAAGGAAATAGCTTTTGCGGATGCGGGAATTGATCCTGCAAAGGCGAAGAAAGTAAAGGTCGATTTTGAGTTCGACGACGGCGTTGCAAAGTACGAAGTTGAGTTCCACGCCGACAAGTTTGATTACGACTACGAAATCGACGCGGTTTCGGGCAGGATCATCAAGGTTGAAAAGGATCGTGACTTTGAGTTTTCGGATATGTTCTTCGTAAACTGGTTCAACGCAATCAAGAATTTTATCGAAAATCTTTTCAAATAATATAAATAAAAAACAAGCCCTGCTTCGGCAGGGTTTAATTTTGACAATATGAAATGATGTGATATAATTATTTAAAAGGAGTTGCTTTTATGAGAATTCTTGTTGCCGAGGATGAGAGGGATCTTAACGGTCTGATCACAAAAAAACTTGAGAAATCGGGATACAGCGTCGATTCCTGCTTCGATGGGGAAGAGGCACTGTCGTATATAGACTGCGCCGAATACGATGCGATTATCCTTGATATTATGATGCCGAAAAAAGACGGTTTTGCCGTGATCCGCGAGATAAGGCAGAGAAAAATTAAGACACCCGTTATCTTCCTTACGGCACGTGATTCGATCGAGGATAGGGTATCGGGACTTGATCTCGGCGCAAACGATTATCTTGTAAAGCCCTTTTCTTTTGACGAGCTTTTGGCAAGACTGCGTGCAATGACGAGGGTTAAATACGGTATGGCGGAAAACGTTCTTACTCTTGACGGACTTACGGTTGACTGCCTGACGCACGAGGTTAAGCGTGACGGCATTATTATCTCGCTTTCGGCAAAGGAATATACAATGCTTGAATATATGTTGAGAAATGCCGGAATAGTTCTTTCAAGGGAAAAGCTGGAAAATCACGTCTGGAATTATGACTATGACGGCGGAACGAATCTCGTCGATGTATATGTCAGCTACCTGCGAAAAAAAATTGACGGCGGATTTGATAAAAAATTGATTAAAACAGTCCGTGGATTCGGATATGTGATAAGTGATGAATAATGAAAAAATTACCTTTAAAAATTAAAATCTCCCTTTGGTTTGCAACAATCCTTATTTTTCTTGTATCTCTTTCATACATTCTTGTCATTTCTGTCAGCAGCTCGGTTCTTTTGAAAAACCTGAGAAACGATCTGATAATGACGGTTGAGGATAATTTTGACGAAATCGAATATTATGACAGCCTCAGCGGAGTGTTCAATGACAATGATTCGGATCGCTATCTTGCGTACAAGGGCGGATTTATCGAAATAGACGATGATTTCGTTGGGAATAGGAACGAAATCTACACCGTTATATATGACGAAAACGGAAAACAGATTTACGGAATCGACCCGACCGAAAAGGGGACAGACGGTGAAAATTTCAGCGATAAAAAGCTCAGAACCGTTCGGCTCGGCGGAAAAGAATACTATATCTATGACCGACGTCTCACCAACAAGGGTGTTGAAAATATGTGGATTCGCGGAATCGTCAGCCACGAAAAGGCTGAAGAGCCGATTTCCGATGTTGCGAGGCGGTCGATGATCGCCCTCGTTGCTCTTGTCGTTCTCGGAATCGGCGGCGGATATATTATCGCTATGAAGTCGCTTAAGCCGATAAAAGAAATTGAGTCGGTTGCACGTGATATTTCGCAAAGCGGCGATTTGAAAAAGAGAATAAAACTCGACAAGGGCGACAAGGAGCTGTATAGCCTTGCCGAAACCTTTGACGGAATGTTTGATAAACTGGAAAGGTCATTCGAAAGCGAAAAGCAGTTTACAAACGACGTTTCTCACGAGCTGAGGACACCTATGGCGGTTATAATGGCTCAATGCGATTATGCGCTGAGCGAGGAAATGACCCTTGAAGAATATAAGGAATCAATTGAGCTGATACGCCGACAGGGAAGTAAAATGTCAAAGATGATTACGCAAATGCTTGATTTTTCAAGGATTGAACGCAGAAGTGAGAAATATTCGACGGAAAAAACGGATTTTTCGGAAATCGTCAGGAGCATTTGTGATGATCTTTCATTAATAAAAACGAAGAATATTGTAACCGAATGTGAGACAGAGCCCGGAATATATGTAAACGGAAACTATATGCTTTTGACACGGCTTGTTACTAACCTTGTTTCAAATGCCTACAGATACGGAGTTGAAAACGGCAGAACCTTTGTCAGCTTGCACCGTGACGGAAATTTTGCGGTTCTGAGCGTGGAGGACAACGGAATAGGAATAAAAAAGGATGATCTTGAAAAGATTTTCCACAGATTCTATCAGGTCGACCCGTCACACAGCGACGGCGGAACGGGTCTCGGACTTTCTATGGTGAAAGAGATTGCCGCTTTCCATCACGGTACCGTAACCGTGAACAGCGAACCCGGGCACGGCAGCGAGTTCATTGTCCGCATTCCGACGGTGTGAAGTTTAAAAAGCGGTATCGCACCCGCGCGAATGGGATTGTAAACTTAAAACGTATGGTACGGTGCTTATAAAAAGCAAAATCTCTCTCGAAAAACGGGAGAGGTTTTGTTATAGTATGAGATTTAAGACAAGCATTGAGATGCAGGCGGGGATGCCGAGGCAGACGGAGGCGGCAACGGTATACCAATTGATTGCAACGGTTACCCCGGTCAGGAGCCCAAGAGCGTTGACGGCAAGAAGAGAGGCGAGCCCCTGAAACGCCGAGATAAACAGGCTTTTAAAGAAATGACCTTTTTTTAGCATTACGAATATCGGGATGAGCATTAAAAGACAGACGGCGGCTGTGACGGCATATTTCATTTTGTGTTACCGTACTCTCCGCAAAGTCTTTCCAGCTTTGCTTTTTTTATCAGGAAGCTGTATTGCGCCTCCAGTTCTTTCATTCGATATATCAAAGCCTCAATTATCAGCGGATCGGTTGCTTCGTTGAAACGGGCATATGTGCCCTTGAGCTGGAGCTTTATGTATTCCGCCGTTTCGGCAAGGTCGTTGTCATAATTATAAACTCTGTCGGTCTCTGAAAAAATATCAAGAATCATTTTTATTCCCCCGTTAAAAATATTCGATTACGGTCAATAAATTCATATTGATAAGACAGGCAAAATATGATAAAATAAAGCATAAATTTTACGGAGACGGTGTTATGATTTATGACATTATGATTGTCGGCTGCGGAGCCTCGGGTCTTGCGGCGGCAATAGGGGCAAAGCGTGCAAACGGAAAACTGAATGTTGTCGCCGTTGAGGCACTGCCGAGGGTCGGCAAGAAAATTCTTGCCACGGGTAACGGCAGATGTAATCTGACTAATGTCAATGCCGAACCGTCGGTATACAGAAACGGAGATTTTGCAGGCTATGCTCTGAAAGAATTTTCTCCGAAAAGGGTTATTGATTTTTTCGGATCAATCGGTTTGATGTGCGTCAGCGACTCGGAGGGCAGGGTATACCCGATGAGTAATACCGCCGCATCCGTTCTTGACGCTCTCAGATTTGAGGCTGAGAGACTCGGTGTGAATTTCATATGTGAAAATCACATTGACTGCGTAAAAAAGATAAACGGCTTATTTTCCGTGGGTGAAAACACCGCAAGGAAGGTTATTATCTGCGCGGGCGGATGTGCGTCTCCGGCGCAGGGCTCGGACGGGAGCGGTTTCGGACTCCTTAAATACCTCGGGCACAGGATCACCGATATTCACCCCGGACTTGTTCAGTTAACCGTTGAGGAAAATACAAAGTCGATTAAAGGAATACGTGCAAAAGCAAATGTTATTCTGAAAACCGGGGAGAAAAAAACAGATAAATCAAACGGCGAGGTGCTTTTTACCGATTACGGACTTTCGGGTATTTCGATTATGGATATCAGCCGCAGCGTCGGAAACGGAAAATATGATTGCTCCGTTGATGTTCTTCCGTCCTGCACATTCGGCAAAGCGGCGGAATTTCTGAAGTCAATGAACGGTGAAATGCCGGTTGAAAATGCTCTGGCAGGTATGATGCCGAGAAAGCTCGGACAGTATATCCTCAAGCGTGTCGGAGTAAAAGGCGATATTGAGGTTGGAAAACTTAATGATAAAATGATTGAAAAAATAATCGGAACAGCGAAAAATCTGATTTTTACGGTTAACGGAACGATGGGCTTTAAAAATGCGCAGATCACTGTCGGCGGAGCCGAGGTAAGCGAGTTCAATCCGAAAACGATGGAGTCGAGACTCGTGAAGGGTCTTTATTGTGCGGGCGAAATTTTAAATGTTGACTCCGTATGCGGCGGGTTTAATCTACAATGGGCGTGGTCAAGCGGCTTGCTTGCGGGTCGCAGTGCCGCCGCTGAACGAATTGAGAGGTAATTATGAAACGGGTATTTTGTCTTTTGTTGGCGATGCTGCTGCTTTGCTCGTGCAGTGCTGTCGGCAAGCCTAAAAACAAGAAAAGCAACGGTAAAGAAATTTCCGCCGTATGGATATCATATACCGAGCTTTCGATGATAGATGAGGACGGCAGTGACGAAGCCTCGTTCAGAGCAAAAATTTCAACGATGTTTGATAAGTGTGAGACGCTCGGAATCAATACTGTTTTTGCACAGGTTCGTCCGTTCTGCGATGCGATGTATCCGTCGGAGATTTTTCCGTGGTCAAAATATCTGACCGGCTACCAGGGCGATCCCGTGTATTATGATCCGCTTGAAATTATGGTTGACGAGGCTCACAAGAGAGGAATGGGACTGCACGCGTGGATCAATCCTTTCCGAGTTTCGTTCGATACGGATTTGGATAAGCTGAGCAAGAAGAATCCGGCAAAAATTCTTCTCTCCGACGAAAAGACCAAGGATAGAGTTGTTACTGCCGACGGCGGACTTTATCTCAGCCCTGCGTCAACAGAGAATCATAAGCTGATCGTTGACGGCGTTCGTGAAATAATCAGAAATTACGAGGTTGACGGAATACATATCGACGATTATTTCTATCCGTCGACCGACGAAAGCGTCGATAAGGTGTATTACGATCGGTATAAAAAGAGCGGAGGCAAGCTCTTTTACGATAAATGGAGACTTGAGGTAATCTCATCGTTTGTTTCGCAGATGTATACTGCGGTCAAGAGCGAGAGATCAGACTGTGTCTTTTCGATCAGTCCTGCCGGCAATATTACGAACAATTACGAGGAAGAATACGCCGATGTCGAGCGCTGGTGCTCGGAAAAAGGCTATTGCGACTGGATAATCCCACAGCTTTATTACGGCTTTGAGAATGAGACTTTGCCGTTTGACAAGGCGTGCGATAACTGGTCAAAGCTCGACACGGACGGTACTGTTCGTATGATTTACGGAATTGCTGCCTATAAGGTAAACGACAGCGACGAGGAGTTTGACGCCGGGAATGGAATAATCGAAAAAGAAATATCCGTCGCAAAAGCAACGGATAATTACGGCGGAATTGCGTTTTTCTCCTACTCGGCGCTGGCAGATCCCGAGCGTGAGGTTGAATTTAAAAACATCAATTCATCTGTTTTCACGAATTTTGCATCTGAGAAAGAAGGACAGCAGAGTAGCGGGGATGCAGAGTAAAAACCACAGCACGGAAAAAAGAGGGCAGATCTGACCGAGAACGTTATATTTTTCCTCAGAGTAATCCCAGACCTGCATATGAAACCCACGGTTGACAATACAGCCGACGATAAATTCAAGCGCTGTTATTATTGCGCTTCCGGCAAGGCAACGGACAATCAGACTGCGTGTTTTGATGTTTATGTTCGTTATATAAATAATCAGCAGAGCGACACCTCCCGTAATTGTCATTGTCCAATGGGTGAAGCCACGGAAAATGACTTCGATAAGGCTGTAAATAATTCCGCCGAATGAAAAAACAATTAAATATTCTTTTAGCTTATCCATAATATCACCTATATTATGATAACCTTAAAAAACAAAAAGAAGCGCCTTATTTTCAGGTGCTTCTTACCAAAGAAAATAACAATCCGTCGATGAATTTTTTACATCGGCGGATTTATTCATTAATTTACTTGTCTCTCTCCTCAAGGCAGTAAACGCCCGATTCAAGGACTACATATTCAAAAAATCCGACCTTAAAATATTTTTTCAGCGGCTCTTTAAATTTTATATAGTCGTTGACCGAGTAGTCCTTGAGGCTGATTGTCCGTATTTCGTTCGTTGCCTCGTTACAGACAAACAGCTTGTCCTTGTTCTTGAACACGTTAACGGGACGCCTGAATGCGACCGACGCGCCTCCGCCGATCCTCAGAAGAACTCTCTTTTCAATCGGGGAGAATTTGACAATTGAATTTCTGTCCGGAACAACGCACCAGAAGCAGTTGCCGTCAAGTGCAAGGCTTCTGATAGGGCAGTTCTGATAAACCAGCTTTTCCTGCATAGCGATTTTGCCGTTTGAATCGAAGATGTTCATATTTCCGTCGTCAAACAGCGTAACAACACCGTTACTCTTTAGAACGGCTGAATCACAGGCTATGTAGTTTCCGAGCTTTTTGGCAATTTCACGGTACTGAAGTCCGAACTTTGCCTCAAGATATGTTTTTATTTTAACCGGCAGCGTTCTGTCGCCGTCCTGATCATATACATAAAAAGCGACTGTATCCTGACCGTTTTGAAGTCGGGTCTTTTGTGCATAGATAAATCCGACCTCCAACGGAATTATGTCAAGCACATTCGCTCTGACAACTCTTATCAATTAAATCACCTTTGTTTTTTGTGATACCGCACAAATGCGGTGCACATCTTACTTGGACCCCGCCAAGCCGGATACGGTCGATAGTAACCTGCGGTTAAAGCAGGTGGGTGCCTCCCGCACAGTTCTCGCTCCCAACGTCCGGCAAAAGCCGGGAGGTCTGCAATCCGTGTACGGAGCCGGGCTCCCTCAGATAAAATTGTAGGGTTAATATGGACCGTAAGTTATCGCACAAGGCAGGGCTTTGTTGCTTATAATTTATTATTCTTCCTCATCATCGGAGAAAAGATCGGAAAGTCTTTCTTCAAAAATTTTTTGTACTTCGTCAAACTCTTTTGCGTCCTCGATCGGGCAAAGATATGTGTCTCCGTTTGCTTCTTCCTCAACCTTGAGAAGAATTATTTCACCGTCATCCTCAAGGATGTCCTCTGCATCGTCATAGACGGGGAGGAGCGCAACGTAACGCGCGTCGTCGGTTTCAATTCTGTCAAGTTCTTCAAAGATATGTTCTTCTCCGTTTTCGTCAACTACGCTGACGATATCCGGATCGTATTCCTTAGCCATTTTTCTTCCTCCGTGATCTTTTCATATAAATATATTTTAACCGCATTTTGATTAATAGTCAAGTAGAAATCCAATTAAGTCAATTCATATAAAAATTTTCAAGTTTTTTTTAAAAAACTATTGACAAACCATAAAACACGTGCTAATATATAGGTGAACAAAGGGAAACAACAAAAAATAAACAAACAAAAACCGACAATAGTTTCCCAAATAAAAGAAAGGGAGGCGAGTCCAATGAACTCATCAGATGAAACACAATTTAATATGGCCGCCATCCGGTACTGTTAAATCTGAAATAAGAGGGCACGACAAAGCCAAATGAATAATTGATAAAGAGTGAAGATTTTAAACACCCGGCATCGCGGAGCAGTGGGAACGCCCACATTACATAGAAGGAGAGCGAGAAAGCTCATTTCACCGTAAAAATCAAGGAAAGGTGAGTATCAAGTACAGTTAATTGATCCTTCAACAAAGTTTGAAAGAGTGAGTTGAAATGTACAGGTAATAAGAATCCTTCTTAGTATTAAGTAAGAAGAAATTTTAATAAAATCTTAATTATGAATCAAATAAATTTGAGAGAGTGAGTAAGATGTTTTATTAAAGCTTCAAAATAACAAAATAACTTATAAAGGCGTGAGTCCGAAGAACAGTTAATTGATCTCGGAAAACCGAGAAAAGATAACAGGTTAAATAACCAAATAAATACAGAAAGCGTGAGTCCAAAGGCATAGATAATTTTTCTTCATCAATTAAAATTGAGAGAGTGAGTGCAATGTTTCTTTAAGACTTTAACTCATACGAAATAATTTAAGAAAGCGTGAGTCCAAAGAACAGTTAAAACTTTTCCCAATTAACATTGAGAGAGTGAGTTAAAATGTTTCGTTAAAGTTTAAGACAGATCTGAATTTATTATGAAAGAGTGAGTCCGATGAAAACGTTAAATTTCTCCGGTTAATAAATTTGAGAGAGTGAGTACGATGTTTCATTAAAACTTTAAACTAAACAAAATTTACTCAGAAGAGAGTGAGTGACAATGTACACTTAATCATAACTTATAGTAATATGAAAAGGTGTGAGTCCGAAATTCTGTAAATAATTAATGGCGGTCATCAGAAATGATGACCGCTTTCATCGTTTATGGTGTTTGCAAATTGCGGTGTGCAAAATGCGATTCAAAGCATTGACACAAATAAAAAAGGAGCCCGTGTGAGCTCCTTTTTTGCGGTATAATTAATCGTTTGCCGTCAGCGGGGCGAGGGTTTGCTTTTTGAAGTCGGAGACCATAAATTGCGGATAGCGTTCGTTAGTTCCTGCTTTAGCACTGCCGTCGGTCGACAACAGCCACATAACAAAATCGGCATAATCCGTGCCGTATGAGCCAGCAACGTGCGGTGCATATTTGATCATATATGTGTATTCGGGGAGAATTGCCGTCGAAAGATCAACGCAGCGGTCGGGTGAGAGAAGCGACGGATTTTTTGCGACATAGTCGTCGCCGAGCGTTTCGCCGTAGCTTGCAACGGTTGCATAGCCTGAAGTGTTGTAGGTTTCAAGCGTTGTGTCACCCATAAAATATGAGTGCTCATAGAGCGGAACACAGGGAAGCCCGTAATTTGAAAGTATGGCAACCTTGACTCCGCTTTTTATCATTTTCTTCAGAAGTGCCGTTCTGCCTGCCATCATATCCTGCAACGCCTGAGCTTTCCTGATGAATGCCGCATTTTCCGCCTTCGTATCGCCGAAAACAAAGTCAATTGCATCATTGAAATCCTCGGGCTGAACGAGTCCCCAAAGCGATAGAGTATATCCGAAAACGGGGACAAGAACTTTGTCGTAAATTTCATCCTGCTTCATTTCGAGAATACCGTCGCAAAGCCGGGTTATAAGTTCAAATATGCCGGTTTTGTAGACAACCGACATCAGAGGATCTGTTATCCGGTTGCCGCCTATGAATGTGCGGAGCATATTGTAAAGCACGTCTCCGTCAATTTTGAGTTTGCCTGTTAAAACATCGGAGGCAACCTGTGCACCGCAAAATGTTGACGACATAAATATACATCTGTCAACACGGCTGTAACCGTATTTTGTAAGATAAGCGACGGTCATAATTCCGCCCATACTTGCACAGACAATATTTACCTTGCTGTGGCCGCTTTCTCTGACGGCGCGTTCAATTGTTTCGTTTATCTCGTCGGCAACCGAAAGGGGATCAAGCCGCCAGTCGTAATTTATGTAGTAAACGTGATTCTCATCGTAGTGTTCAACGAATGTGCGAAGAAGTCCCATCTCATTGGATATTTGATCGCAGATCTCGGGGTAATTTTCGGCGCTTTCGGGGTATTTCAGCATACCTGTATTGTAAGCCGGTTCACCGTTATGATCCATAGTGTTATATTTCACAACGTTATATGCCCCGTCAATAATCTCGTCAAGCGCTTTTTCTTTGTCACGGAAGATAAGCAGTTGTGATGCGGATTTTATGAGTGCAGGGGCAAGAGTTCCGAACGAAAAGTCGAAGGCTCTTGTCTCATTTTCCGTGCCGACGTCACGGCGGACATTTATTGGATCCATTCCGCGAACAAGAATAACCGGCAGTTCATTGCACGGCTCTTTCGCAAATGCGGTAACGCAGAGCGAAAATGTCATTACAATTGTCAACAAAATACAAATTATTTTTTTCATATAATCCCTCCGTTTAATTATTATAAATTAAAGCACAAATAAATTCAATTATACAAAATGACGGTTTTTATTTTCGCTTTACAAAATCAGAATAATGTAACAATTTTTCTCTCCTTGAAAAAGGTGCGGAAATATGTTATTCTAATAAAAAAGGAGGAGAAAAAATGGAGGAAAATAAAATTCAGTTTACACTGTCAAGGGAGACTGTACCGTTCA
>OQVL01001601.1_pt1 | contig 13590 bp, 9 predicted proteins | sample 1691501 | NCBI WGS metagenome assembly OQVL01 (sample SAMN03418253, study PRJEB22391) | human gut metagenome | biome: human-gut; feature: organic feature; material: feces | host: Homo sapiens | place: Tanzania | collected 2013-01
GAGAGGCTGATGAGTCGGGAGTTATTTCCTCGAAGCCTGTTGCCCAAGCGCTGAAATCGAATACTCGGTTTTCCATTCTGCTGAGAGCTAAAACCTCGGTTGCTGAGAGTGGACGATTGTAGATTATTACATCATCAAACGAAGCTTCGGCTGAGCCCCAGAATGAACCCTTGCCCAAACAGATTTCTGAGGCAGCAGACAGAATGTCTACCATTAACCCATAGTCGAAACCTGTGGCCGAGCTTATTGCCTTGCCATTGATCGAACCGTTCCATTTTGTGAAGTCCATCTTGTTGCCATCAATATAAAGTGCAACTTCGGCTGTGCGATTGAAAACCAACGTCACGAGGTGCCATTTGCCCACGGTGATGTTGTTTGGAATATTTTCTGCCGTAGGATGGTTTATGTCGAGCCAGCAACTCTCGTTGCCCGCTTTGCCATTGTTGTAGCCTATGTATGTGCGACCAGTCATATAGAGTCTTGCTGTGCCGTCGGTAAGTCCAAACAGCGCATCCCAATCGTTTTCTGTCGAGCGGTTAACCCAAAAAGATATTGTGGCTCCATCTTTCAATTCTTGACCAAGCAATGGGTTAGGCATTGAAACAAAGCTCTCGTTGCCGTTGGCACCAAACTCCAGCTTTACCACCTTGCCATTGCGCAGAGCGGCATTGTCCTGCAGCGATGGCTTCTTGTTTGTGCCATTAGCGCCCAATGCGGCTTTCTGGCTGTTGTTCATGGCGTTAGCGAGTGCATCGTCGTCGAAACCATAGTAAGCCATCATTCCAGATTGCCAGTCGGCAGAAGGAGTGGAATGCTGATAAGAGAAAGCCTTTACTGTATAATCTTTAGCCCAATAATAGCCTGGAGTTTCTAATCTCACCGAGAGGTCTACATTGGTGTCTTCTGCCAAGCCTGCAGGATTATATTTGCCAATCTCCGAAATCACGTCAGGATTGCTACTCGTCCATGTAGTCTTCACGTTGCCCGCCTTAAGGTCGAAGCCAGCGAGGTCGATGTCGCCCCAAACCTCCTGCTGGTCTACCACAGGCTCTTTCTGATTGTTCAACTGCCACGCCAAGTCGTATTTTGGAGTCCATTTATACGCCCACATGTTTACACCCGTGGTAGGAGCGCACGCTGTGATAGAAACGGTATGAATGGTTTTGCCATCCATCACCTCTTCAAAGACTACACCATTATATTTCATTCCGGCAATGGTTAGCGAGATGTAGCCAGTGCCCTCTGTGATGCTCCATTTGCCAGTCTTGGCTCCCGAGATTGTGCCGTCGGCATTTAGCTTAATGTCGATAGGAGTCACCTCCTCGTAGTTCTTGTAGTCCATGCCGTATTTGTGAATCAGCAACTTGTAAGTGCCCACAATCTCGTCAATGGTAAAAGGCTGCTTTGCAGCAATGTCGGCATCAGTAATCTGTTCGCCATTATATTCGAAAGGAGCAGCCACAAGCCATCCGTCGCTATTCACAAACACCTGATGAGTGCGCACGCTGTGCCAAACGGTGTTGTTGTTAAACTTGGTGTGATAAATAAGGTAAGTGCGACCGTCGTTGGCAGCTATGATGCTGTTGTGTCCCTGTGCACATTCGCCCACAGTCATGAATCCCCAACGGTTGTAAGCTCCCATCAGCTTTTCGCCACGAGTGTCGCCATTGTAGCCATAGTTCATCACATACGAATTAAATATTGCGCTCGTACCCTTGGTGTCCTTGTATGGTCCGTCTGGCTTTTCTGAGCGGAACACTCTCATCTCGTATCCACCATCAGGCGAATAGAAACCATTGCTTACAAAGAGATAATAATATTTGCCGATGTGCTCTATGTATGAACCTTCGCCCGAAACATAATATCCGCCCGAAATTTTCTTGCCGAAATATGGGTCGCTCGTCACACCATTTGTAGAGCCACCAACGGAAGCATAGGTAACGTCGTAGTTGCGCAAACCTGTCTCTGTATCGAGTTGCAACATCCAGATACCTCCCGACCACGATCCGTAAGCCATCCATAGTTTGCCCTCTTCGTCGTAGAACACGCAAGGGTCTATGGTGTGTGGCCATCTTTCGCCCCACTTGTCGCCCACGTTGTATCTTTCAGGCAACGAAGCCTGAGCACCGAGCACCAACTCCAGGTCGGTGTCCTTGTATGAATGCTCCGAAGCATCGAAACCGCAGACCACTACCGGACCCTCATATTGATAAGGCCCCGTGATGTTGTCGGAAGTGAGCAATATGATACTTGAATGCCATGCGTCGCCATTGATGCTAAGATAGTAGCACCATTTCTTCATCACCGGATTCCACACCACGTCGGGTGCCCACATGTTGCCATTGATGTTGTATTTCTCGTCGGTGCGTGCCGACCATTCCATAGCGTTAAACTGTGGCAGCGCAACCTCCACTCCGTCTTTCTTTATTGTCTTCACCCTCTGTGTGGTGAAAGCCTCGGCATTGGTGGCGTTGGTGTTTGCTCCATTCTGCCATGCAAAGCTTGCCGAAGTCCAATCCTGCATGTTGGTAGAATAAGCGCAACCACGATGCGAGCCAAAGATGTAGTATCTCTGACTGTTGCTGTCGTAAACCACCGATGGGTCGTGAACGCTAACCGACGTTTTCGCCTTGTCCTTATACAGGGTTTTAGCCTCAGAATAAGTTAGTTCGGTCTGTGCCGTAGCTGTTGTCAATGCCACCATCGACAACAACGTGAAAAATAGTTTTTTCATTATTTTTATATGAGTTTGATTTGCTATTTTAGCCTTATAAATAGTTTAGGTGTGATTTGTTGGGTGCAAAAATACGAAAAAATCGGGGAATATCTCGAAAAAAATGTGTAAGTTTGCACAAAACCTCTACATATTATGGCACGACAACCTATATGGCACGATGAATACTGGTTGATGCTCATACAGATTTATATGAAGAAACCAGTTGGAGTAAAGCCCGTTTACTCCCGCGAACTTGTGCAGCTTGGTATGGAGCTGCATATTCACCCACAATACCTTCACCGCATGATGACAAAACTCGACGATGTGGAATCGCCAAGCGTTAAGGCATTGATGGACAGCTATGCTCACAACCCGAAGAAATTTCGCAAACGGGTGGAGACGCTTCGACTCATGAAGGGCTTCGGCAATGAGCAGTCGTTCTATGACGGAGTAGCGGTGGTGGAGAGTTTCGAGGTCAACTTCCGTCCTGTCATTGGCTGTGAACCCATCACGCCAATGATGTTGGTGATGATTCTCGACCTCTATTTCCGACTCACTCCGCCTACTATGGTTGAGGAAACTCCCGAGGTGGCAGACCTTGCCAAACTGCTAAAGATAAAGCCACACGAGGTGGTCGTGGCGCTAAGGACATTCTGCCTTTGCGACCCATGTATTAAGGCTAAAGATTTTGATAAAACATTGCTCTATGAACCTTGTCAGGAGGTGTGGAACAAATATGGAATTCAGGAACAAGATAAATTATCCGACTTAGCTTGCAAACTAAAGGATTATTTTTCGTAATTTTGCAGCATGGCTCAGAAACTTACACAACAACAAGAACAAAAGCTTGCGCAGCAGCAACGACTCACCCAACAGCAACTGGCGGTTGTCAGGATGCTGGAGATGCCTATTGCCGAACTTGAGGAGAAGGTGAAGGATGAGCTCAACGACAACCCTGCGCTCGAGAAGAGCAACGACGACCTTGACGACAACCCTTGGGATGGAACCGATGGCGACGACTCTTCGGCCGACAAGGCTAACGACTTGGACTCTGCTCTCGACTCCATCACCCACGACGACGACATGCTGCCCGTGTGGTCGGCAAACGATAATAATAATGCCGACTACGAGGAGATGGTGTATGGCGACCCCGTGTCGTTCTACGACCGACTGAAAGAGCAGATGTGCGAGATAGAGCTTTCTGACACCGAGAAGCAGATAATGGAATATCTTATTGGTTCGCTCGACGATAGCGGATTCTTGCGAAAAGACATCGATTCCATCTGCGACGAACTTGCCATCTACAACTATATGGATGTGGAGCCTGAGCAGATAGAGGCGGTGCTGAAGAAACTCCAAGATTTTGATCCTGCCGGAGTTGGCGCCCGCAGTCTGCAGGAGTGTTTGCTCATTCAGATTAGCCGCAAACCCGACAGCCGACTTAAGCAACTTATGCACAACGTGGTGGCTAATCATTTCGAGGAGTTCACCAAGAAGCATTGGGACAAGATTGCCGACGCGCTTGGCTTGAGCGAGGTGCAGACCAATGTTCTCAAAACTGAGATGAAACGCCTGAACCCTAAGCCGGGAGCTTCGCTTGGCGAAACCATGGGCAGAAATGTTAACCAGATTACTCCCGACTTCATCGTCGACACCGACGACGACGGTCATGTGAGCTTCACTCTAAACCGTGGCGAGATTCCTGAGCTCAAGGTGTCGCAAGAGTTTGTCAACATGGTCGAGAGCTATAAGAACAACAAAGAAGGACTAAACCGCCGCGACAAAGATGCATTGCTGTTTGCTAAAACCAATGTCGACAAGGCACGCGGATACATAGAAGCGTTGAAACAGCGCCGACAAACGCTCACGCTCACCATGAAGGCAATAATCGATTGGCAACACGACTTCTTCCGCGATGGCGACGAGAGCGAGTTGCGACCAATGATTCTGAAAGATATTGCCGAGAAAACCGGACTCGACAAGTCTACCATCAGCCGAGTGAGCAACATGAAGTATGCACAAACCCGCTGGGGAATATTCCCACTCAAATTCTTCTTCTCAGAATCATATTCTGTGGCTGAAGGCGAGGATGTGTCGACACGCAAAATCAAGATTACGCTCAAAGCATTAATCGAAAAAGAAGACAAGAAGAAACCACTTAGCGACGATGCGCTCTCTGAACTATTGGCAAAAAAAGGTTTGCCTGTGGCTCGACGCACCGTTTCAAAATATAGAGAACAACTCGGACTACCAGTAGCAAGATTGAGAAAGGAATAACAAACATTATGGACGGAATTTTTGAGAGAAACGACATCGAACCTACGCCATTGGCAACAGGCAGCGAGGGCGAATCAAAGTATGTGAAGCGCATGATTCTTGCCGCTCGCATCATCAGCATGATCTTCACGCCTTTTTATCTGCCTGTGTTGAGCCTCTTGGCGTTGTTCATATTTAGCTATATGAGTCGCCTGCCTTTGATTTATCAAATAAAGGTGCTCACCTTGACGTATCTGTTTACGGTGTTGCTGCCCACGGTATTGATACATCTGTATCGCCGCTATCAGGGTTGGACCTCGTTTCAGATGGGACGCAAAGAGCGCCGTATGGTGCCCTACATCATAGCAATTATGTGCTATTTCACGTGCTATTATCTGATGACTGTGATGCGAATCCCACAGTTCATGGCAAACATCGTGGTCACGGCATTGGCAATACAGGTGGTTTGCGCCCTCGTTAATATATGGTGGAAAATTTGCATCCACATGGCAGGCATTGGCGGCATGGCTGGTGCTCTGCTCGCCATCTCGCTGGTGTTCCAGTTCAATCCCCTATGGTGGCTCTCGGTGATAATCCTCGTAGCCGGACTCGTGGGCACCGCCCGCATGATTCTGCGCCAACACTCCCTGCGCCAAATTGTTGGTGGCTTCATGGTTGGAGCAGTATGCGGATTTTTATTGATATTGTAATTAAAGAAGTTAAAGAATAAAATTATGAAACCAATAGTAAGTATTATCATGGGCTCGACAAGCGACCTGCCCGTAATGGAGAAAGCCATGAAATGGCTCGAAGATCAGGAGATTCCTTTTGAAGTAAACGCACTCTCAGCCCATCGCACTCCCGACGCTGTAGAAGAGTTTGCTAAAAACGCCAAGAGCCGTGGCATCAAGGTTATCATTGCCGGAGCTGGTATGGCTGCTGCATTGCCAGGCGTTATTGCTGCGTCTACACCGTTGCCGGTAATCGGTGTGCCTGTCAAGGGCGGCATCCTCGATGGTTTGGATGCGGTGTTCTCTATCCTCCAGATGCCTCCTGGCATTCCTGTGGCTACAGTCAGCGTCAATGGTGCTCAGAATGCTGCCATCCTCGCTGCTCAGATGATAGCTCTTGGCGACGAAGATATTGCCAAGAAGATAGATGCTTGGAAAGCTGGCTTAGGAAGCAAAATCGAGAAAGCCAACAAGGATCTTGACGCTATCAGCGATTACAAATTTAAGTGCTGATTCTATGATAGACTTATTTCAATACCAACGCAGAGCCACCAACACCGTAACCATCGGCAGCCTGCTCATGGGCAGTAGCCAGCCAATCAGAATTCAGTCGATGGCTACCACCAACACCAACGACACCGAGGCGAGTGTGGCTCAAGCCATGCGCATCATCGAGGCTGGTGGCGAACTGGTGCGTTTCACCACCCAGGGCACCCGCGAGGCTGAGAACATGAAGAATATCAATGCCGGCATCAGAGCCTTGGGCAAAGATACTCCGCTGGTGGCTGATGTCCACTTCAATGCCAATGTGGCTGACGTGGCAGCAAAATATTGCGAGAAGGTGAGAATAAACCCAGGCAACTATGTCGACCCTGCACGCAAGTTCGAGAAACTGGAATATACCGACGAGGAATATGCTCAGGAGCTGAAAAAGATAGAAGACCGCCTGGTGCCTTTCATCAATATCTGCAAAGAGAACCATACAGCCGTGCGCATTGGCGTCAACCACGGTTCGCTCTCCGACCGCATACGCAACAGATATGGCGACACTCCTGCTGGTATTGTGGAGAGCTGCCTGGAATTTTTGCGCATCTTCAAAGCCAACGACTTCAACGACGTGGTTATTTCCATCAAGTCGTCTAACACCGTTGTCATGGTGCAGGCTGTCCGTTTGCTCGTCGAGGCTATGGACAAAGAAGACATGCACTATCCGCTCCATCTTGGCGTCACCGAGGCTGGCGAGGGCGAAGATGGCAGAATAAAGAGTGCTGTGGGCATTGGCGCTCTGCTTGCCGATGGCATTGGCGACACCATCCGTGTGTCGCTGAGCGAAGAGCCTGAGGCTGAGATTCCTGTTGCCCGCCATCTTGTCGACTACATCGCTCAGCGCCAAGGCCACATCATGATTCCTGCCACAGCAGCCAAAGACTTCCATTGGGCACATCCTGTGCGTCGCACCACAAGGGCTGTGCTTGGCATTGGTGGCTCCAATGTGCCTGTCGTAATAACCTCTACCGAGGGCGAGAAAGCCGACTTTGTGTATACTGGCGCCAAGCTCCCTGAGGCTAAGAAGCAAGGACAGAAATACATCGTCGACTTCAATGTCTACGAAGGTATTGCCGACACCTATCCTATCTTCCCTGCCAATGCTCTTGCCATGGTTGGTGCCGTAAAAGCCGACCTGAAGTTTGTGGCTCTCCAATATCCACACCCTGCCGATGAATATCTCGCTTGCCTGCGTCAGCATCCTGAGGTAGTAGTGGTCTGCGCCACTAATCATGCCAACCGCCTTGCCTCTCAGCGTGCTTTGGTCCACGAGATGATGCAGGCAGGAGTATTCAATCCTGTGGTCTTCGCCCAGATGTATGCTCTCGACAACAAGGAGCACTTCCAGCTCGATGCTGCTGCCGACATGGGTGCGCTGATGATGGACGGACTCACCGATGGCGTATGGCTTATGAACAATGGCAACATCGCCGCTGCCGACATCGAAGATACTGCTTTCGGAATCCTACAGGCTGCACGATTGCGCAGCACCAAGACCGAATACATCTCGTGTCCTGGTTGTGGTCGCACTCTCTATAATCTTCAGCAAACTATCGCCAACATCAAGGCTGCCACCAAGCACCTCAAGGGCTTGAAGATAGGCATCATGGGCTGCATCGTAAACGGTCCGGGCGAAATGGCAGATGCCGACTATGGCTATGTTGGTGCTGGTCCGGGCAAGGTGTCGCTCTACAAGAAGCAAGTCTGCGTAGAGAAAAACATCCCTGAAGCTGAGGCTGTAGAACATCTGCTTAAGCTCATCGAAAACGATAAATAAATAGCACATACACTATAAATGGAAACTAATCTTTTTACCTATCCACCAAAAGAGCGCGAGGGCAGTTTTCTCTCCTCGCGCTACGACAATGCCGACGTGATGTATCGTCGCTGCGGCAAGTCGGGAGTAATGTTGCCAAAAATATCACTCGGCTTCTGGCACAACTTCGGAGGTGTCGACCCAATGGAGCGTAGCCGCGAAATCACTCGCTACGCCTTCGACCACGGAATCACACATTTCGACCTTGCCAACAACTACGGACCTCCTTACGGTTCTGCCGAAGAAACCTTGGGCAGACTCATGGATAGCGACTTCCGTCCTTATCGCGACGAGCTTTTCATCTCCACCAAGGCAGGCTACGATATGTGGCCCGGACCTTATGGCAACTGGGGCTCGCGCAAATATCTTATGGCAAGTCTCGACCAGAGCCTAAAGCGCATGCACCTCGACTATGTCGACTTGTTCTATAGCCACCGCTACGACCCCAACACACCGCTCGAGGAAACCCTCCAGGCGTTGGTCGACATCGTGCGTCAGGGCAAAGCTCTCTATGTAGGCATCAGCCGTTGGCCGCTCGAAGCATTAAAGGTAGCCGACGAATATCTGCGTGCCCACGATGTGCCGTTGCTGATCTATCAGGGTCGCATCAATCTCATCGATCGCGAACCTATCGAAGAAGGCGTCCTCGACTATTGCCACACCCACGGCATTGGCTTCATCAGCTTCTCGCCATTGGCTCAGGGCTTGCTCACCGACCGCTATCTCAATGGCATTCCTGCCGACAGCCGTATGGCAAAGGAGCATTTCCTTAAGCATAGCGCCCTTACTCCTGAACTCCTCACAAAGCTGAAGGCATGGAACCAAGAGGCAGGCAAACGTGGCGAAACTCTTGCCGAAATGGCTCTCGCATGGATTCTCCATCAGCCTGGCGTCACAAGTGTGCTCGTGGGAGCAAGTAGCGTAGCTCAGCTCGAAAAAAACATGAAATGTATCTCTGCTCCAGCCTTCGATGGTTTGAAACTGTAGGCAGAAAACAAAGCAATCTAAATTATTTATACATTAAGCAAACAAAATGAACATCATAAACCCTTCATTCGAAATATGGCATCAGGAGCCAGGACTCCAGGGAATGTACAAACAGATAGAACGCGCAGGAAGAGTATGCTACAAGAGCGAAAACAATGCCACAGCCGATTCGGCACAACCTTTCGTTGAGCGCATGATGAAGAGCAAGCATACCGCCATGCTCGAACATGGCACAGTCTATCTAATGGGTGAGGGGTTGGAGAAATACAAAGCCAACAAGTTCTCTCATTATAAGCATGTCGACGGCACCGACTATGTCACCACAAACCTTAGAGTGCTCGAAGAGAATGGATGGATGGACGATTTGCAGCTGTTCTGCGAACCTACTGCCCACCACGATCTTCGCGTCACCGTGCATTTCACCACCCAGATTGCCATCACCCGCGAGTTCAACCGCCATCGTGCCAACTCCATGGCAGAGCAGTCCACTCGCTATTGCAACTATTCCAAGGAGAAATTCTCGGGCGAAATCTCTATCAACCTTCCTACTTGGATTGCCGAGCTTGCCGACAAAGTAGCTTCCACCACCGACTTCGTGGCTCTGAGCACAAAGGTTGCCGACGCCACAGCTTCGGAATACGAGAACTGGCTCTTTGCCAATATGGCAGCCGAGCGCACCTACATGAACCTCATTGCTGCTGGTCGTAAGCCACAAGAGGCTCGCGTAGTATTGCCTCTCGACACCAACACCGAGCTTGTCCACACCGCCTTCATCGCCGATTGGCACCACTTCTTCGACCTTCGTGCCCTTGGCACCACCGGTGCTCCTCATCCAGATGCCAAGGTGTTGGCAGCCCCACTCATGCAGAGCCTCGAACAATAGTTTAAGTGAAGAGTGAAGAACGAAGAGTGAAGAATTAAATAGCCATAAAGACTAATGGATTCTTCACTCTTCACTCTTCACTCTTCACTTCCATTTAATTCTTCACTTCCATTGGATTCTTCACTCTTCACTCTTCACTCTTCACTTTTCCCCAACCCCTTCTTCTACACTCCACATCCCCTTTGCAAGCAAGCCATGGCAGAAGTCGAACAACGACTCCACACCATGGCGCAGCACGACCATGCCCTGAAGCAAGAGCTCCAGAAGGGCAAGATGATAGGAGTGCTCATCGTTGAAGACCACGCAGGCAACCTAAGCTACCTCGCTGCCTTCAGCGGACAGATTGGCGATAGAGACACCTTGCCCGGCTTCGTGCCGCCAGTATTCTCCTACCTCTCGCCACAAGGATATTTCAAGCAAGAAGAAGCCAATATCTCCGCCATCAACAAGCAGATTGCCGACCTTGAGAATAGCCACAATCTGGCTTCCCTCAGCCAATCCCTTGCCACCATCCAACGTCAAAGCCAAGAGCAGATAGAGGAATTCAAAACCAAGATGGCTGTCGCCAAACTCCTTCGCGACAGCCGCCGACAGCAAGCCACTCTCACCCCTGCCGACGAAGCCCAGATGATAAAAGAGAGCCAACACCTCAAAGCCGAACTCCGCCGACTCAAAGCTCGCTGCAAGGCAGATGTTGACGCAATCTCTGCACAATACAACACCCTTGCCGACAAAATAAAAACCTTAAAGTCCGAACGCCAACAACGTTCCGACAGCCTCCAGTATTGGCTATTCCAGCATTTCGTTATGCTCAATGGGCGTGGCGAAAGCAAAAACCTCATCGACATATTCAAAAACACCGCCATCGGCATTCCTCCCTCAGGGAGTGGCGAATGTTGCGAACCGCGCCTACTGCAATACGCCTTCAAGCAAGGACTCAAACCTCGGCTCATGGCTATGATGTGGGTGGGCGAATCGCCACGTGGCGTAATCCGTAAGCATGGCAACTACTATCCTGCCTGCCAAGGTCGCTGCAAACCTATCTTGGACTGGATGCTCCAGGGAATAGAAGTAGAGCCCGACCATATAGACAGCGATGCCACCCACCGACAACTGAAAATACTGTATAGCGACAGCGACATCGTTGTCGTAGGCAAACCCGAAGGCATGCTCAGCGTGCCTGGCAAGAGCAACAAAGAGTCGGTCAAGACCATCATCATGCGGAAATATCCTCATGCCCACGGACCGTTGATAGTCCATCGTCTCGACATGGCTACCAGCGGCATCATGCTCGTTGCCCTCAACGAAGCTGCCTACCACAATCTTCAGCGCCAGTTTGCCGAGCGCAAGATACAAAAACGATACGTAGCCCTCTTGTCGCGCAAGCCCAATACGCCCTCAGCCTCCACTTGCGGCACCATCACCCTCCCTCTCGCTCCCGACTACATGCATCGTCCATGCCAAAAAGTAGACTTCGAGCACGGCAAACCCGCCCTCACCGAATGGCGCTTAGCTTCCGACCTTCGCATCGTCCTCTATCCCCATACCGGTCGCACCCATCAGCTTCGCCTCCATTGTGCCCACCCCCTTGGTCTCGATGCTCCCATCAAGGGCGACACCCTATATGGCTCCCCTTCTTCCCGTCTCTACCTCCATGCCGAAGCCATCGACTTCCATCATCCCACCTCAGGCGCCCCCCTGCACTTTGAGTGGAAGGCTGAGTGGTAGGGGAAGAATTCTATTAAAGTTTTGCTATTGAATTAAATTATATTTGCTAGTAATCATATTGACATTTGATAGTAAGCAAATTTAGGTTTGCTAGAAAGCATAGATATCTTTGCCAGAAAGCATAGATTGCTCGAAACATAGCTTCGAAAACGAACTAAGTCTGTTAAATTGCTGAACGAAAGCTACTTACCGCATCACTACATCTATAACCATCAAATGTGGTTATAGATGTAGTTTTTTCTTTTATTCACTAAGAAAATACACTACATATATTATAATGCTCTTGCAAGCCAGCTACGCTTGCAAGAGTTTGATGTTATTTTCGAATACAAGGATTTATAATGGAAGAATACAAAAATAGTGTCATTTGTCATTTTCAAAATCTGATAGCCAAACAAGTATTCAACCAAGATCGCTATTCTTTTTTATAAGATAGTTAATGTTTTCTCTTTGTCATTAGAATCTAAAATGCTATCTTTGTAAAGAATTAAATTTCATGATAAGATGGCTATAAAACTGGCTATAAACGTGATATCTACTAACTAAACTTGGATAGTTATATAGTAAATATGGAACGTGAGTTAATATTTTCCTGGGCAGAAAATGCGGATGGCAAATTGGTGCATGTGGATAGTGTACCAAGGGGTAGGGCATGTAATTGTGTGTGTCCATGTTGTTACGAGCCTTTAGAGGCACGTCATGGTGGTATTAGAGTACATGGCTTTGCTCATGTTAGCGAGGTGCGTAAAGCTAATTTGAAAATGTGTTATATGGTGATTCTCTATAAGCTTGCAGAACAAATCATACAGACTCATAAACGTATTCGTGTTCCATCATACTACGGGATATTTAAAGAAAAGAATATTGAGTTTGAAACAGTAAAAATAGATAGCTGTTACGAACGTGAAGATAAACAGCCTGATGTAATTGCTACAACTAAAGATGGCAAACAGTATCTTATAGAATTTACCTTTAGCGAAAAGGTTCAGCATAAGGTTGCTATTGACTATAAAAACCTAAACTGTTTGAAGGTAGATCTTTCTAACCAAACATTCGAAACGATAGAAGAGTTTCTTATATCATCGAATGCAGATAGGGAATGGATTAACAATGAAGATTATTTTACGTGCATTGAGGATACATATGCACGAGATAATAAATCTGTACGATTAGTCGAAGTGTCGGAGTGTAAAAAATGTGTGCTGTATAATAAATGCTGTGCTGCTGCAACCCACAAGCATTCAAAACAATCTTTGGTAGTTGAAAATAATGGTAATAAATATCGCTTATGTAAGACTACTATATATAATGCTACTATTGAAAAGCTTAAAGAAAGGAACAATAAAGCAGAGTATGGTAGAGAATGCTTAATAAAAGAGACAGTTGTTTCGTCCGTTCGCTCGTGTTTTTGTTGTGAAACGAACCTTTCTTGGAAGAATCGTGGAGATTACGCAAACTGTGGATCTTGGAAAATTATGCATGTACCACAAAACACTCCTCCAGAAACAGCAATAAACTGTAAAGGGTTTAAAAGGAAAAGTTAGTATGTGTTGGTCCGGAGTCGGGACATTCTATGACTGGTAGTTGTAGTATGATAGAGACATGATAATATAGTGACAAATTTATATATTTTTTCTCATACAAAGAAATAAATACTAAAAAATCTTTAATTGCCATCTTTTTTTCTGTTTGATGGAAATATCCTAGGAAATATATTGTATTAAACGCCCAGGAAAAGATGGCGAAAATATTATTTCGTGATACTTTATCCTCATTTTTCTGAGGCTTGCTCTTAAGATACTTTTTTTCTATATTTCTGAGTTACTTTCCCATATTGACATTCTTACCTCTTTGACGTTAAAGTCGACTTCTGGGTTGAAATCTTAGTCGCGGACCTAACTTGCCAGTAGGCATAAAAATCTGATTC
>OQVL01001602.1_pt1 | contig 13588 bp, 9 predicted proteins | sample 1691501 | NCBI WGS metagenome assembly OQVL01 (sample SAMN03418253, study PRJEB22391) | human gut metagenome | biome: human-gut; feature: organic feature; material: feces | host: Homo sapiens | place: Tanzania | collected 2013-01
ATACTTGTTATCATGTAGGCAGTTTCTTCACTCATAACTTTAACTTTTTCATTTTTCTTATTATATACTTTTCCGTTTTCTAATAATGTTGCTTCAGTATATGAATATGGTTCAATATAATATCCTCCGCGTCCATAAGCTGCATATGCTGCAGACATTTGAACTGGACTAACTCCATCGAAACCTCCGATAGCTGCAGATTCATATAATTCACTACCATAATTAATACCTAAATTTTTTACAAATGTTTTTATATAATCAGGATTTTCTTTATTAACAGCTTGGAATGCTCGTAAAGCAGGAATATTTCTAGATGCTGCAAGGGCATCACGCATAGTCATTAAACCATTATATTTTCCATCAGCATTCTTTATTGCTGTACCATTTGTATAAGTAGTTGGTTCATCTAAGAATAGGGAAGCTGGAGATCCATTTAAATGTTCAATATATGGACCGTAATCAAATAATGGCTTAGCAGTTGAACCCGGTTGTCTTTTTGTTGTTGCTCTGTTTGTACCGCGAGCTCCATAATTTCTTCCACCGGATAATGCTGAAATACCACCATCTTCTATACTTGTAATAGCAACACCTTCTTGCATGTATTCATTTGGAAACGTATATATTTCTCCAGATTCAAGCTTATTTAATACATCTTGAACATCTTTATCTATTGTTGTAACTACTTTCATTGGGACACTTCTTATATCATACCCAGTATCACTTTTAATTTCGTATTTTGAGCTTACATCTTCTACAATTGTTGCTTTTATAGCTTCTCTTACAGATTTTTTAATTGTTTGTGGTACAATATTATGTTCTTTATTATATACTTCTTGAATCTCTCTTCTTCTATTTGTTTCTGTTATTGCTTTTTCCATACTTTCTGTAAGTTCATCTGCATACATTATTACTTTTCCTTCTGAATTTCTTGCTGCTCTTCCTATTGTTTGTATTAAAGAACGTTCACTACGAAGGAATCCTTCTTTATCTGCATCTAATATTGCAACAAGTGACACTTCTGGAATATCTAACCCTTCTCTTAAAAGGTTAATTCCAACTAAAACATCGAACTCTAATTTTAATTTTGACAACATTGCCTATGTCGGGACATTTAAGACGGGAAACGAAACAACGCCGACATTCTCTTGGGGTGTGTCGTATACCAAAGCCTTGGATTTCAAACGTCATTACAATGGCGTGATTAACGGAATGCGTAATTCAATGACAAATTATGTGGCGGACAATTCAAGAGGTTGGACGCCTGCCATAGACATAAACCGGGCACTACCCCTCAAGTCTGTCTGCGATATTGTATATAAATCCAATGCACCCTGAGCCCCTGCCGATGCAGCGTAGAGGGCACACAACAAAGGGAATAAATTTCTTAATTTAGCCATTTTCTTTAGATTTTGTTTTCAAACATTGTTATCGTCTGCCACCACGGCCGCCACCACTGAAAGAGCCTCTGCCCCCACTTGACGAACCGCCTCTAAAACCGCCGTAAGAACTGCCACGGCTTGGCGAAGATGTCGACGGCTGCCTGTATGAAGGCGTACGGTCTGTGGAATGGCTCGGAGATGAATACGACGGAGTGGTACGCTCTGTGCTCACCGACGGACGGCGTCCCGGATTAGTGCTTGGCGACGTATATGTTGTCGAGCCACCTCGATATCCACTGTAGGTTGTCGACGGGCGGTCGGTGTCCGAAGGTCTTGTCGACGGAGTGTAATAAGAAGACGACGGACGGCGGCCTGTTGATCTGTAACTGTCGGACCCGCTATAATTTCCGCGTCTGCTCAATTCCGGTCTGCGTCCGCTCGGGCTGTGAGATGCACTGAACGGTCTGCGTCCGCCATCAGAATAGTAATGATGTCCGCCCGGATAATATGGATAGTATGGATAATAGTGCGGATAACTCCATCCATATCCCCAACCGTAATATGGATACGACGGTCCCCAGAATGGGTCATACCATCCGTAATACGGGCGATAACATCCCCATCCAAATGACCAATCCCACGAATTGTAGTACCATGACGATCTGTAGCACGGGCTGTACCACGGATCATAGAATCCGCCAATCGACCATGTAACCGATGGTGTCCCTACATATATATTCACATTGTCAGCATAGTAGAGTTCCTTCAATCTGCTGTCGTCAGACGAAACCACGATTGTAGGATTGTCGAAACGCTCCATACGCTCTGTGTATTGGAAAACATCAGGATTTGCCACCACTGTGTCGGCAGAAATTGTGTCGGCAGAAACTTTGTATGCGCCACGGCGGTTGTATTCATCGACATCGCGAGGATTGCTTGTATACACCTGGTATGTCGGTTCTTCAAAATCCGCAGTTTCCTCAGTTTTCTGCTTTTTGACTTCACGCTTCTCCGTCTTCTTTACTTTAGATGGATTGTAGTAAATATCATCGTCATAATAGCTCTGTCCTGACACCAACAGCGGAGTCAAGACACTTGCCAAAATTAAAAGATAATTCCGTTTCATAGTCTTTCACTTTTATTCTAATGACAAATAAACTTTCATTTAGTTTAATCAGAATTGACGCATTTATATATTTTTACAACTTATTAAGTCAGTGGATATAAAAAGCTTCCGTAAGCATTTTGAATTCCCTGCTTCGCTCCGGTCCTTCCTGAAGCACGATTTCCGACTCCTCCAATGCCGCCGGCAAATTTGAGAACTCCCACAAGTAACGCCTTATGGGTTTCTTCAGAGTTGTTCTCACTGCAGTGCGGCGCCGAAGCCACAAATTTGCCTCTCCTGCCCAGAACTCTATTATCTGCCTGACCTCTGCCGGAGCAATCAAGCCAACAAGTCCGTCGTCTGACAGCAACGATTTGCATCTGCCAAAGAACTCAGAGAAAGGCAACGTGTCAGTATGTCTCGCCATAGCTCTGCGTGCATCGGGCGCTCTTTCACCCGAATCGAAGAATGGTGGATTGGACACTATATAATCATACTTTAAGCCGCTTTCAAAGCGCAGAAAGTCGCATTCGAATATCCTTATCCGTCCGCTCCATACGCTGTTTTCAGCATTCTGCAAAGCCTCCTCCGCTGCGACGGTGTCTATCTCCACAGCATCCACCATAGCATCGGCATTGCGCTGAGCCGCCATAAGAGCCAAAATTCCTGTTCCTGCTCCGACGTCCAATATTCGGTTTCTTGCCACAAAATCAGCCCATGCCCCAAGCAGGACAGCGTCTGTCCCGACTTTCATTCCACTCTTTGCATGCCGCACAGAGAATTGCCTAAATTGAAATTCATCCAACGTCTTCATTGCGTAAAGATACAAAAAAAGCGCTGAATTCAATTGAATCCAACGCTTTTTTGTCTTTTTCTTGTCGATTACCAGATTACCACACGGTCTGCTGGCGCTATATACATCGGATCGCCTTCCTTGATGCCGAATGCCTCATAGAAAGCATCGATATTCTTCAAGGTTGCATTCACTCTCCAACGACCAAGCGAATGAGGGTCGGTAGTCGTGCGACGACGGATTTCCTCTGGACGGATATTGTCTGCCCACACATTGGCATACGACAAGAAGAAACGCTGTGCTGGCGTGAAACCGTCAACAACTTTGTTTTCCTTCGCTTCTTTTGTCTTAAGGTATGCAGTGTAGGCAACTCGCAAACCGCCCTGGTCGGCGATATTCTCGCCAAGAGTCAACTTGCCGTTGGCATGGAGAGAATCGATGACCACAATCTTGTCAAATTGAGCCTTCAATTTGTTTGCAAGAGAGTCGAACATTTCTGCATCGTCCTTAGTCCACCAGTCTTCCATATTTCCATCTTTGTCAAACTGACGTCCGTTGTCGTCAAATCCATGAGTCATCTCATGTCCGATTACAACGCCGATTGCGCCATAATTGTCGCAGTCGAGAGCGTCAGGAGAGAAGAACGGAGCCTGAAGAATACCTGCAGGAAAGCAGATTTCATTGGTCGACGGATTGTAATATGCATTTACTGTCTGCGGAGTCATACCCCACTCTGCCTTGTCGACCGGCTTGCCACATTTCTCATTAGAGTCCTTCACATGGAAGATGCTTGCCGACTTCACATTTTCCCAATATGATTTTTTCGGGTCGATGATGATTCCTGAATAATCCTTCCAAGTGTCAGGATAACCTACTTTTACTGTAAATGCCGACAATTTCTCCATTGCTTTCGACTTGGTGGCATCGCTCATCCAAGCCAAGTTCTGGATGTGCTCGCCAAGCGACGTTTTCAGATTTCCGACAAGCTCAAGCATTCTTTGCTTAGACTCCTCCGGGAAATATTTCTTCACATAAATCTGTCCCAATGCCTCGCCAAGCATTCCGTCAGGAACTGACAATGCACGTTTCCAACGCGGTCTGTCCTGCTCCGCACCTGAAATTGTGCTGCTCATCTCAAAGTTCACCTTGCGGAAATTGTCGCCAAGATAATCCGACGCAGAGTTAACCAAATGGAAAATCAGATAGTCCTTGATTTCACGCATACTTTTGTTTGCAATCAATTCGTTCACCTTCTCCAACGACTTCAACTGCATTACGCACATACTGTCGACAATAGGAAGATATTGAGCCGTCAGATACTGCTTCCAATCAATGTTGGGGCAAAGTTTTTCAACTTCTGCGAGAGTGCGGATGTTGTATTGCGCCATGTAGTCTCGCTGCTCCGTACGGGTCATTGCCACCTTTGCAAGCTCCATCTCTATTCCCATAACGTTGTCGCGCATACGCTCAGCGTCAGCCTTTTTATAACCCGACAGCATCAGAAGCTTCACGATAAATTGCTTGTATGCCTCACGGATTTTCAATGTCTGGGCATCATCATTCATATAATAGTCGCGGTCGCCCAAGCCAAGGCCGCCTTGACCCCAATAAAGGATGTTGATGTCAGAATTTTTCAGATCACTCATAACGCCCACTCCGAAGAATGCCGATGAGAAGCTGTGCATCCAACCGAGAATGCCTGTAATATCTTCGCGTTTTGCCTTTTCAATGCGCTTGATGTCAACCTTTATTGGTTTTGCGCCTTCTTTGTTCAAGCGCACGCTGTCCATACCCATAGAATACAAATCGCCGATTTTCTGCTCTACAGAGCCATACGTGTGAGAGGTGCCGCACAAACCCTCAACCAAATCATGCAACTGCTTCTTATTATTCTCGCCAAGCATGTCAAAAGAGCCATAGCGCGAGTACTCAGGCTTCAGCGGATTCAATTTTTGCCATCCGCCACATGCATATTGATAAAAATCGGTGCAAGGAGAAACAGACTCATCCAGATTCTCTCTCGACACACCAGTCTTCGGCTCACCGGCATTGGCGCTCATCACGCCAGCCAAAGCCAACAACATAAAACTGTACTTTAGTTTCATAATGTCCTTTTATTTAATTGTTTTTCAAATTTTCCAATTCCATTGTAGCATCTTCCCATTCCGACATAGCCGCATCCAAACTCTTGCTGACTTCGCCATGCCGCTCAAAGAGATCATTGTCGGTTGCACCGGCAGCCAGTTTGTCCTCAACAACTTTCAGTTCCGCCTCGAGTTGCGAAACTTTCGCTTCCGCATCCTTCACGAGCCGCTCCGCTTTTCTTATCTGTTTCTCAAACTCCTTCTTTTCCGCATACGACTGCTTTCCGGAAGAAACTGCCGGCTCCTGAATTTGGTCATTGTCGGTTTTGGAGGGCACAGACTTCTCCAACTCGCGCAACGATTCCATCTGCTTGTGCTGCAGGAAGTCGTAAATTCCACCCAAATGCTCGCGCACCTTGCCTCCGCCAAACTCATAAACCTTCTCAACCAATCCGTCGAGGAAGTCACGGTCGTGCGACACGACAATCACTGTTCCGTCAAAATCGGCTATTGCCTGCTTCAACACATCCTTTGTCTTCATATCCAGATGGTTGGTAGGCTCGTCAAGGATAAGGAGGTTGACAGGCTCAAGCAACAGACGAATCATTGCCAATCGAGTTTTTTCTCCACCCGAAAGCACTTTCACCTTCTTGTCAGACGCCTCGCCTCCAAACATAAACGCACCGAGGATATCCCTTATTTTCGTGCGGATGTCGCCAACCGCCACTTGATCAATCGTGTCAAACACCGTTATTTCGCCATCAAGCAAAGACGCTTGATTTTGAGCGAAATAGCCGATTTTTACATTATGCCCGATTTTCAGATTTCCATCATACGGAATTTCGTTCATTATGCACTTCACAAGCGTTGACTTTCCCTCACCGTTCTTGCCCACAAAAGCGACTTTCTCGCCGCGTTTGATTGTAAGGTCGACATTGGAAAACACTGTGTGGTCGCCATATTTTTTGGCAACACCTTCGCAGATTACAGGATAGTCGCCCGACCGTGGAGCAGGAGGAAATTTCAGATTCAATCGCGAATTGTCGACCTCGTCAACCTCTATTTCCTCTATTTTCTCCAACTGCTTTATGCGGCTCTGCACCTGCACCGACTTAGTAGCCTTGTAGCGAAAGCGCTCAATGAATCTTTCAGTCTGCTGTATTTGCTTTTGCTGATTCTCATACGCCCGCATCTGCTGCTCTATACGCTCTTGATGCAGAACGACATACTTCGAATAATTAACCTGATAGTCGTAGACCTTGCCACACGAAATCTCCAACGTGCGGTTTGTCACATTGTCAATGAATGCACGGTCGTGCGACACGAGAACCACAACATTAGCCTTCTGCTTCAAGAACGTTTCAAGCCATTGAATAGACTCAATGTCGAGGTGGTTGGTCGGCTCATCGAGCAACAACACATCCGGACGCATCAGCAACAGTTTTGCCAATTCTATACGCATGCGCCATCCGCCACTGAATTCCGATGTGTTTCTGTCAAAATCAGAGCGGACAAATCCCAGACCAAGCAACGTCTTTTCAAGTTCCGCCTCCCCGTTCTCGCTCTCCTCCATCTGAACCAAGTCGCTCAGATTAGAGATGCGGTCAATCAGTTCGGCATACGATTCCGACTCATAATCCGTCCGTTCGGCAAGCTCTGTGTTCATACGGGCAAGAGAAGCCTTCATCTCGTCCAATTTTCCGAACACAGTGCGCACCTCCTCCACAACAGAACGTTCGTCAGTCAGAATCATTTGCTGCGGGAGATAGCCGATTGTAATGTCTTTTTGCGCGGCGACGACACCGCCTGTCGGTTCCTGGAGTCCGGCTATTATCTTCAACATCGTTGACTTGCCGGCTCCATTCTTCCCGACCAGGGCTATTTTGTCACGCTTGTTTATGACAAAATTCACACCGCTGAAAAGGGCTGTACTATTAAATTCTACGCTTAAATTCTGTATAGAAATCATAGAATCTCAATGGCTTACAAACCCATTTTCTTCAAAAGGTCAGACGGCACAGCCTTTTTGTTGACCAATATGCTCATTGTCTTCGACAAGAAATATGCCTCAGAAACATAGAAATAGCCTTGGTAAACTTGGTCTGTGTCCCACGAGTTTTTTACCTTATAATATTTGTTTCCTTTCTGATCCTCAGCCTTTCCAATGATCACCATACCATGGTCATCAGTTGTCTCATAATTGTCGAATCCTTTCTGGCGCGACTCCTGAGTCACCTCAATTTCCTCAACCGGACCCTTGAAGTCATAAAGTTCTTCTTCCTTTTCCGACGATTTCAGTTTGACCCACTTTGCCAATTCGGTTCCCGTGCGCTCTTTGTTGCGGTCAATCTTCGGCATCAAAGCCACACCGTCGTACCATTTGAAACCCTTTTCGCTGACATCTGCCGCCCAAAGCACAGTATAGCCTTTTTCAATGGCATCGTCAACGATTTTCTTCAACTCGTCAAGTTTCACATTGTAATACAGGCCATTCGACCAATTGTCGGGCACTTCAAGCACAAACGGCTTATAGAAAGGATGATGGGTGAACGATGTCACAGGAATAAAGTCATCCATTTTCAAACCGAGCATATCGGCGAATGAGCGTGGAGTGTACTCCTTGCCCTTGTACATAAATTTCTCAGGCGCTTTTCCAAGGTAAGCGTCCAAAATTCCGATATATCCGTTGAGCCATGCTTCCGACAATTTCGCATTTGGATTTTTCACAATTTCCTTCAGATACGCCTCAAGCACAGCTGCAAGTTCTCCGTGGTTGTGCTTTTCCTCGCCATAATTCAAGCCGGCGTATACCTCTTCCGGAACCATTCCATACGCATCGTAAACATACGGCACATCAAGGATGCTGCCGCCCTGTCCAAAATTTGTGGCACCGCAATACCGCACATAGTGTATTGCCTTGTCTATATAGCATTGACGGGCTATATACATTTCCGACAAGTCAAATTCGCCCTTGCCATTTTTAAGGAGTTCGTCCTCCAAAAACGAGACGCCCGAAAAACTCCAACATGTACCCGATTTGTTCTGGTCTTTGACCGATGTGGTCGGGTTCACCTTTATATCTTTAAAAACGAATGTAGTGTCGGCTGCTTCCTGAGCCAACATCGCCGGCGTTGATGCAAGAGCCAACGCCATCATCAAAAATATTGCTTTCTTTCTCATTGTTTCTATTTTTTTAGTATTCATCCCACGATTTTATCTCAATGTCGTCCATTCCATATTTGCCAATTGCATCGATAAACGCCGATGCCAGACGCGCATTGGTGAGCAACGGCACATTCAAATCGATTGCCGCACGGCGAATCTTATATCCATTGCTCAGCTCCTTGCTGCTCAAGTTCTTTGGAATGTTCACAACGAGGTCAATCTCCTTATTGTGAAGCATATCCAGGGCCTGTGGCTGCTGGCCTTCTTCACTTGGCCAATACACCCGGATAGCCGGGATATTATTGTCTGTCAAATATTTATATGTACCGCCTGTGGCATAAAGTTTATAGCCTTTCTCATACAGGATTGAAGCCGCGTCGAGCATGTCGGCCTTCTGTTTTGCAGAACCCGTGCTGAGGAGCACGTTCTTTTTCGGGAATTTATATCCGACAGAAAGCATTGATTTCAAAATCGCCTCCGATGTGTCGTCGCCAAGGCAACCTACCTCACCCGTTGACGACATATCGACACCAAGCACCGGATCGGCTCCCTGCAAACGTGAGAATGAGAACTGCGAAGCCTTTATGCCGACATAGTCCAAATCAAACGCGTTCTTGTTAGGCTTCTCCACTGGAATTCCAAGCATCACCTTTGTCGCTAAATCAATGAAGTTGAGCTTAAGCACCTTTGATACAAACGGGAAACTGCGGGATGCGCGCAAGTTGCACTCAATCACCTTTATGTCGTTGTTCTTTGCAAGATACTGAATATTGAACGGACCCGAGATGTTAAGAGCTTTTGCTATCTGGCTTGAAATCTTCTTGATGCGGCGCACTGTCTCAACATACAATTTTTGCGGCGGGAACTGAATTGTAGCATCACCGGAATGCACTCCGGCAAACTCGATGTGCTCTGAAATTGCATACACCTTTATCTCGCCATTCTGAGCGACAGCGTCCATCTCAATCTCTTTCGCATGCTCAATAAATTCAGTAACGACAACAGGATGCTGTTTAGACACATTGGCTGCGAGCTTCAAGAAACGTTCCAGCTCCTCATCGTTAGAGCATACATTCATCGCCGCACCTGAAAGCACATACGACGGACGCACAAGGACAGGATAGCCCACCTCGTCGACAAACTCATTGATGTCGCTCATCGACGTCAACTCGCGCCAACGCGGTTGGTCAATGTGCAGCTCATCGAGCATCTGCGAGAACTTATGACGGTCTTCCGCATTGTCAATGCTCTTTGCCGATGTGCCAAGGATGTTGACCCCGTCTTCATCCAGGCGGGTGGCAAGGTTGTTAGGAATCTGACCTCCTGTCGACAGAATCACGCCATGAGGAGTTTCAAGATCAATAATATCCATAACCCTCTCATAGGTCAGCTCGTCAAAGTAAAGACGGTCGCACATATCGTAATCTGTCGACACCGTTTCCGGGTTATAGTTTATCATCACTGAGCGCCAGCCTTCCTTTGACACGGTCATAAGGGCGTTTACACTACACCAGTCAAACTCCACGGAGCTTCCGATTCGATAAGCGCCACTGCCAAGCACCACAACCGACTTTCCGTCGTTTTCATAGTCAATGTCGTGAGCGGAACCGTTGTAGGTAAGATACAGGTAGTTGGTTTTAGCCGGATATTCCGCGCCAAGCGTGTCAATCTGCTTTACAACAGGAAGAATGCCATATGCCTTACGCAATGCACGCACCTTTCTGTTTGCCGCTTCCGACTCTGTCATTCCGTCTTTAAGCACAGCCCTCGCAATCTGGAAATCGGAGAATCCCTGCTCCTTTGCCTGTCGGAGCAACGCCGGAGAAACAGAATCCAAATCAGAGTATGTTTCAAGTTCGACAGCGGTGTCGAGCAAGTTTTTCAACTTGTTCAAGAACCACTTGTCAATCTTTGTAAGTTCGTGGATTTTATCTACAGTATATCCTTTTCTGAAAGCCGATTCAATCACAAAAATTCGCTTGTCGGTCGGTTCTTTCAAAGCGCTGTCGATGTCTGACACTTTTATTTCCTTGTTCTCGATAAAGCCGTGCATGCCCTGGCCAATCATACGCAGACCCTTCTGAATAGACTCCTCAAAAGTTCTGCCTATTGCCATCACCTCACCAACCGACTTCATCGACGAGCCAATCTCTTTCTTCACTCCATGGAATTTACCCAAGTCCCAACGCGGAATCTTGCAGACCACATAGTCAAGAGCCGGCTCAAAGAAAGCGGAAGTCACTTTGGTAACGGTGTTTTTCAAATCAAAGAGACCGTATCCCAAGCCCAATTTTGCCGCAATAAACGCCAACGGATATCCTGTTGCCTTTGACGCCAGCGCCGAGCTACGGCTCAAACGGGCATTGACCTCGATGACACGATAGTCCATCGACATCGGGTCATAGGCATACTGCACGTTGCACTCTCCTACAATTCCTATGTGGCGGATAATCTTTATCGCCAGCTTGCGGAGCAAGTGATAATCATCGTTCGACAGCGTCTGAGAAGGCGCGACAACGATGCTTTCTCCTGTATGGATTCCAAGAGGGTCGAAATTCTCCATGTTGCAGACTGTGATACAGTTGTCAAATTTATCACGGACAACTTCATACTCGACCTCTTTCCAGCCTTTCAATGACTTCTCGACAAGCACCTGCGGAGAGAACGACAAAGCCTTCTCCACCAGCGAAACCAACTGCTCACGGTTGTCGCAGAATCCACTGCCGAGACCGCCAAGCGCATAAGCGGCACGCACAATCACCGGATAGCCCAAAGTTTCCGCCGCCGCAATGGCGTCGTCGGTTGTCGACACAGCCTCGCTCTTAATTGTCTTGACATCGATTTCGTCAAGTTTCTTGACAAAGAGCTCACGGTCTTCGGTGTCCATAATCGCCTGCACCGGCGTTCCGAGCACCTCCACTCCATATTTTTCAAGCACACCGCTCTGATACAAGTCCACGCCACAGTTGAGCGCGGTCTGTCCGCCGAACGCCAACAATATTCCCTGCGGACGCTCCTTTGCGATAACCTTTTCGACAAAGAATGCCGTCACCGGAAGGAAATATATCTTATCGGCGAATCCCTCCGAGGTCTGTACTGTTGCAATATTCGGGTTTATCAACACGGTTTCAATACCCTCTTCTTTCAACGCTTTCAGCGCCTGAGAACCGGAATAGTCAAACTCACCAGCCTCTCCAATCTTCAAGGCTCCGGAACCGAGCAATAAAACCTTTTTTATATTTTCTTTCTTTGAATCTGCCATTTGTTGAGAAATTTTGGTCATTACAACAGTTTTATAAAATCGTCAAATATGAATTCCGTATCAAGCGGACCGCTGCACGCTTCCGGGTGGAACTGAGCGGAAAAGAACGGTTTGGATTTGTGGCGGATACCCTCGTTGGTTCCATCATTCATATTCACAAACAACGGTTCCCAATCTCCGCCAAGAGTTTCGTTGTCTACAGCAAAGCCATGGTTCTGTGACGTGATGAAGCAACGGTTTGTGCCCACTTGACGCACCGGCTGATTATGGCTGCGGTGGCCATACTTCAACTTGTAGGTCTTTGCACCAGCCGCCTTCGACAGCAACTGGTTGCCCATGCAGATTCCGCAAATAGGTTTGTCGCCGGAAAGGGCTTTCTTTATATTTTCCACTGTCTCTCCAGCCATATCAGGGTCGCCAGGGCCATTGGAGATAAACAATCCATCATAATCAATCTGAGAAAAATCGTAATTCCAAGGGACACGCACCACTTTCACGCCCCTCTTCACAAGGCAACGAATTATATTGTTTTTAGTGCCGCAGTCAACCAGCACAACGGTCTTGTCTCCATCGCCATAAGTTTCAACCTCCTTGCAGCTGACTTTCGCCACCAAGTTTTCCTTGTTCGGGTCATAGAATTCAGGTTTTTCAGCGCCCTCTATAAAAATACGGCCAAGCATTGAGCCTTTTTCTCTCAACAACTTGGTCAGCGCTCTTGTGTCTATTCCATAGACACCAACCACCTGTTCTCTCTTCAGCCAATCCGAAAGGCTTTCTTCGGCCAGCCAATGGCTATACTCCCAAGAATAGTCCTGGCAAACAATCGCCTCGCAATGAATTCTGCTACTTTCTTTTTATAAGTTACATTTTTAAGAGTATTTAAATCTTCTATTTTAGCATCTAGTCGTTGAGCATTCTCTTTAATTTGGGCAACACTTAATACTTGAATTTTTCCAATAGTTAAGCCTTTAATCATTATTATTATAATTAAAGCTGTTATAAGTACAGTAATTACCGTCATTAAAATGTTTCTCATGGCAACTCTCCTTCTATAACAATTTTTACAATACTTCCTTCCTTTACAGCTTCTGAAGACACCACTGATGTTGGTTTTAAAACTCCTCTTGATTTTAATAGAGCTTTAAAATATGCCAATTGTTCATATTTTGTAGATTGTGCATTTATCACTATTTTTCTATCGCTTGTATTCTCTATAGATGTTAGTTGAACTTCTACTGGTATTGTATACATTATTTCACTTAATACTGTTGGTATAACATTTTTGTATGAATTTTTATCATTAATTTGATTTGTTGCGTTTCTTAAGTTTGTCGTTAAAGTAGCATATTCTGATGCTTTTGAATCTACTTTCTTTTTATCAGTATCCATTGCACTAATTTGTGCTTTTATTTGATTTTCCACTTGTTGAGCTTCTTCATTCTTTTTCTTTAATTGTCCATTTATATATGTGGCTATTCCAATATATGCTATTGATAGTATTAAAACCCCAGACAATCCTCTTGTTAACCATGATTTTATTTGTACTGTTGAAATATTTATGTTAAAAGGACTTTTCTTTTCAGATGAGTTTTTACCACCTTTTCCTCCTATAGATACGTCAGCCGACAATATGTCTGGTAGATTCTCCCAAAAGCTTTTCTTTTTGAAATTTATATTTCTTACACCATATCCAAGTCCTTGAAGAGCCAATGCTGTTGCAGAGTTCACTTCAATATAGTCCTTCATATTTATTGTAAGTCCATTTAAAGCAAAAAAGAATGGAAAAAGAAAAGCTGGTTT
>OQVL01001603.1_pt1 | contig 13586 bp, 9 predicted proteins | sample 1691501 | NCBI WGS metagenome assembly OQVL01 (sample SAMN03418253, study PRJEB22391) | human gut metagenome | biome: human-gut; feature: organic feature; material: feces | host: Homo sapiens | place: Tanzania | collected 2013-01
CAGCCTCTTCGACTTCAAGAGCTTGAGGCGGTTTGTTTCCCATCTCAAGCCCAAGAGTGTCCAAATCAACTGGCCTCGCCTTCTTTCTGGATGTTTTTCCGGGCTGGTCAGGCATATTCCTAAATGTTGGGTAGCGGTCTATTCAAAGTCAGGATTGACGATGATCCTGCCGCAATGCTCACAAATGATGAGTTTCTTGTTGGAAGCGATGTCCACGAGACGCTGAGGAGTGATCGTGTTGAAGCAGCCTCCGCAAGAGTCCCCGTTGTAGACCGAAACCACCGCAAGATGATTGTGCACGCTGGCTCTGATACGATCATAGGCGCTCATTGTCCTCGGGTCGATCTTCTTGGCGCAATCCTCTCTGACTGAGCGGAGTTTCTTCTCCTCCTTGGATGTGGACTCCACGATTGTGGCAAGTTCCTCCCTTTTGGCCTTGAGGTCATCGTTCCTGACGGCGATGTAGTCCTTGAGAGATTCGATGTCGTCCCTCTTCTCGGCGATGGCCGCCTTGGTGTCGTTTATGTTCTTCTGAGCGATCTGACGGAGAAGTCCCTGATTCTCTATCTCCTTGTTGATGGAATCATACTCGCGGCTGTTGGAGATGTCATTCAGCTGCTGCTGATACTTCTCGATCTGGACATCACAATCGACAATGCTCTGCCTGTTCTCGGCTATTGTCTGATTGTAAGCCTCGATGACAGCCGTGTCCTGAGCCTGACGGGCCTTAAGATCCGTTATCTCGTTCTCAAGAGCCTCAACCTCCGACGGGAGTTCTCCGCGCATCTGCATGATCTTGTCAATCGCGGAATCCGCCTCCTGAAGAGCGTAGAGTGTCTTAAGCTTTTCCTCGACGCTGATTTCAGAGTCAGCGAAATTCTTCTGGAGGGAAACGAATGTCTCCCTCTGGTCTATCGGTGTCTCGACTTTCTTGATTTTTTTAGTTGCCATATAGCTATCTGACTAATAATAATATACCGGATTACTTGTCTCCAGCCTTGAGCTGGTAGAGATTGCAAAGTTAGGAAATTTTTTCCTTAACAGAGAAAATAATATATCCACAATCTCCACTTCCCCCTCGAAATGGCCTATATCCATGACCATAAAATCCTTAGTGGTGAAGAAGTGGTGGTAGGATATGTCTCCGCAGAGATAGGCCTGGGCGCCCGCCTCACGGGCTTTTTCGATCAGGGAGCCGCCGGAGCCGCCGCACATGGCGACCCTGGACACCGGCTCCTGAGGAAGATGCGAGCAACGGATCATCCTGAGGCCGAACCTTGACTTGACATATTCAATGAAACTTCCGCCGTCCATCGGCTGCGGAAGGTTGCCGACCGCGCCGAGGCCAAAGCCGCCCGGCTCCTCGTCCAAGACCCGTACATCCTTGAGCCCCAGCCTTTCCGCCATCGCGCCGCTGACTCCCCCAAGCACCTTGTCGGCGCTCGTGTGGGCCGCATAGACAGCAATGCCCGCCGAGACGGCCTTCATCACCGCCAGCCCGACAGGATCGTCAGGGGAAATCTTTTTCAGTCCCGAGAAAATCAGCGGGTGATGGGTGATGATCATGTCCGCGCCAAGGCTGACCGCCTCGTCCACCAGATCCGCCGTGCAGTCAAACCCAAGGAGAACTCCGTGGACCTCCTGTGCCTCGGATCCGATGACTAGACCGCTGTTGTCCCAACTCTCCTGTATGGAAAGCGGGGCAAACGACTCTATAACGGATGCTATGTCCTTGACTGTCATGCCTATAAAGATTTTTTAACCTCAACCAGCTGGCGGCGTATCTCCTTCAGGCTGTCCAAAGCCTTCACGCGCCCTTCGACAGCCTTCCTGTCAGCGGCGATCTTCTTCGCGGCCCCTTCCAAAGTCAGTCCCTGCTCCTTCACGAGCAGATGGATCTGCTTGAGGCACTCAAGATCCTCCGCCGTGAAAAGGCGGTTCCCCTTCGCGTTCCTCTTAGGCTTGATGTACTTCGGGAAAGAGTTGGACCAGAAGCGCACCAAAGACGTGCTCTCCCCCAGAATGTCGGCGGCCTCGCCGATTGTATAGTATAACTTTTCCATATTCCTGAATAGTTTTATTAATCCATTGACTGACCAGTGTTCACGGACATGAAAAGCATTCTCATGTACTCGTCCGGACTCACGGATGCAAAAAGATAGTTCAGAGGATCCATCAGCAGCGTGTCCTTCTGGATCTCGTAGTGAAGATGCGGGGCGAACGAGTTGCCCGACATCCCGACCTGGCCGATCCTCTGTCCTCTTGTCACCTTCTGTCCTTTCAGGACGCGGGTGTTCTCCAAGTGGGCATAGCGGGTGAGATAACCATTGCCGTGGTCGATCTCGACCACGTTCCCAAGACCCTTGGACGAATGGGTAACCCTGTTCACAACGCCATCTGCGGCGGCGGCGACCGGTTCTCCCTGCTGCGAGATCAGATCCAGGCCGCCGTGGAAAGCCGTGACCTTGTAGAAAGGATTGATCTTGTCCCCGACGGAAGCCCCTGTCCTTGCATAGGAGAAGTTCTCCAGAGGATTCGTCATCGGAGGAAGAACCACCGACTTGTCCGAAATCCTTTCCATTATCCTTTGGAAATTGGCCTCGACCCGTTCGGAGATCCGGGACAGCGTGTCAAGCCTCTCTTTTGAATATCTCACAATCAGATCGTCCGGTATCGAATCCACCCGGGACAGCAGTCCGTCGGAATAGATGTTGCCCAGATCCGGAGCGTCAGAGTTGAAAAGGTTGCGGTAGATCTCGTTGTCCTTCACCATAAGGCCTTCCAGCACATCATCGACCAATGCCTCCCTCGCCTCCAGATCCTTGTACATCTGACGGTACATCTGATTCTCCCTCTTGAGCTTACGTTCCGAGTCCGTGCTTATCACAAACGAGAAGACCACATAGTAGACGACAGCCAGGGACGCTGTCACCAGAAAGTACACGGCAGCCTTGCCCAGAATCGACCACACCGAATGCGTGACCTTTCGGAACTCCATCCGAACCTTGTCAAACTCGTACCTCTCCTTCATCGGCCAACCTCCTCATCATCTGTGTCTGACACTGAAACTATGCCTCATCGACGACGGCATCCCGCTCTCGCTCTCCCTCATCCTCAACATGTCAGAATATTCCTGGACAGACATCGACATGTCAAGATAGTTGGCGGGATTCACCTTGCGGCCCTTGTAGACCACCTCGTAGTGCAGGTGAGGGCCGCTTGAGCGTCCGGACTTGCCGCTTTCACCGATGCAGTCCCCTCTCTTGACCTTCATTCCCTCGATCACCTTGACGGAGTTAAGATGGGCGTAGATGGTCTCGTAGCCGAAGCCGTGCTTGATGGTGATCGAGTTGCCGTAGCCGAAGAACTCGAACTTGACAGACTCCACCACGCCGTCACCCGTCGCATAGACAGGATTGCCGATCTTCATCGCGAAATCCAGACCTGTGTGCATCCTGGACGCTCCGGTGAAAGGATCGGTCCTGTAGCCGAAAGGACTGGACATCCTGTACCTTGACGGATCCGGCACGATGGGCGGGATCGCCGGGATGCAGGAGGCCATGTCACCGGCTGTCTTGGAGACAGCGGCCACCTCATCGAAAGACTTGCTCTGGACATAGACCTTCCTGGTCAGCCTGTCGATCCTCAAGGCGGTGTTCTTAAGCCTGTCGTCCGACTCAAGGCCGTCGAGGAAAGAGTACCTGTCCACCCCGCCGATGCCGGCGTTCCTCACGCCCGCGGGAATCTCATTCATTCCGAATATGGATCTGTAGATGTCGTCATCCCTCACCCTCAACGCCTCGATGCTTTCCTCGCAGCGGTCAAGCTTGGTGTTCATCAGATCCATCCTGGCGTCCCAGCGGGCCCTCTCAGCCTTGAGAAAGGCCGTCTTCGGCAGGTCATAGCCAAGAACGGAAGTAAAGAGCCAGATGTAGAGGACCGCCATCGCCACACTACCGGCGAACAGCAGCAACCCCTTGAAGACTTTCGACTTCAAGGACACCTCCTTCATCTCATATAATAAGGTCTCCGGATTAAGAATATACTTCCCCATAGTCTACAAATATACCCTTTTTTGCGATATATCCCGAAAAATGTTATAATTTTGCCAATTCCGTGCCTTTCTGAAAAAGTTTTTCTTGCCGGCACGGGAGAATATTCATGAATTAATTGATTTTTAGATATGTACACCGCTAAAGAGATTCGACAGCAATTTTTGGACTTCTTCGCATCGAAGGGACACACGATCGTGCCTTCCGCCCCGATGGTGATAAAGAATGACCCGACGCTGATGTTCACCAACGCCGGCATGAACCAGTTCAAGGACATATTCCTCGGCAACACAACTCCCAAGATGAAAAGAGCCACAGACTCACAGAAATGCCTCAGAGTCAGCGGAAAGCACAACGACCTTGAAGCAGTGGGACACGATGGCAGGCATCACACGATGTTCGAGATGCTCGGCAACTGGAGCTTCGGAGACTACTTCAAGGCCGAGGCCATCAGCTGGGCATGGGAACTGCTGACGGAAGTCTACAAGATCGACAAGTCAAAACTCTACGCCACCGTGTTCGAAGGCTCGGTCGAGGACGGCACAGCCCTCGACGACGAGGCCAGGCAGGCCTGGCTGAAGCTCATGCCGGAGGATCACATCATCCTCGGCAACAAGCACGACAACTTCTGGGAGATGGGCGACACAGGCCCTTGCGGCCCTTGCAGCGAGATCCACATCGACCTGCGCACGGACGAGGAGATCGCCAGGATCCCCGGAAAGGATCTCGTCAACACCGACAACGACCAGGTGATAGAGATCTGGAACCTCGTGTTCATGCAGTACAACCGCAAGGCCGACGGATCGCTTGAGCCGCTCCCGGCCAAGAACATCGACACCGGAATGGGCTTTGAAAGGCTCTGTATGGTGCTGCAGGGCAAGACCAGCAACTACGACACGGACGTGTTCTCCGGAATGATCGGCAAGATCGAGGAGCTCTCCGGCCACAAATACCATGAGAACGGAAAGACAGAGGTCGCCATGCGTGTCATCGCCGACCACATCAGGGCGATAGCCTTCTCCATCGCCGACGGACAGCTGCCGTCCAACGTGAAGGCCGGCTACGTGATCAGAAGGATCCTGCGCCGCGCCGTCCGCTACGGCTACACGTTCCTCGGATTCGACGAGCCGTTCCTCTGCGCGCTGATCCCTCAGCTTGTCTCCGACATGGGAGAGGCCTATCCGGAGCTGGGCAGGCAGCAAAAACTCATCGAAAGCGTCATCCGCGAGGAGGAGATGTCATTCCTCAGGACTCTTGACAGAGGAATAAAGCTGATGGACGACTACGTCGCCAAGAACGCCTCGACCAAGACCATCCCTGGAGAGGACGCATTCGTACTCTACGACACCTACGGATTCCCGATCGACCTGACCGAGCTGATCGCCTCGGAGAAGGGTTACACCGTGGACATGGAAGGCTTCGCCAAGGAACTCCAGAAGCAGAAGGACAGGGCGCGCAACGCAACCGCCAACGAGTTCGGCGACTGGGTCGTGTTCCACGAGGGCGAGGAAGAGGCCTTTTTGGGCTACGACAATCTGGAGCTTGAAGGTGTGAAGCTCCTCAAGCAGCGCACAGTCAAGCAGAAGAACAAGACCATGTTCCAGCTCGTCTTCGACCGCACGCCGTTCTACGCCGAGATGGGAGGCCAGGTCGGCGACACCGGAGTCATCGTCTCGGAGAGCGGCGAGCAGATCAGGATACTCAACACCGTCAAGGAGAACAACCTGACAATCCACATCGCCGAAAGGATCCCTGCCGACAGCACGCAGACATTCACACTTAAGGTTGACGCAAGCCGCAGGCTCAGGATCACGGCCAACCACACGGCCACCCACCTTCTGGACTACGCCCTCAGGGAGACGCTCGGAACCCACATCGAGCAGAAAGGCTCGTTCGTCGGCCCGGACTATTTCCGTTTCGACTTCTCACACTTCGCCAAGGTTACCGACGAGGAACTCAGGAAGGTCGAGCACAGGGTCAACGAGCTGATCCGCGCGGACTACCCTCTCCAGGAGAAGAGAGACGCGACGATGGAAGAGGCGAACGCCATGGGAGCCATCGCCCTGTTCGGCGAGAAGTACGGCGACAGGGTGCGCGTGGTCAGGTTCGGCGACTCCGTGGAACTCTGTGGCGGCACGCATGCCGCGTCGACCGGACGCATCGGATTCTTCAAGATCGTCTCCGAATCGGCGATCGCCGCCGGAGTCAGGAGGATCGAGGCGGTGACCGGAGAGGCGGCGGAGGACATCCTCGACACCCTCAGCGACACCCTCAAGGGCATCAGGACCATGTTCAACAACGCCCCTGACGTGGCTGCCGCCGTGGCCAAACTCATCAACGAGAACTCCGACGCGAAGAAGAAGATCGAGGAATATGCCAAAGAGAAGGCCGCCGCGTTCGCCAAGGTGATCTCGGAGAACGCACAGGAGATTAATGGAATAAAAGTTGTAAAGTTCAGCAGGGACGCTGATCCGGCCATGCTGCGCGAGGCCGCGGCCATCCTCCAGAAGGAAGTGGAGAACTTCGTGTTCGCCGCCGCCTTCTGCCACGAAGGAAAGCCTCAGCTCGTCCTGATGTACTCCAACGACCTCGTGGCAGCCGGTCACAGCGCCGCCAACGACATCAGGGAGGCAGCCAGATTCATCCAGGGCGGAGGCGGCGGACAGCCGATCCTCGCCACCGCCGGCGGAAGGAACGCCGACGGCCTGCAGGCCGCGCTGGACAAGATGGTGGAGACCATCACGGCATAGACGGAAGAATATTCAAGGGCATTCGGTAATATTCATAAAATATTCAAGTCCCCATAAAACAATGACTTCGGAGGATGAAGAAAATTGACAGATTCATACTGACCTCATTCATAGGACCATTCTTCATGATCCTTCTTGTGGTCATCTTCATCCTCGTGATGCAGTTCCTCTGGGTCTACATCGACGAGCTTGTCGGGAAAGGCCTGAGTCTGGGCATCGTGGCGGAGTTCCTGTTCTGGGGATCCTGCACCGTGCTGCCTCTGGCCCTGCCTCTGGCGACCCTGCTGGCCTCGATGATGACCGTAGGCAACATGGGTGAGAACAACGAGTTGATCGCTCTGAAGGCCGCCGGCGTGTCCGTCCTCAGGGTGATGCGCCCTATCCTCATCGCCTCCTTCTTCATCAGCATCGGCACATTCTTCGTCATCAACAACCTCGTCCCGGTCTCCTACAACGAGATATTCACCCTCAGGGACGACATCGGAAAGACGAAGGAAGAGATCAAGATCCCGTCCGGAACCTTCTATGACGGAGTCGATGGCTACGTCCTCAGGGTAGGAAGCCGTAACAACAAGACGGGCATGATGAAGGACGTGATGCTCTACGACCATCACGGCAGAGGGAACACGCGCCTCACTTTGGCCGACTCCGCCATCATGAAGATGTCCAAGGACAAGTCCTACCTGACATTCAAGATGTTCAACGGGGTCAACTATCAGGAGACCAACGAGAAGACCTACCGCGACACATCCCTCCAGCTGCAGAGGATCGACTTCTCCAAGCAGGAGATGGTCATCGCCCTCCAGAACTACGCATTCCAGAAATCCGACAGCGCCAGATACGGCGACCAGGTCAAGGCCCTCCCTCTTGAGAAACTCAGGGAGCAGAGGGACACCCTTCTGGCCACAAGGGACAGCACGAAGTCCAAACAGATCTATTCCATGGCCGCATCCTATGTGTTCTCTCAGAACATGCAGCTGGACACGACAGCCTGCGGCATCACAAGGAACTTCAGCGACCCGGACTACCTCAACTTCAAGGATGACAGGGCGACAGCGGCAGCATTGGAAAGAGCGGCCAACAGCGCCAGGCAACTCCAGACAAACCTTGAAAGCTACGAGTTCGGAGCATTCGACTACACTGTCCGCCTCAGATGGACAGCCCTGGAGTTCCTCAGACGCTATGGACAGGCCCTGGCCTGCTTCATCATGTTCTTCATCGGCGCGCCTCTGGGAGCGCTGATCAGGAAAGGCGGCATCGGTGTCTCAGCCATCATCTCGCTGCTGTTCTTCGTGCTTTACTGGGTGATCGACATCACGGGAGTGAAGCTGGCAAGAGACGGCAGCATCAGCACCGTGGCGGGCGCGTTCATGTCGGCTGGCGTACTCCTGCCGATCGGCCTGTTCCTGACCTGGAAGGCGATCCACGACACGGACATCTCAAATCTGGACAGCATAAAGAATTGGTGGAGAAAGGCAAAGAGTAATATGGCAGGAATATTCAAAAAGACAAGGATCGTGTACATGGGAACGCCGGAATTCGCGGTGGCCCCTCTGAAGGCTCTCCTGGAGCAGAAGTACAACATCGTGGGAGTGGTGACCGTGGCCGACAAGCCGAGCGGACGCGGCCAGAAGGTGAACGAGAGCGCGGTGAAGAAGTTCGCGGTGGAGCAGGGCATCCCTGTGCTCCAGCCTGTCAAGCTCAAGGAACCGGAGTTCCTCAACCAGCTCAAGGCCTTGAAGGCCGACCTGTTCATCGTGGTGGCGTTCAGGATGTTGCCGGAAGAGGTCTGGGGCATGCCGAAGCTCGGCACGTTCAATCTGCATGCGGCGCTGCTGCCGCAGTACCGAGGAGCCGCCCCGATCAACTGGGCGGTGATCAACGGCGAGACCAGGACGGGAGCCACGACGTTCATGATCGACAAGGACATCGACACAGGCGGCATCATCCTCCGGCAAGGCATCAACATCGCCGACACGGACACCGCCGGCGACGTCCATGACAAATTGATGGCGATCGGCGCTGATCTGGTCGTGCAGACAACCCAGGGAATCATCGAGCGCAATGTGGACACGCGTGTCCAGAGAAGTTTCATACAGGGTTCCGAGGTATTGAAGCCGGCACCGAAGCTTTCGCGCGAGTTGTGTCACATTGACTGGAACGATTCCACCAAACAGATCTACAATCTCATACGTGGTTTGAGTCCTTATCCGGCAGCGTTCACCGAACTCGTCAAGGAAGGTAGCGCTCCGGCCCAGTTGAAGATCTTCACTGCCGAAAAGGTCGATGAGCCTGTCGAAGGAACCATTCCGGGCCGAATCCTCACCGACGGCAAGACCTACCTCCACATCACCACCGCCGACGGAGCCATCTCCCTGAAGGACGTGCAGATAGCCGGCAAGAAGCGGATGGACATCAAGGCCTTCCTCGCCGGATTCCGCGAGCCGGAACTCTACACCACTACCGCCGGCACCTCCAAGGCCGAAATCGCCAAAACAAAGGCATAATGGAAGCGGTCATCCTCGAATGCGGCGACTTTCCTAAAAAGGAATATCCCCGCGAGCTTCTCCGCCGGGCGGATGTGATAATCTGCTGCGACAGGGCGTTGGACACGTTTCTCCGGCACCGGGACAAGATATTCAAAGACCTCAGGGATCCGGATGCCATCATCGGGGATATGGATTCCATCTCGCCGAAGCATCTCAAGGAATATTCCCGCATCGCCATAAGAGAAGAAGAGCAGGAGACAAACGACCAGACCAAGGCGTTCCGCTACCTGCTGGAGCATTGGCCGGAAGTCAAGACCGTGCACATTCTCGGTGCTACAGGCAAGCGTGAGGCCCACACCCTCGGCAACCTTGGACAGATTATGGAATATGCCCGGCTTTACGGAGCCAGCGGTAATCCTGATGAAGACAGAATATATGTCGATGCGGTGTCCGACTATTCAACGGCTTTCGCGTTGACGGACTCCTGCGAGCTTTTCGTCGGCGAAGGCAGGGCCGTGTCCATATTCAGCCCTGATAATTCTTTGAATATCAAGTCCGAGGGATTGGTATGGCAGACCAGTGGAGTGGTTTTCGACAACTGGTGGCAGGCAACCCTCAACCGGGCTTCGGCCGATGTTGTCAAGCTGACGTTCTCGCACAAGTCAATGGCGTTGGTGATTCTGGATTAATACCATTTCAGGATTTTTCTTTATCTTTACGTAACATTTTGGCTTACAAACACTATGCTCCGAATAATTAGAATCACTCTGGCAGCGATCTGCTTCGTTGCGGTAACGCTGCTGTTTCTGGACTTCACCGGAACACTTCATCTTTGGTTCGGATGGCTCGCCAAAATCCAGTTCCTGCCGGCTGTTCTGGCCCTCAACTTCGTTGTCATCGCCATTCTGCTGGTACTGACACTGCTTTTCGGCAGAATCTACTGCTCGGTGATATGCCCGTTGGGTATATTCCAGGACTGCGTGTCCAACCTCAGTTCCAGGAGAAAAGGCAAGAAGGCAAGGTTCTCATATTCAAAGGAAATCAAATGGTTGCGCTACGGGGTGTTGGTGCTGTTCGTGATCGCGCTGGTCGCCGGGCTCAATGCTCTTGTAGCACTTCTGGCTCCATACAGCGCTTACGGTAGAATGGTGCAGAGTCTGCTCGCGCCGGTTTGGCAGCGGGGCAACAACCTGCTCGCCTGGATCGCCGAGAGGCAGGATAGTTATGCGTTTGTGACAAAGGATGTTTGGCTGAAGAGTCTGCCGACTTTGATCGTGGCGGCGGTGACATTTGTTGTCGTGGTGGTCCTCGCCTGGAGGAACGGCAGAACCTATTGCAACACAATCTGTCCGGTGGGAACCACGCTGAGTTTCTTCTCGCGGTTCGCTATGTTCCGTCCGGTGATCGACAAGTCAAAGTGCAAGAGCTGCCACGCCTGCGAAAGGAAGTGCAAGGCGGCCTGCATTGATGTTGACAACCATAAGATTGACTATAGCAGATGTGTCGATTGCTTTGACTGCATTGATTCTTGCCGGCTCGGAGCGCTCAAGTACCGGTTCGCCTGGGGAAGAGGGGTTGGTTCGGGCTCCACGGGAGCAAAAACGCCACAAAACGCGCCTGTCGGGAGTAAAATGACCTCCGACGAGAGCAAAAACGGCCAAAATCGCTCCTCTGCAGCTCCGACTCCGGTCGCAGAGCCTGTGGTTCGACAGGGCTCAGCAACCGCCGAAGTAACCGACAACGGCAAAGGTGTCTCAACAATTGATGCGACATCTCCGGTCGCTGAGCCTGTCGAAGCGACCGACAAAGGAAGAAGAGCCTTCTTGGTAGGCGGTGCCGCTGTCATCGGAGGATCACTCTTGTCTTCCATTCCGATGAGGGCCGAAGAAGAGGAGATCAAGGACAAGAAGCGAGATGGAGGATTCGCCGAGGTGCTTCCAAAGAAAGCCCCGAACAGAAAAACGCCTATTACTCCATTCGGTTCCGAGAGCGTGGAGAAGTTCTATAAGCACTGTACGGCCTGCCAGCTCTGCGTGACCGTCTGCCCGAACAATGTTCTCAGACCATCCTCCAGACTTGAGCACCTGATGCAGCCAGAGATGTCTTTTGAGAAAGGCTACTGCCGTCCGGAATGCGTGAAATGCTCCGAGGTCTGCCCTGCTGGAGCCATCCTTAAGATCACTCCTGAGGAGAAAACCGAATGGAAGGTCGGCACTGCCGGCGTGGACTATGACCTCTGTGTCGTGAACCGTGACGGGGTCAGCTGCGGAAACTGTGCCCACCACTGCCCTGTCGGAGCGATCAGGATGGTCAGGAAGAATCCTGATGACGAGAAGAGCCCAAGGATCCCTTCGGTCAACGAGGAGAAGTGCATCGGCTGCGGAGCGTGCGAGAATCTCTGCCCGTCCCGCCCGATAAGCGCCATCACCGTCAATGGGTACAGTGTTCATCATAATGTGTAACCGGTCTTTGAGACAAGCCTTCTGAAGGGACATATTCAGAAAAAGCGGTCTCAACAAATTCCATGAATATGAAAGAGAATATTAACAGAAGAGAATTTCTCAAACAAGCCGGTGCCGGGACAGCGGCCGTGGGAGCCGTGGCTCTTGCCGGAGCGTGCGCCCCTAAGAAGACAGCCGAGGCCATCCTTGACGATGGTTCCAGTGAAGATGTGCTGGAGAACGGTAAGATGGAGATGCGTGAGAATCCGGGCAACGGGGACATGGTTTCCCTGCTGGGTTACGGATGTATGCGCTTCACGATGAAGAAGGACGAGAGTGGGAAGGATATCGTGGATCAGGAGAACGCCAACAAACTGATTGACTACGCCTTGGCTCACGGAGTCAACTACTACGACACATCTCCGGTCTATCTCCAGGGACTTTCCGAGGAGGCTGTAGGCAATGCACTCAGCAGACATCCAAGGGACTCCTACTACATCGCCACGAAGCTGTCCAACTTCAGTGATCATTCCAAAGCGGCATCCCTGAAACTGTACAACGACTCGTTCAGGTACCTCCAGACAGACTATCTGGACTACTACCTGCTTCACTCTCTCGGCCGTGGAGGCCTGGAGGCTTTCGATGACAGGTTCGTGAACAACGGAATGATGGATCTGCTTCAGGCAGACCGAGAGAAAGGCAAGATACGTCAACTCGGACTTTCATTCCACGGAAACCAACAGCAGTTCGACGAGCTACTGAAACTGCACGACAGGTACCACTGGGATTTCGTGCAGATCCAGATGAACTATTTCGACTGGAAACACGCTGACGGCCAGCGCAATGTCAACGCCGAGTACCTGTACGACGAGCTGGACAAGAGGGAAATTCCGATCGTGATTATGGAGCCTCTCCAAGGTGGCCGTCTGGCCAATCCGGCGGAAAGTGTCGTGAACAGGTTAAAGGAACGTGATCCGAAAGCCTCACTCGCTTCGTGGGCGTTCAGATTCGTGGGATCGTACCCGAGAATCCTGACGGTGCTGAGCGGAATGGTCTATCAGGAACATCTTGAGGATAACCTGCGCACATTCAAGGACTTCAAGTACTTGACCGACGAGGAGAAAGAGTTCCTCGGCACCGAGATCGCCGGCATAATGGCCAGCTTCCCGACCATCAACTGCAACGACTGCAAGTACTGTATGCCTTGCCCTTACGGAGTTGATATTCCGGGAATATTCAAACACTACAACGAATGCGTCAACGAGGGCGAGATCTTTATGGGTTGCGCAGGCGGCAAGGATACACAGGCTACCTTCCATTACACGCCCGTTGCTACTTCGGAGGCTTTACAGTATTTCCGTATCGACGTGAAGGGGCTGAACGGAGGCCATTCGGGAGGTGAGATCCATAAGGGATTGGGTAATGCCAACAAGATCTTGGTGCGCTACCTCTATCAGCTGATGCAGCAATGTCCGGTTGCGCTGTGCGAGATCGACGGTGGCAACTTGCGTAATGCGATCGCTCGCGAGGCGCATGCCGTGATTGGCTTGAACCCTGCCGACAAAGAGCCCGCACGCATTTTGCTGAATCATTTTGCGGCTGACGTGGAGAACGAGTTGAAGCATGTTGATAAAAATGTGCAGTTGGTTATGGAGTCGGCCGATCGTCCTGCTTTCCAGATCGACGACGAAACGGCACAGAAGGTGGTCTACGCCATGCTCGCTTGCGTTCACGGCGTGATTGGTATGAGCCACGACATCGAGGGCTTGGTTGAGACTTCCACCAACTTGGCTTCTATCAAGATGAAGGAGGGCAACACGATTCTGGTAGGCACAAGCCAGCGTAGCTCCATCG
>OQVL01001608.1_pt1 | contig 13565 bp, 13 predicted proteins | sample 1691501 | NCBI WGS metagenome assembly OQVL01 (sample SAMN03418253, study PRJEB22391) | human gut metagenome | biome: human-gut; feature: organic feature; material: feces | host: Homo sapiens | place: Tanzania | collected 2013-01
GCAAAACCCATTTGATGCATGCCATTGGCCATGAGGTTCTCAAAAACGATCCTACCAAAAGAGTTCTCTATATTACCTGTGAAAAATTCACCAATGAGCTGATTAATGCCATTCGTGATAACTCCACTGAGGCTTTCCGTCAGAAATATCGCCACATTGATTTGCTTATGGTAGACGATGTACAGTTCCTGACCAAAAAAATTCAGACTCAGGAAGAGTTCTTCCACACCTTCAATGCCCTGTATCAATCCAACAAGGCCATTGTCCTGTCCTCAGATCGTCCTCCTCACGAAATTCAAACCTTGGAGGAGCGTCTCAAATCCCGTTTCGCCAGTGGACTTTTGGCAGATATTCAGGCGCCAGATCTGGAAACTCGTATTGCTATTCTAAAGAAAAAGGCTATGCTGGAGCATCTGGATGTGCCTCAGGAGGCTTTGATTTATATTGCTGGCCGCATTGATAACAATATTCGAGAGCTGGAGGGAGCCTTGACCAGAGTGGTTGCTTATGCTTCCTTAAACGGCAGCCGGATTACCACTGAACTGGTGGCAGAATCTCTGAAAAATATTTTCCCTGATAATACTACCAAGGAAATCACCTTGGAAATAATCAGAGAAGTAGTTGTTACCCACTTCAAGATTAGCATTGATGATTTGAATTCCGGTAAGCGCAATAAGAGTCTGGCCCTGCCACGACAGATTGCCATGTATCTCTGTCGAGAGCTGACAGATACTTCCCTGCCTCAGATTGGCGAATTCTTTGGAGGCCGGGATCATACCACTGTCCTCCATGCCTATAAAAAAATAGCCAAGGACAGAACCTCCAATATTCAATTAGATAAAACCGTTCAGGAGCTTATTAAGAGCATCGAAAAGATGTAAGTCTCACTATCTACACAACCATGTGGATAACAGGTGATTTTTCCTGTATACGGATTGTGTATAAAATTAAGGGAAGGATTATCCTGTGCATAATGTGGATAACCTTCCCTCTTTTAATAAAATTCATTAACAGCTTATACACAAGAACCTTGTGATAACTATCAGCTTTAGCATAGCTTATCCACTTTTCCACAGCCCCTACTAATACGGCTACTAAAACTTTAAAAAAATAAACGAGTAATAATAACTAAAGGATGTGCATATCATGAAATTTAAGTGCAAAAAAACCGATATAGTCCAGGCTTTATCCATTGTAATGAAGGCCGTATCTCCAAAGCCTCAAACCCCAATCCTTTCTGGTATCCACATTAAGGCAGAAAACAATCAGATTATTCTTCAAGCTACAGATTATCAACTGGGCATTATTTGCAATATCCCCGCCGAGGTAAATATTGCAGGAAGTGCAGTTCTTGCAGGACGCTATGCTCAGGAGATTATTCGTCGTCTGCCTGGTGAGGATATTGACATTGAGTACAGCCCTGAGGAAAAGATGATTTACATCAAATCCAATCGTTCCCGTTTCTCCATTCTTAGTATGGAGGCAGAGGATTATCCTACTATAGCTAAATTTGAAGGACAGCATAATTTCCAGATTTCTGATATTACCCTGCGGGATTTGATTGTTTATACCAGTTTTGCATGCTCTGCTGATGAAGCACGTCCTGTATTTACTGGCTGTCTCATGGATTTGCAGGAGGAAAAGGTAACTATGGTAGCTACCAATACCCATCGTATGGCTATCAAATCTGACAGATTGGAGGATTTCCACGGCAATCAAAGAATGATTATTCCTGGCAAGCTGCTAAATGAGCTTTCCAAGGTATTGCAATCCGATATGCCAAGAACTGTTAACATTAGCTGCAGCAATACCCAGATTTCCTTTGAGGTGGATAATGTTTATATTTCCTCTCGTCTTATTGATGGCAAATATCCTGATTATGCCAGAGCTGTGCCTTTGGATTTCAAGACCAATATTACCATGCAGACTGAGGAAATCAGAGGTATTATTGACCGCGTAGCTCTTATTTCCCGTACCAATGACTACAATGTAGTTACCTTGGAATTTTCCAATGGCATGGTAAAGATTTCCTCCATGAATCCAGAAATTGGTAACGGCGAGGAATATGGTACAGCTGTAATTGATGGTGAGGACATTAGAATTGCCTTTAATGCAGATTATCTAAATGATGCCTTGAAGCTTATTAAGGAGCAGGAATTTACCCTGTCTGTGAATGGTCCTCTTAGCTCCGCAGCTATTAGAACCGCTAGCGATCCATATTTCACTTATATTGTTACCCCTGTAAGAAGCTAAAGGCTAAGGAGAAAGTTTATGGAAAAGATTACAATTCATACAGAAAATATTCAGCTGGATCAGCTGTTAAAATGGGCAGGTATTGTGGAATCCGGCGGTCAGGTTAAGCTGATGCTGGAAGACGAAATCATCAAGGTAAATGGCAATATTGAAACAGCTCGCCGCCGCCGTCTCCATGAGGGGGATATTGTGGAAATAGAGGGTATAGGCTCCTGGCAGGTAGCTGTAGAGCAGAGCGAGGCATAAATTATGAGGGTGAACAGCCTGAAGCTGGTAAACTATCGAAACTATCAGGAACTGGAGCTGGCTTTTCAGCCAGCTCTTAACATCTTTATAGGTTGTAACGCCCAGGGCAAGACTAATATTCTGGAGGCTGTGTACTATGCAGCCTGCGGCAGTTCCTTTCGTGGCAATAGTGATGGGGAGCTGATTAAATGGAATGCTGACGGTGGCAGTATTTCCCTTGGATTCAGTCGGCTGGAGGTAGCAAATCAGCTGGATTTTGCCTTTCGTCGGGACAAGCGCCGGACTATTGTTTATAATGGCCAGAAAATTCCTTTGCGGGAGCTTATAGGAGCCTTTAATGTGGTGCTTTTTGCCCCAGACGATTTGCTTTTGATCAAGGGGGCTCCAGCTGGGCGGCGGAAATTCCTGGATATGGAGATTTCTCAGGCTAGTCCTGCCTATTATCGGGAGCTTATTACCTATAACAGATTGCTGCAGCAGCGCAATTCTCTTTTAAAGGAAATTCGTGAGGGAAAAAGCAATGTTGGTATGCTTGAATTTTGGAATCCCCAGCTGGCAGCCAGTGCTGCCAAAATAACCGCTAAACGGTTGGAGGCAGTGCAAAAATTCAATATGCTGGCTAATTTGATGCAGCGGCGGATTTCTGGCAATGAGGAAAATCTCAGCCTTAGCTATCAGATTAAAGGCATGGAAAATGGCCAGGTAGCGGAAAATATGGAAATATGGTATAATGAAATGCTACATGGTTTAAATAACGAAGAAATTTATCGGGGAGTTACCTGTGTAGGTCCCCATAGAGATGATATTATTGTTTCCGTTAATGGCATAAATCTGAAAAGCTTTGGCTCTCAGGGACAACAGCGTACTGCTGTATTATCCATGAAGCTTTCAGAGCTGGAGTTTATTCGTTCCGAAACGGGAGAGTATCCGGTTCTTCTGCTGGATGATGTAATGAGCGAGCTGGATGCTGGCAGGCGGCAGCAGCTTTTGAACTTTATTGAGCGGGAAGGAATTCAGACTTTGATAACGGCTACAGACGAAGCATATTTTCAGCAGGCCCCTCTCAAAACCTATTTTCAGGTGGAGGCAGGCCAGGTCAAGGTAGTAAATAAGGTGTGATAGAATGGCTGAATCCAATTCCCGCAGCAATGGCCTGTTGGAACGGGTAGGAAATATCTTTCCTGAAATGCTGAAAAGCATGAAGCTGGGCAATGAATTTAAGCAGCGCATGGTTATTTATAACTGGCAGGAGATTGTAGGCAGGGATATTGCTGCCCATGCCAAGCCAGTAAAGCTGGAATTTAAGAGGCTGTTTATTCGTACTACTCATCCTGCCTGGGCGGAGCAGTTGAAATATATGGAGTACCAGCTTAAGGCCAAAATAAATAAATATGCTGGTGAGAAGCTGGTGCAGGAGTTGGTTTTTACCAATTTACAGCCACCACAGGTTCAGGCTGTTGCTCATGTAGAGTCTAAAAAGCCGGATGTGGGCAGGGAGCTGCAAAAAATCAGGCTATCTCAGCAGGAGCTGGCAGCGCTGCACAGAGATTGCATTCATGTAGCAAACAAGGAGCTGGCTGCCAGCTTTGAAAAGCTGGGGCAGAACTTCCTTCGTCTTAGACAATACCGACAGCAAATTGGCTGGCAGCTGTGTCAGCAGGAAAATTGCCAATCCCAGTGTCCACCGGGAGAAAAATATTGCCAAAGTTGTCAGAGAAAGCTGCGTCAGGCCAGAGAAATGCGTTTGCAGAAGCTGCTTTATGATATGCCCTGGTGCAAATATGGTGATATTATTCAAGAGGAAAACTGTACGGAGCAGGAATTTAAGGCTACCCGCAGCAATCTTATTCAGCGATTGGCAGCCAGAGTAAGCTACGGTGATACCACCAGTGTGGATGCTATTACCTTGGTCATGCTTTATCGCTCCATTCCCCCGGAACAGCTAAATGAGCAGGTTATCCAAAAGACTTTGTATGCCCTGCGCTATGATTTGCGCTATGTGCCAGGTATGACAGGAAAGAAGGATAAGCAGCCGAAGGAGAAGGAAAAGTGATACCTGTATTTATTGGCGGCAATATGTCCATAGCCAGCAATACCCTTGTGGGAATTGTTGACTATAGCTATTTTGCTCAGGGAGAAAATAAAGTACTTCTGGAAAAGCTGGCTCAGGAAAAAAGATTGGTAAATCTGGCAGCAGAAAGCAGTCCCAGAGCCTTGGTAATTACTACAGATAAGGCCTATATTTCGGCCATTGCCCCTTTAACCTTAAAAAAACGTACAGATCGTATGTGTAAGGGAATATATGAATTTAATAGTGTGGAGGAAAGCTAGAATATGTCCATGGAAAATACAGAAAATTTAGATGTAAAGCCAGAGGAAAACAAGGAGCAGGTAGCCTTGGATTTTGGCAATATGGCCCCTGATGAAATTCAGGAGCTGAAGGAGGAGCCAGATACTACCGGCGTAAAAATTAATCTGGAAGATGTGGGCAACGAGGTGTCTGCTGTAGATGGTGAATACGGTGCCGATCAGATTCAGGTTCTGGAGGGACTGGAGGCTGTCCGCAAGCGTCCTGGTATGTACATTGGCAGCACCTCTGAGCGAGGCCTCCACCATTTGGTATATGAGGTAGTAGACAACTCCATTGATGAGGCTTTGGCAGGCTATTGTACTGATGTTAATGTTACCATTCATCAGGACAACAGCATTACCGTTACTGATAATGGCCGTGGTATTCCTGTAGATATTCATGAAACTGGCAAGCCAGCTGTAGAGGTAGTATTAACTGTGCTTCATGCCGGCGGTAAATTTGGCGGTGATGGCTACAAGGTTTCCGGTGGTCTGCATGGTGTAGGTGTCTCTGTTGTAAATGCCCTTAGTGAATATATGGATGTACAGGTAAAGCGTGATGGCAAGATTCATGCCATTTCCTTTAAGCGGGGCGTAACCACTTCTCCTATGAAGATTATTGGCGATACAGAGGAAACTGGTACTAGTGTACACTTCCTGCCTGATAAGGAAATTTTTACTGTTACTGAATATAGCTTTGATACCTTGAAGCATCGTCTTCGGGAGCTGGCTTTCCTGAACAAGGAGATTACTATCCATCTTCATGATGAGCGCAGCGGCAAAAATGAAACCTTCCATTACGATGGTGGTATTCGTTCCTTTGTCCAGCATCTCAACAAGAAGAAGGAAGTTCTGAATCCAGAGCCTATTTATTTTAATGGCACCAAAGATGATATTGTGGTGGAGATTGCCCTTCAGTACAATGACAGCTATCAGGAAAATATTTATAGCTTTGTTAATAATATTAATACTGAGGAGGGCGGTACTCATTTGGCAGGCTTTAAAATTGCCCTGACCAGAGCCGGGAACGATTATGCCCGTAAGAATAATATTATCAAGAATAATCAGGGAAATCTCAGTGGTGAAGATATTCGTGAGGGTTTGACCTGTGTTATCAGCTTGAAGATTCGTGAGCCTCAGTTTGAGGGACAGACCAAAACCAAGCTGGGTAACTCTGAGGTGCGAGGCATTGTAGATTCCATTGTTTCTGAGGGCCTTAATGAGTATTTTGAGGAGCATCCTGACATTACCAAGAAGATTCTGGACAAGGCTGTTATGGCTTCCAGAGCTAGAGAGGCTGCCCGCAAGGCTAGAGAGCTGACTCGCCGTAAGAATGCCTTGGAGGTAAGCAGCCTGCCAGGTAAGCTGGCAGATTGCTCTGTTAAGGATCCAGAGCATTGCGAGATTTTCATCGTAGAGGGTGATTCCGCAGGTGGTTCTGCTAAGCAGGGCCGTGATCGTCGTTTCCAGGCTATTTTGCCAATCCGAGGCAAGATTCTCAACGTAGAAAAGGCTCGCCTGGATAGAATCTATGCCAACGCAGAAATCCGTACTATGATTACTGCTTTCGGCAGCGGTATCAGCGATGAATTTGATTTGTCCAAGCTGCGTTACAACAAGATTGTTATTATGACAGATGCAGATGTGGATGGTGCTCATATTAGAACCCTGCTTCTGACCTTCTTCTATCGCTATATGAAGCCATTGGTAGAGCATGGCCATGTTTATATTGCTCAGCCACCTCTCTATCAGATTCGCAAAGGCAAGAAGCATTGGTACACCTATAGCGATGATGAGCTAAGCAGCAAGCTGGATGAGGTAGGCAGAGATGGTGCTACTATTCAGCGCTACAAAGGTCTTGGTGAGATGAATCCAGAGCAGCTGTGGGATACTACTATGAACCCAGAGGGGAGAACTATGCTGCAGGTAAGCATGGAGGATGCTGAGGCTGCTGATGAGCTCTTTACCATCCTTATGGGTGACAAGGTAGAGCCACGCCGTCAGTTTATTGAGGAGCACGCCAAGCTGGTTCGCAATCTGGATATTTAAGTTTTAACATATTGCTGCTTTGTTTTAGAAAACTTTGATTTTTAGACTTTTTTCAGAAATCAATGGTATATTTAAAACATGGGTAGTTAGAAGTTGAAATTTAAGGAGAAATGATATTATGAACACGCTAAAGACTACTGTTCTCATGGCTTTGCTTATGGGTATTATGATAGCCGTAGGCGGAGCTTTTGGAGGCCGCGGGGGAGCTATGCTGATGCTGATTATATCTCTGGGCTTCAATTTTGTAACCTATTGGTTCAGCGACAGCATTGTGCTGAAGATGTATGATGCCAGAGAGGTAGATAGAAATAGTGCACCGGAGCTGTATGGCTTGGTAGAAAGACTGGCAGCCAATGCAGAGCTGCCTATGCCAAGGGTATATATTGTTAACAGTGGTGCCCCTAATGCTTTTGCAACAGGGCGTAATCCATCCCATGCAGCTGTGGCTGTTACCACTGGTTTGATGAATACCCTGGATTATGAGGAAATCGGCGGTGTGCTGGCTCATGAGCTTTCTCATGTAAAGCATCGTGATACGCTTATTTCCTGTGTGGCTGCTGCTATGGCTGGTGTTATTTCCACTATTGCCAATATTGCTCAGTGGGCGGCTATCTTTGGTGTAGGTCGTTCTGATGATGATGATAATGGCGGCTTCCTGGGCATGATTGTGACCATTGTTATTGCCCCTATTGCTGCGGCCTTGATTCAGATGGCTATATCCCGTTCCAGAGAATATGATGCAGATAAAGCTGGCGGCCAAATCTGTGGTGATCCTAATGCCTTGGCTAATGCCTTGGAAAAGATAGAATATTATTCCCTGCATGGTCCAACCCTGGCACATACTACCACATCTACGGCTCATATGTGCATTATCAATCCTTTGGCTGGCAGCAAGCAGACTTTTATAAATCTGTTTAGCACTCATCCACCAACACAGGAAAGAATTGCCAGACTGCGGCAGCAGGCCCTGGCTATGGGAAAATAAAATAAACTAAAAAACTGGAAGCGACGGCTTCCAGTTTTTTGATGGATTTTTACTTTTTAGATATATAGTTTAGCTTCTGAATGGTTTCTGCAGAAGCATTCACTGACAGTCCCATAATAGCCATAAGCTGATTAAAGGCAGTATCAATATCAGTGGTGTTCTTGATAATATAATCTGCGGATTTCCAGAAATTAAATTCGTTGTTGGATTCTGCATATTCTAGATGGTATTTCATATCTGTATTGTTAAGACCTAGACGCAGCATTCTATCCACAAGACTGACATAATCTGTCATAAGGTACACAGTTTTGAGATGTGCAGTCATGAGCTTAGCCAGCTGCTTGACACCATTTTGATCCAAAAGAGTTACACTTATACGGTTGCTCTTGATGGAATCCAGCATATCCTGTTTTTTTATGCCGTAATAATCTCCCTTATAAGCTACCTTGACCATCCAATCCCCTTGGGCAAAGGCAGATTTACTAACAAAGTTAACCAGCCTCTTGTCTTTTTTTAGGCGCATAGCATCACTGGTGCTATAAACGGGAATATAATGAACACCCAAGTCCATGAGTTTGGAAATCAAAGTAGTTTTGCCGGAAGCATATGGTCCTACCAATGCAAATATTTGGTTTGCCATAGGAATCACCTGCCTTACATAAATTTACGCTGCAAAGTATATACTTTATTTTAACACAGATTGAGGTAAATTTGAACAGAAAAAATTTGAAATACAAAAGGAGCGACAACCGATCGTCGCTCCTTTTGCATCAACCTCATCTGCCACCTGTACAAAACTCAGGAGAGTATGTACAACGCGTTGTCCCCACAACGCTTCACCCAAAATTATGTTATCATATTTTTCACATTTGTGCAAGTTGTTTTTATATATAAATATAGATAATTTTTTGTCATTTTTATGACAATTACAAATAGTGCAATTGGTTACAACAGATATAGCAGATAAAATAGGTGTATATATATAATTTTTAATTTTTTTGTGCAGGTGAAAGGATATTTTTACTTGATAGCGAATATAGAAAAGCATAATAATTTTTGGAGGGATTTGTCATGATTCACGGCATTATTGATATAGGCTCTAATACTATTCGCATGGCCATATATGATATTAAGGGACAGCAAATAGATTTTTTGATGAAGAAAAAACATATGGTAGGTCTGGCCGCATATCTGGAAAATAATGTCATGAGTCAGGCAGGCATTGACAAGGTATGTGAGGTACTTTTTGAATTCAAGGCTTTTTTGGAGATTTTTCATATTACCAATGTTGATGCCTTTACTACAGCTGCTTTGCGCAATTGTAAAAACAGCCAGGAGGCAGTGGCAGAGATTATCCGCCGTACAGGAATACATGTGGAGGTTATTTCTGGGGATATGGAGGCTCAATATGATTTTGCAGGAGCTGTTCACAGTATTAAGGAGCAGGATGGAGTGTTGGCAGATATTGGGGGGGCTAGTACAGAGCTGGTAGCCTTTCAAAATGGTCAGATTGTAGATAAAATAAGCCTGCCTATGGGTTCCTTGGATTTTCGTACCAAGTATTGCAGCTCTGTATTGCCTAATGAATTTGAGGTTAGGCTTATGGAGGAACAGGCTAAGAAAATTCTGGCAGGGGCGGAGGCTTTTGCTTCTATTAGGTGTAGAATGTTGCTGGGTATTGGGGGCACCTTTAAGGGGACTTGCGCTCTTTATAATGGCATTTATAATTGTGAAAGAAAAAATTTACTTATGGAAGCAGGGGCTTTAGAGAAAATGATACAGCATTTTTCTCAGCTGGAGGAGATTGGCTATGAGGATGCTGTGTTGCTGATGAAGCAGGTACCTGATAGAATAAATACTATAGTGCCAGGCATGGTTATTGCCAAGGTTTTGACAGAGCATTTTCAGTGTCAGCAGATTACCTACAGTGATTCCGGGGTAAGAGAGGGATTTATTTATACTCATTTGGTTAAGTGAAGGGATAAGATTTAGGAGGAAAAATATGAAAGCGGCAATTATTTATGATTCAAGAACTAATACTACAGAAAAGGCAGCTGGCTTTATTGCTGAGGGCTTGAAGAAGACAGGAGATATTGAGGTAAGGTGCTTCAATATTGACAATGTGGATTTTGATTATGTAACAGGTGTGGATATGGCTATATTTGGCTCACCAACCTATATGGCTTCTGTAACTGGCAAAATGAAAAATTGGCTGGAGGTTAATGTAGGAAAATTGGGGTTGGCTGGTAAACTGGGAGGAGCTTTTGCCACAGAACAGTATATTCACGGTGGAGCAGAGAATGCTATTAAGGAAATGCTGGTATTTATGATGGTTATGGGGATGATGGTTTATTCTGGAGGGAGATCCTATGGCAAGCCGGTGATTCATTTGGGGCCTGTGGGGATGAGTCAGAATATCGAGGAATTTAGGGAGCTGTTTGTAACCTACGGAGAACGCATGGGGAAGCAGCTGTTGCGAAAGGGATAAATTTATGGTTTATACCAGCATTTATAAATCAATCTTGGGAAATATTACATTGGCTTCAGATGAAATTGGCATTACAGGTTTGTGGTTTGAGGGGCAGAAATATTTTGCCCACTCTCTGCCTAGCAAGATAATTAGTGGTGACAATGCAAGTATATCTAAGGCAAAAAAATGGCTGGATATTTATTTTGCTGGGCAGCAACCGGATTTTATGCCTCCGCTTCATATGATGGGAACACCCTTTAGACAAAAGGTGTGGCAGATTTTGTTGGACATTCCATATGGTAAAACAATAACATATGGGGAAATTGCAAGAATATTGGCCAAGGAGCAAGGTGATTGCCCTATGTCTGCACAGGCTGTGGGAAATGCTGTTGGCCATAATGAGATTTCGATTGTAATACCTTGTCATAGAGTAGTGGGAGCGAAGGGAAATTTGGTAGGGTATGCAGGTGGGATTGAGAGAAAGATTGCTTTGCTGAAGCTGGAGCAGGTAGATATGAGCAAGTTGTATATGCCTAAGTTTTCGAAATACAGCCTGCGGTCATAACGACTTTTGCTCTGTCCGACTTAATGGCCCCATTTGCGCAAAAGTGTCATGCCCCTCCGGCTGTTGTCGAATCATCAAGGCTTATCGTATTGCCAATCCTCGATAATCCTGCTACCTTCGTAGAAAATCGGTCATTTTAAACAGTGTCAAAGCGGGAAGGTGCTGTTTGTATTTCAGAAAGTGTTTTCTTAAATATACTATTAGCAGACAATATAATAAGTATATCAAAGCAGTTTCAAGAAATGAAAAAATTAATTTTTGAAAGCGGATGGCTATATGGGAACAGTTTGCTGTTCCTTATTTTTTGCAGTAAATTTTGCTCCTCAATACCTAATGGGAGGTGCAGGGGGAAAATTTTTCCATGTTGCTTGCTATGTCACCTATGGTAGGAGGGCTTGTGGTACACTATCCATATCAAAGGATGGCAAGGCAGAAAAGGAGAATTTGTTTTGGGAGAAATATATGTCTTGTACGGGGGGCAAATGTGTTATTTTATAGAGTAAAGATGAATTTATTACATAAGAATAGTCGAATTAAGGAAAATTTTAATATGAAGAGGAGATATGTTTTATGAATAATGAAATAGAAGCAGCTTTACAGGAGTGTCAGGCGTATGCTCAAAAGGGTTATGATATTGCCAGCAACACCTGGACTAAAATCCATCAGGCACTGCTGGCGGAGGAGCGGAAAGTAAAGAAAGTAGATAAACAGCAGGGAAAGATTTCCCGCCTAGCTGATGAGGAATTAATCAAGAAAAAAAAGCAAGGTCTGGCCTCCTTCATGGAGATGGACAAAGAGCTGAAGCAGGATTTGAGCTATCTGCAAAAACAGCAGAAGGAGTTTTCTGTGTTGGTTTTTGGCCGGACAATGGTGGGCAAATCCACACTTATGGAGATTATGACGCATGGCAGTGGTGCCAGCATTGGTAACGGTTCCCAGCGCACAACCTTGGATGTGAGGGATTATCACTGGAAAGGCATGAAAATTACAGATGTGCCTGGTATTGCTTCCTTTGATGGCAGGGAGGATGATAGACTGGCCTTAGAGGCAGCCAAGGCCGCGGATTTGATTTTGTTTTTGATTTCTGACGATGGCGTACAGCAGGAGGAAGCAAAAAATCTGGCAGAACTGCGCCGATTGGGCAAGCCGGTTTTGGGTATTATTAATGTAAAACTGGGCATTACGGAGCAGGTGCGTTCTTTGGATATGAAGAGGTTGCGGAATAAAATGGCCGAGAGGGAGCGAATTGAGACTATTTGCAACCAGTTCCGCCAATTTGCTGGCAATTTCCAGCAGGATTGGGGCGATTTGACCTTTGTGCCAGTACATCTTAAGGCGGCCTATTTGGGACAGGATAAAAATCCAGAGCTGTGGGAGGTAAGTAATTTTACCGCGGTGGAAGCCTATATTTTGTCCAAGGTACAGCAGGACGGATGTTTTCTGCGGATTAAGACCTTCCTGGATCGGGTGATTATTCCCCTGCAGGGACGGATGGAAATGTTGTATGAAAACAGTAGCAGCAGTTTGACAGAGGCTTTTGAGTATCAGAAAAAATGTCAGGAGCTGGCTGAGTGGAAGAAAATTTTTATAGAGGATAGCCAGGAAAAATTTAATAATCTTTGTACGCGTGTAAAGAAGAAGCTGGCTAATGGCATTGCGGAGTTTGCTGAGGATAATTATGAAAATGAGGATGCTGGTGAGGACTGGAAAAAATATTTGCAGGAAGAACTGAAGCTGGAGGCTGACTGCATGAGTTTCTTGCAAGAACGGGCGAATAAATGCACTCGCAAGAGAAGGGAGCTGATGGATTCCCTGAAAACAGAGCTGAACTTTGCTGGCGTTAATGTGGAATTTGATGATATTTCCATGGACAGCATAGTCGATACTCAATTTTGGGGTAGTGCTGCAGCTATTGGTGCCGGTCTTATTAGCGGTCCAATAGGCATAGCAATAGGAATAGCAACTTGGTTATTTGGCAGCAGCAAGGAAGAAAAAATTAGAGAAGCTAAAGCAAAGCTTCGAGATGCATTGCAGGATGCCATGGATGAATGTAGATATGTGGATAAATTAATGGCTGGCGTAGCTAATACCATGAGTGAAGAGATTTTTGGCAAGGGCGTGGATGGCTTATATAATGCTCTTGCTAAAATGGATGGCATGTTGATTGGCTTGGCAAAGGAAGAAGCTGCTGGAGCAGAAAAATTGGGTGTATTGCTCAACCAGCTTAACTGTCAACTTTTGCATGAGGCGGAAGGATATATAGCAGCTCAGGAAGGTAAAAATCTGGTGTTATCTGTAGATAGAATTGCCCGCATACCGGGGGAAGTAACAGTGGTCTATGATACTGTGAACAGCTTTGATGGCTATGAGGCACAAATGGCAAAGCTACTAGGGGAAAAAGTGGAGTTGCGAATTTTAGATAATGCTGGGAAATTCTACGGAGAAATGGTAAAAAAGACGGAAGAATTAATTGGCTCGTTTAGAATAGAAGAAGTAGGGGCATTTGCTAAAGTCTTTAATGAGGATGAGGTAACTGTCATTCAGCCTACAGAGCGCAAGCTGGCAGAGATTAAGGTGAATGACAGGTATAGACTGGTATATCAGTATATGGGTATGCCTATGGTGCAGTGATGAAGGAGCAATTGACA
>OQVL01001611.1_pt1 | contig 13559 bp, 12 predicted proteins | sample 1691501 | NCBI WGS metagenome assembly OQVL01 (sample SAMN03418253, study PRJEB22391) | human gut metagenome | biome: human-gut; feature: organic feature; material: feces | host: Homo sapiens | place: Tanzania | collected 2013-01
AGAAATTATCTGTTTCCCGGTGCGGGGAGAATAATCGAAAAAGAGCGATTCATCGTCATTGAGGATACACCCCGTACCCATGCCGGAGACCTGCGTCACCGTCTCTGGTCGGACGGAACGATTGATTTTTATTATCCATGGAAGGCTCGGGGAGATGTAAAATGAGTATAAAAATGAATTCTGATTACACACTACGGAGCTACGGCTGTTTTGTGGAGTTATTCCTGATCTTCTATCCTCTGCTTCTAGGATTTCTGCAAATAATTCATTTGATTTACCGGTATCAACTCTATTTGTATACGTATCATTCCACTCCTTATTTGAATCATATTGACAATGGTGATTTTGAACTTATTTATATTTCAGGAGGTCTAGCCTGTTTTCTGTCTTTGCTCTTGGCTGGTTGTAGTTTTTTCGAAAAAAAGCATACGGAATTCACGTCAAAATTATCAGAGATCAGTGGAACTCGTTTTGTTGCAACGTATTTCATTGTAGCGATTATCCTTTTTCTGGTCAATTTTGTTCCGTTGCTGCTTCTTAACCACATGTGGCAAGAGAAAATACTTGTGTCATATGGGGAGTATATCTCTCGACCTCAAATCATTTCCCCGCGAAACAGTCAAGACGTGTTGAAAAATGTCTCTCCGCAAACCAAGAGCAAATCAAAGGAAAGTCTCCCATGACCATCAGTTTGAAAAAGTGGTTCAAGGGAAAATCTCCCCAAATGTGGTATTTACCAGAGGAAGTTGATTTACTTCGATTCCATGCCGGAAACCTGTGTCACCGTCTCTGGTCGGACGGGACCATTGATCTTTACTATCCATGGGAAATACAAGGAGATGCCAGATGAGAATCTTCGTTACGATGAAACAACTCGGCAAACGGCGCGATGTGCTGGGACGTATCCCGTTTGACCTGCCGGAAGCGCCGCGAACATTGCGCGATCTTTTGACCATGATGGTAAAAACGATGGTCGCACAATATAACGCCAGACAACTGGAAGCTCCTGTGTTTCACTATCTTGCGGAAGATGATCTGCTGAATACCGCCGAACAGACCGGAAAGGTCGGCTTCGGAACGCGTTATAATGAAAAGGATGCCGATCCCGAACGCGCGGTCACTACGGCAATACAGGCTTTTGAGGACGGTCTTTACCGGGTGTTTACCGGGAACACCGAACTCACAAGTCTTGATGCACCTTTGGAACTTGCTCAGGACGAAACTATAACATTAATCCGCCTGACCATGCTGGCGGGAAGGATGTGGTGAAATGGCTGTAACCAATTCCCAGCAACGCGGAAAAGAAATCGCCGCATATTGGAAATCACACCGCCGTGTATGGAACTTTTTGTCCGTGTTCGCCAAACGAATCTGGCTGATACTCACGGTGGGAGACGAAACGGAAAAACTTTTTGACTCTTATTTTTGGAATGGCGAAACGCAGAAGCTGAAAGCCCGCACAATCCGCTGTTTTACCCAATCCGGCCTTACTACGTGGATATTGTGGAATTCCGAATGGCGCAATGCCGTTGTCTCCGCACTGCAGCACCGTCTGGCAGGAATTCATCAGTTCGGACTTTTCCGCCGGGCGTTTCGTTCACCGGAAAAAAACGAGCGTTACGGGCATGTTATTTTTGAACTGTTGAACAGTTTTGTCCATGTCTGCGGATTTGATCTCTCTCCGGACGAACTACTGACTCTTTTCTGTAAACACCCGGATTATCTGGACCATCAATTCCGGCTGCGGCGCTGTCTTGGGCCGCTCTTCGCAGCACGTCTTGATGCTGGATCTCCGGTTGTGCTGGAACTCTGCCGTGAAGCGGTCTACGACAAGGGATTCTGCGGACGGGAAATGATCGAAGGGCTCCTCTATTCCAAACAGGAAAGCAACTGGAAGATGGTCTCCGATCTTCTGCTTGCCGCCCGATTGCAGGAGGGGTTGCGACAGAATATCCTTGAAGCAGTTTCCGATTGTCAGCAGGAAGCATTTATCTACCTGATGAAAACCGTATTGGAACATGATCTTCTGCGTTTTCCTGCAACGGTGCGCGCCTTTGACGTATGGACGGGCATGAATTTTTCCGCCGAGCGCCCGGCCTCCGTTCGCAGGGCATTTGCGTTGGCGTTGGAAATGCTGCAGTCGCCCGAACGCCGGAAACAGGCGCTGACCGACGGAGATCCGCTTGAACTCTATCTATCTCTGTGGGCATCCGGTTGCGCCAATACGGACACGGCCTTGACTGCCATGCGCGCCGTATTGAAAGATGTTTCCGGTATGCGTCGCTCTGCTGCGCTCTTCTTTCTCGAAAATACCGGGGAAATTGTCACATATCCCTTTATTGCCGAATGCTTGAATGATTGCAAAGATGATCCGGCGTCGCTGGGGGCGCTTCTGTTGCTGCAACCGGACGGGGGAACTTTTACACAGGAAAAACGGAAGGTAATTCCCCGGGAGGCGGGAGAACGGCGGAAACTGTTTGACAGATTCCGCCCCCTGCTTGAGGAACTGCCCCTCAAAGAACGCAAGCTCAACCATCCCTTTGTCGCCGGACGGGAAATCAAACTGTCGCAGTCTCCGGTCTGGACAATACTGGTACGCCTTGCCGCTTACGGTCCCGACTTTGATTTACTGCGAACCTTGTCTGAGCTTGCTCCGGCACGATCGGCGGCGATGCAGAATCTGTTCCTTGATGAGGGGCTCTGGTTCATGAATTTTCCATACCGTTATTTTCACCCTTCCGATGCGGTTCTGCGGAAGTATCTCTACCAGACGGCGGTCAACGGTCGCCAGACTACGGTGCGGATACGGGCGCTGGCACGCATGGAACAACTCTCCGCACCGAACCGGGAAGAACTTCTGTCTCTGACCGGACTGCTGAACCTCAAAACCGATGCCATCCGTGCTTCTGTGGTCCGAATAACGCGCAAGTCTCGCTGGAAACTTGCATTGCTTGCCCATCTGCGTGAATCCGGCGATACGGAAAAACTTCGAATGCTTGAGAACTACGGCAGAAAGGAAAAGCACAAGCCTCTATATACCTGGGAGAACGGATTCGGTCTTTACACTCCGAAACAGCGCTGGAGTTTTTCGTTCCCGACCGGCAGCGCGGCTGACCATCCCCGGAATTGGGTGCATTCCCAGTTTGCCGGAGCCAAAGAGCTGATTGCGGAACTGGATGCGCTGGTAGAGGTCAACAAGGACTATGAATTTCCGCAAACTGTTTACAGCGGCAGTCAGAATATGTTGGTACTTGGCAACATTCAGATCGAAGACGGCTGGAAACTTGTCCCCCTCAGTTCCGAGCGGGAAACATTTGATGCGTATCCTCTGGCGGAAGTCTGGCGTGATTTTTTCAAAGCACATCCTGCCACAGTGGAATTGTTGCTGACAGCACGGACATTGGTCCGCACCGGAGGGAATTCCTCACGGAATAAACTACCTGCAACGGAGCTGGATATCTTTTTCGGCAGAGGTTTTACAAAAAACATCCCGACGGTTAAATTTCCGGCGCAAGTGGGGAAAATCCTGGAACTGCAACTGCTGGAGAGTGCGCCTCCAGAACGGATCGTGCAAATCATTTCCGCCATTCGCAGTCGCACTCCATGGTATTTTTCATGGATGTTAGGTGCGTGGCATATCCCGGCAGTGAATTGTTTTGTGGAATTGCTGGCCAATCTGCCGTATACTCCCGACGTGTTCAAACTGCGTGCCTGGTATTTCCGCCATGCGCCATTTCAAGCGCTTGACAAATCCATGCTTTCCAATTATCTGGAGGCTCATCGTAAGGGATTGATTTCCGAACAGGAGGTGTTCCGGTTCATTTTTGAGGACAACTCTAAAAGTTGGGGCTGGAGGTGGCTGCCGCACAATTCCCTTTTGCGCCGTCCTGAGTTCCGTAAAGATCCTCTGCTCCTGAAAGCGGTCCGGCGTCTCGCCGACACCGAATTGGAGGAACGGCAGGAACTGCCGATTGATGTTTCAACCCTGATTCCGGATTTGCGCTATTTGCCCGGGACGGAATATTTCGTCCGGATCCTGCGGCATTTCGGCAGAGAGCGTTTTGTCCGCTCCATCGGCTGGCGTGACACCGGGAAGTATGCACTTTTAAGCGAAATGCTGAAAATGGTGCGGCCGCTTCCTGGAGAAAACGGGGAGACCTTGAAGACGCTTCTCGGAGAAACAAGTATTGAGCCGGAACGCCTGGTCGATGCGGCGATGTTCAATCCGGCGTTTCTGGAAATCGTCGGAGAATATCTCAATGAGCCTGGACTGGCATCCGCAGGCTGGTATTTCCATGCCCATATTAATGAAAGTTTCGATGAAGAAAAAAGCGCCGCCGTTGCACGTTACACGCCGATTCCTGCTTCCGATTTCAATGATGGGGCATTTGACCGCAATTGGTTCAAGAGTGCGTTATCCGGGGTAAGCGAACAACGTTTCAAGCAGTTGTACGAGGCGGCTAAGTACATTTCCTCCTCCAACCGCCACCGCCGGAGTCGTATTTTTTCTGACGCGGCACAGGGGAAACTTACCGAGGAAGCCGTGGAAAAGAAGTTGGCAACCACTCGCGACAAGGAAATGCTGATGGCATACGGTCTTCTGCCCGGCCGGAATTTCCGGCATCGGTATGAGACCATTCAGCGTTTTGCCAAAGAATCGAAGCAATTCGGTTCTCAGCGTCAGGCAAGTGAAAAACTCGCAGTCGCCGTTGCCATGGGCAATCTTTCCCGCTCGGCGGGATATACGGATATCAACCGTTTTCAATGGGCAATGGAAGACGACAAATTCCAAGAGCTTGCCTCCTATTTCTCTCCGCAGACCATTTCCGGTCAAATCAAGGCTTTTTTGCGTCCGGATGAATTCGGTCACTTGACGCTGGTTGTCAACAAGGCAGGCAAAGAGCAGAAAACACTTCCTGATACGCTGCGCAAACATACCAAAGTAATCGAATTGCGTGAAGCTGCCAAGAGTCTGCGCGAACAACAGCGGCGCAACCGCAGAACGCTTGAGAATGCAATGATTTTCGGCGATTCTTTCCGGAAAACCGAACTGGTGTCACTTCAGAAAAATCCGCTGCTCGCCCCGATGCTGGAAACTCTGCTGTGGACGGATGGGAATCAGGTTTTCCTTCTCAATAAGTGGCCGAATGGTGTCAAGGAAGCAAAAATTGCCCATTCACTTGATCTGCTCAAGTCCGGTTCTTGGAGCGATTGGCAGAAACACTTTGTCGAAGCGCAAATCCGTCAACCGTTCAAACAGGTGTTCCGCGAACTCTACATTCCCACAGAAGAGGAGAAACTGGCAAAACTGAGCTCTTCGCGTTACGAGGGATATCAGATCCAGGTACGGAAAGCGGCGGCAGTTCTCGGCACACGCGGCTGGATCAAGGACGACTGCGGATTATGCAAAGTGTTCCATAAGGAAAATCTGATTGTATCCGTCGCTTTCCCTGTGGATTGGTTTTCTCCTTCCGAGGTGGAATCGCCGACGATTGGCAAGGTTACAGTTTCTGACCGTCGCACCGGGAAAAGCGTTGCGATTCCCGAATTGCCGGGAGTGTTGTTCTCGGAGGTCATGCGCGATCTCGATCTGATGGTGAGTGTCGCGCATGCAGGCGGAGTTGATCCGGAGGCGAGCCATTCGACCGTTGAAATGCGTGCCGCGCTCATTCGCGCAATGCTGCCGTTCTTCAAACTTGACAATGTCCGGATCGAAAAAAGCCATGCGTTCATCACAGGTAAATTCGGAGAGTACACGGTTCATCTGGGAAGTGGTGTCTGCCACAAACAGGCGTCCGGGATGCTGAACATCCTTCCGGTACATTCGCAGACGCGCGGCCGGATCTTCCTGCCGTTTGCCGACGACGATCCCAAAACGGCCGAAGTTCTGACAAAAATTCTCTTCCTCGCCGAAGACGACAAGATCAAAGATCCTTCCATTCTCGAGCAGATCAAAGGAGGCGGTCAGTGAGCTTTGACAGACTGAAAAAAATCTCTATTCTCTCGTCGGCAATTTGTAGACTGCTGAGTGTTTACGCCGTCGATGCGCAAATCGAAATCTGCAAGACGGAATCGATGGGAGGGAATCAATTATGAGATGGCGTGACATCCAAAACGGGACATTCCGAAAGTTGGATTTGCGTATTGAAAAAACGGCAGATATGCGTATTCTCACCGGTGTGTTGCATGACGCTTGTTTTGATTTCTCACAAATCCGTTACACACGAAAACGGCTGACAATTCTCTTGACGCGCCATCCGGCAGAATGGGAGAATGACAAATTGCGTCCGGTCAGTCTGGTGGATGGTGAATTGATTTTATATCCCGTGCTTCGTCCCTGCGACTGGCAGATCACGCTTTCCGGCGAATGGCTCAATAAGCCGGAGCGTCTGCCGAGAATTGACGTCATCGGGGCAAAACTCACCCGAAAAGTCGATCAGGAAGGCGATTTCCCGCCGGAATACCCGCCTGAAGTATGGTATCATTTCCGCTTGGAACTGTATAACCACATGCTTCCGTGTTATCTGGATGTGTTGCTTCGCGGCTGGAAGGATTTTCCATTGGTCCGTTACCATGACATCTCCAAGGCGTATGATTTGGCAACCCGTAAAACCATCATCTATCCCGGAGGCCGCCCGTGATTACCTGCCATTGTCCGCAATGCGATATAACCTTCCGGCATGAGGATGCCGAGGCGGTATTCTGTCCGAGATGCAAGACGACTTTGTGTGAAATTATTCTTGAAACTGAAGAAAAAAACCAACCTCCTCCCGGCAACGACTTTGACAAGAAGGCGGTAGGATGCGGAATTATACTGTCGATATTATTTCTTATGCTCTTTATCACTCTGGGATATTTCTGGTGGCAGAGTTCCCGGGACTTTTTTACTCCGGTGATCGTCCTTGTTATGCTTGCAGCAGCTCCGAAAATGATCAGTTCTCTCTTCGAAAACCATATACCGGGATGTGTCTGCAGTGAAGACTTTGAGATGTATTCTCCTGTCTATCGGATCGTGAAAAGTGTTTCAACATTCCTGTATGTCTTCCTGGCATTCGGAATCTTTTTGCTGGTGCTTCCATTTGCGATAATGAGTGGTCCAGCCGGACTCCTGGTTTTCCTGGTAATACTCTCTCTTCTGCTTTTACCAGCATTGTTTTCGGTTTTCCGGCACAGGGGGATGCGAAAGGTTCTGTTATTGAGCATCCTGGCCGGTGTAATCAGTGGAATATTGTTGATCTGGGTGGCATTTCTGGGTCCGTTGTCCCGCGTAATGCGAGAAGTTTCATCCGCGACACAGCAACAGGAGACACATCCGTGATCACAACTTATTACCCCGGATACAAGATTGCCTTCCGCCGAGACAATGATGCCGAAAGAAGCGTCTATTCTCGCCGAAATGTCCCGCAAAAGGAGGCCTTATGTCGATAAACCTTACAATCATGCGGCCGGAACCAATTACGCAACAGGAATTTTACGCTCTGGTTCCGAATGATCCTGAGCTAGATTTTTCATCATTGGAGAACAGAATTCAGGGAGTGTTCCATGCCTATCAGCTCGTGTTGAATCAAGGGCGAATTGATGTCGTCAGTGGAGTGGAAGTCGAAGAACTGCCGATTGGAAAATTGATGGAAATAGCTGAGAGCTTGAATGCCAGATTGTTTGAAGATTTTGACGGAACATTTTTCCGTAAAGATGGAGAGAACTTTCAAGACCATAATTATTATGAAAAGTGCTGTGGGCAAAGATTATTGATAAGGGATGCATCTATCCCGCAAACATCTCGGACCAAACATCCATTAAGGGGTACCGTAATTGGGATTCTGCTGACTCTTTCATTGGGAGCTTTCATATATTATTGCATCGTAAATGGCGTTTATACCTTTGCCGTATTCGGGGTATTGGCATTCAGTTTTTTGATCACATATTTCATGACAAAGCAAGAGTGCATTTATAAAAAGCGTGAAAAACAATCGGACTTGCTGCAAATTAAAATCAATAATCAGCTTCAGTCTTTTTTTGACAGGTTTTCCGAAATCGTAGGTAGAGAGAAAGTCTTGTTGATTATGGCAAACGGTGCGAGAAAGCGGCCTTCGCCTGAATTGCAAGCTATTGATGATGCATTGAAGAATACGTCCGTAGTTGAGAAAAAGCTGTCCGGAGATGAATCAATTGTTCCATCCAAACACATTGCTGAAATTAATGCGGAAATACAAAAGAATCAGGACTGTCGGATCATTTTATTCTATAACACATTTTCGTGGAAAAACATGGTTGCCGAACTTGAAAGTCTTGAAGTCATTCGAAATTCTCCGGAAATTCCGCCCCGGATTGTAATTCTGCAAACTGTATATGAAATGGGACAAATGCCTGTCCCTGTGGATTTGACCAGGCTCGCAGAAAAAAAGAAAATAACGATTGCGTTATGTATGTTTATCAATCGAACGAATGGCAAAAATGGAGAATGGCTGATTCAGGACATGAAAGCATATTCAACCGGCATTTCTTATCAATTGCCCGATGGAGTAACCTTTGTCGCCGACGCCGACTTGGCGACCTTCAACCGGGAATACACTGCCCACGGTTTCAATGAGGCGATCCTTTGGGCAGATGCGTATTCCAAAGGAACCGGATTCAAACCTCTACCGCTTAACCTTATCATCACTACACTTGAATCATTGCCGGAACGTCTGAATAGAGCCGGGATCAAAACGGCTGTCCGTGTTGAGGACTTTGATGAATGTTGTGTACGAAGCGTAGACTCCGGCTGCTGTTTTACCGGGCTGAATTTGACGGTTGAATTTGACGGACATCCAGTCTGTCTTTTATGTTTTATCAAAGTCCCGTTTCTATATGCCCGCAAGATCAACGCATGTTTCTATTGTGAAAACGAAAAACTTCTTGAGGCTTTGAAACATGTCGGACTGGATAAGGAGAAATAAATCATGTCAATATTCGTACCCGGAATGCGTTGTCCGCTTTGTGAAAAAACAATGTGTGCGGAAGACGATGTAGTGAGCTTTGCTCCGATCATTGAAAATTGTGAAGATGAGCTGTTTTTTGCAAATGATGCAACATTTCATCGGAAATGTCTGGAAAAACATCCGCTGTTCCAGCTCCTTGAGAAACGGAATAATATCTATATGAGTATTGCACGTTTGCCGTTTAAGAAACGTTGTGAATGTGTATTTTGTCACAAGGTCGTTACTCATCCCGATGACTATGAACCGCTTGGATTTTTTACTTATGACCCGGTCAGCCCGCTTTATGCTCTGAATTATCGCGGATACCATAGAACCTGCTTGCAGCCGGGAATATTTCCCAAAGAAACCATTGTCGCTCTGAAAGCCATTCAGGACACAAAGGAAATCGCACCGGGTAAAATTGCGGACTTACTCGCCCGAACTACTGCTTCAAAAGCGGAGGAGGCCAATCTATGAAAATCAACAGGAAAAAACAGTTGGTGATTCAGATCGGAAAACCACCCAAGGTCAAAAATATTGCTGAACTGTTTCAAGACAATGTGAAGTTGGTTTTATCATTCGTAACAATGCTAATTCTGCTGATGCAAGTTCCGTGGATATTGTATGTGCTGGAACCGCTGTGGGTCCCACAAACGGCGTTTGATCCACTTATGACGAAACGAACCGGAGTGCTGTTTCAAATTATTGGTAATTTTATGCCGATTTGCGCTTTTTTCGGCTCGGCAGCTACAATGATTCCTGTTGCCGTTTCTCAAAGCTGTTTTTTTTCTGCTCTTGCTAAAGAACGCGAGGAAATTCGTTCATGTTGGAACGAATGCGCCATCTGTGTGCCAATTCTCCGCTATTGGATACTCTATCGCCTGCTCGCCCAATCCGCCCGTTGGCCGGCATTGGTAATGATCGGGAGTTCAATGATGTTTTGGGGGATTGCTGTGGTCGTTGGTCCATTGAGTCCCTGGGTTCTGTTGTCGTTCGCCGTCAGCGTCAGTGCATGGCTGATGATTGCCAAACGGCTGGCAAACGGTGTGTTGAAACGCTCTTATCGGGTGTGGAGCATTGTGCTTCTTTCTTTATTTACGGTATCGCTCTTGGCTGGATATATCACATTTTATTGGACGGAAATAAAAATCAAGGCGGAAATGCTAATACTGCATTCAGCAGGAATTCCCACCAACCGGGAGGAATTGGAGCAACATTTTTACCAAGGCAGAACTCCCAATGCGGAATTCGGAAAACTCGTGGATCGCAACTCCGACTACAACATCAAAAAAGGTTCGGAATGTCTGGAATCCGCTTCCATGTATTATAATTTGCCGGAGAGCAAACGCAGGAAAATCAAAACATATCTTACCGGAGAACTCTGTCAAGAGGACTTCAAAAACATTGATGCGCTGATCGAATCCGGCGATAGCCTGAAATACAAAATGTGTTTTCCGAATGATTATCTGGCTGGAATTCGAATGCCTCATCTGAACTATTATCGTACCGTAATGAGGTATTTCTCTTCGCGGATTATTGTTGCTTTAGAGGATAAAAAGCCTTTTGAAGCCATGCGACTTTTCCGTTTGGCAGATAAATTTCAAGAAAATGTATTGCAAAGCGATTTTTTGATCGGCGCAATAGCAGCCTTCGCGTGTGAGTATATTCGGAGCGATACCATCAGTGCAATGCTGGGAAGCGGTCTTTTGTCTGATGGCAATCTTTCAGAAATACTGGATTTGAATCACAACCGGGAGAAAAAAATCCGAAGTGCAATACGATATGGTTTATGCACCGAAGCGTACTTGTTCATTGATACTGTCATATTGCTGAATGTTCCATATCCGAAAATAATGTCAGAGATCCGATATGATGGACAGTGGCAATATGAGGAGCCGTTGTTGCGTTTTCTGTTCCGCGGCAACACAACTGTTTTCCCAACACCGCCATGCCTGTGGACAGAGGCCATTCAACAGCGCTATTTGCTTTATGCCATGCGTCACCAGCGGGCGGTGATACGGTATTTCGACGATCCGACTTCACAACGCGAATTTTTGCGTACTGATCTGAAACGTGAACTTGCAACACGTGAACTCTATATTGAAAGGATGCTCCTGCCGGATTATTTCAGTGAGGAACAACGTTTACAATACACATTAACAAAGTGTAAAATGACCAACCTCGGCTTGCAAATCGAACAGTTCCGCCGGAAACACGGACATCTTCCGGAAACGTTGGATGAACTCGGTATTCCGCTGCCCGTGGACGCTCTGAGCGGCGAACCGATCCGATTCACCCTCTTTGCCCGCCTATTTGGAGTGGACGGCAATGGTCATACTGTTTTGCGTGATCTCCCCGGCTGGCAGCTTTCCGCGCCGGGCAGGAATCATGAAAGAGCACCGGAAGAACGGGAGGAGTCTCGGCGTGTTTTCTTCACGGTCATTACCGAGTGGCCTGTCCCCGCACCGCCGGAACCTCCGAAAAATAATGAAGGATCATACGATTTCATGGGAGGAGCCGGAGCAAATGAGGAGGTTACACCATGAACATCGCTTTTGATCTGGACAATACATTGATCTCTTCGGATTTCCCGCCGGAGGAGTGCAGATGGTTATGCAGAATGTTTTTCAAGGAAAGACTTCGCCGGGGAACAAAATGGCTCTTCCGGCATTTGAAGGCCCGAGGTCATCAGATTTGGATCTATACGACTTCCTGCCGTTCCAAAAAATATATTTTTCGTTTGTTTCATGCCTATGGACTCAATCTGGACGGCATCGTCAATCTGGATCGGCACAATCTCAAGACGCCGCCATGCAGCAAATACCCTCCCGCTTTCGGGATTGATCTCCTGATCGACGACAGCCCGGGTGTGGAACGGGAAGGCCGGACACATGGTTTTTCCGTAATCATCGTTTCGCCCGACAATCCTGATTGGGCTGAAAAACTCCTTGACAAAATAGACCATCTGAAACCGCAGAATGCCAGAATCGACGAAAAAAATGATTCTGCTCAAACAGTTCTTCCTCTCCAGATTGCAAATTATTTGACGGATGATGAAAATTCACTACTGTATCCTTGGGTATTGGATAAAGTATCGGGAACAGTCCGGAACCAGCTCCCGGATTCCCAAACATATGCTGATTTTTTAATCTTCGCACGCCGGACCGACATGGATGATTGTGCTGCAATCAATCATACAGGGGAAGTCATTGTTTATCATTATCAAATCGGCAATCGTTCCTTTATGGAGATCTTGAGGGAATTTTCAACCGTTCAGGATTTTTTGGCATATGCAGAAGCTGAAAGCAAAGATTACAAGCAATGAATACAGGGAACTGCCATGAATAAAGAAAAACACAAGGAAATACCGCCGTTCCGAATGATTCTACAACCGCTGAATGAAGAGGCGGGGAATCTGCCAAAATTCAAATGGGCCGGAGAAAAAATGGGAACGCGTCATAAACTTGGTGGGAAGCCGGATTTTATTCAAAATTCGATCATTCCCAAGTGTCCGGAATGTGGCGAGGAGATGACGTTCTATGCACAACTGGATTCAATCAACGATGAATTTTGCATCGCGGATTGTGGTATGATTTATATTTTCGTCTGTTTTGAATGTAATACTGTTGAATCATTTATCGAATCATTTTAGTTTGCAATTACCGCTTCCCGGCGGTAACTTACAGAAGATAAAAGGGATATGGGTATGGACAAGCAAAGTACCTGGGCAGCGAAATACAAAAAGAATTTGGTGGACGCTTTGATGGCAGCAAGAATGATTCTGCTGTGCTTTGTGTGCCTGTCTTCTGTCGCAATCATGGCACAAGAACCGGAACTCTGTATCGATCCGGAAGCTCCATTGCCGGAAATTTTCAAGGCGGCGGAAGTCGCGGTTTCCAGATTGGAAAAGTTGTCGTCGAAAACCTTTATTCGATCCGGACAGTCAGATTACATAAAGGTCAGTGCCGGGAGAGATATCGCCTACCTTGATGAACAGCTCCTGCGGTTCCTGATTTTACAACAAACAGAAGGACGTGACGCTTTGGAATTGAAATGGCGGCAGTATCCGACCGGTTGTCGAGAAAAACGCATTCTGATTCTGCTCTGCAACTGGAATATGCTCCCTGATAACTTCGATGGTCCTCACCCGGAAGGGCGTATTCAGTATGGGAATTTATCCGCTTGGGATTCCGCCTCAAAGGAATACAAGGAGCGGCGAGAAGAAATCGAATATGTCCGCAAGAATGGTCGCGTCCTCCATGAGCGGATTCAAGCAATACTTCGCCATGGCTATGAACAAAATCAAAACCGGATCTTGCAAATTCTCGGCGGTAGTGCTGTTTGGTGGCTGTTGTGCGCGATCATTCATCCGCGATTACGAAAAAAAGAAGATGGACATAATTTCCCGACCACCGCTTCTTGCATTGTGCGCTGGCTTGGAATTCTTGTTCCGATTGCAGTAGCGATGACGTATCTTATTTATCTGTTATTTTGAAAGGACAATAAACATGGACGCGGAAACATATACTTGGGTGACGAAATACTATTTATCTGTTATTTTGAAAGGACAATAAACATGGACGCGGAAACATATACTTG
>OQVL01001613.1_pt1 | contig 13550 bp, 17 predicted proteins | sample 1691501 | NCBI WGS metagenome assembly OQVL01 (sample SAMN03418253, study PRJEB22391) | human gut metagenome | biome: human-gut; feature: organic feature; material: feces | host: Homo sapiens | place: Tanzania | collected 2013-01
CTGGGCCGTATCGCCATTTCCAATGACTGCGCTCATTCATTTGGAGCTTCGCGTCGTTCGTGTAGAGGATGTAGCCGAGGTGCGCGCCGTTCACATAATACCGTCTCCGGAACAGCGTCGCGTCCTCGTTGAGCAGCGCAGACTGCAGACCGCCCAGCCAGTCCGGCATCCCGTAAATCTGCTGGATCTCATCATACTCCTTGACCTGCAACATCTGATCGTTGCTGAAGTCGATGTATTCCCCGCCTGGAAGCAGACGCCGGAAGCCTTTGCGTCCGGTCAGCACGCGCATGTTGATCGCCGGAACGTGCTGGAGACCGATGATCGTTCCGAGCCGGTTCCGCACGATTTCGAGATACGCGTTCCCGAAGGAAAGATAATCGGTCGCCGCCGCGCGGAAATCCGCGATCCGGAGCGCGCCGCTCAGATACGCATTCGCCGCCATGTTCCGGCGGAACAGGATGCACGAACCGTGATGCCCGTTCGCCTTCCGCATTTTCGCGAGACCCGAAAGCGACACCGGGGGAATGTAAAACTCCCCGCCGCACTCCTCGAACACGCCGAGATAGTCCAGAATCCGCTCCTTGTGAACCGCCTCCGGTTCTCCGAACGTAAAAGTGAATTCGTCTTTGTTCCTGTTTTTCCTGCTCATCCGTTCTATCCTCTCGCTTTACAATAAAAGTTTTCCGCTTCAAATCCGATTCCCTCAAGCAGCATGTCAACATCGATCCGCGAACTGAAAATGTACCTGCGGCATGTCCGGCCGTACTTCTCTATCAGCAGACCTAACAGTTTTTCATATCTGCCGAACACGGCTTCATCGATTTCGATTTCGATGACATCCCAGTTTTCCGCATCGATCCGCTCGCGCTGTTTCACCGTTCCGAGCCCCAGACGTTCCCAGATCCGCGCAAAACCCGCGCGGCTTCCCGCATCCTTCGCATTCGCGAGCGCATGCTTTACGCGTCTGCGGTACAGCGCTTCGTCTTCGTCCGGCATCCGTTCAACGTCCCGCTGCCACGCAAGCAGATCAAGCAGGAACAGAGACGACGTTTCCGCATCGATCTGCAGACTCTGGCTCGTGCACCATGCCTGAACCTTGTCCCACCAGACGTCCGCGCAATCCGCAATCTGCCGCAGCACACCGTTGTCCATCCAGAACCGGAGCTGAATTCTTTCTCTCTCCATCCCTGACTCCCTTCAACTTTGAACTCTTGAACTCTTGAACTCTTGAACCTTGAACTCATCAGCCTGCGACGACGCGCAGCGTCCCCAGACGCGCAACGGCAAGCAGGGTTACAATGTCATTCTGCCCCCACACGATCGAGGTGATTTCCTCCGGATAACACGCGTGGATTTCCGCGCCGAGACGCGAGAACGAGAAGCGCGAATACGCCCACGTCTGCGTAACCTTGTCCGTGTAGCCCTGATTTTTCCGGAACGCGCACTCGATCATCTGCTCGATGATCTCCACGATTTCCGCGCGGCGCACAGAGGTGACCGGTGACGCGAAAAAGACCGTCGCCGAAACATTGTGCGTTTCACCCGGAAGCTCCTTGACGAGCAGACTGTCCCCGTGCCCGTGGTTCCCCTCGTCCGCGATGGTTTTGTTGAGTTTTTCGAGAATCGTTTCCGTGCTTGCCCCGGAATCAAACAGGACAAACGCATCCGCGCTTCCGGGTCCGCGGCACGTGTAGCTTTCCGGATCGTATTTCTTGAAATAAATCCGGTCGAGACGGAACCCGATTTCCGAGGCGATCATCGCGCGGTACTTCGCGTCCGTGTGCCAGTCGCCCGCCGCGGCAAACTGATTGCGGATCCGCAGACGCAGTTCCAAGTCTGTTTCCGTATCCGCGCCGAGCGTGGTGAGATAGTCTTTCCCCGTCGTCACCGACGTCACGCCCGGAACATCCGAATCCATCAGCGCGTAGTAGCCTTCCGCGAGATTGTATGCGCTTCCCGCCTCTTCCGCAATGCAGAGGACGTCAACGCCCGTTTCGCCCGCGGGGATCACCGCGTCCGCAAGCGTGATCATCCGCAGAATCCGTCCGTTCAGAGGAAGCGTGCGGACGCGCGTTCCGGCTGGAATGTTCACCGCCTGCGAGGTGTTCACGCGCGAGAATGTCACTGTTCCTTCCGCACGTGCCGCCGGTTTGCGTTCCACTCCGTACGCATACGCGAGCAGGTCGAGCCACTCGCCGCTTGCGGTTTTCACGTACATGTTCGGCATCACGTGCCGCACCATGAACGCGATCAGCCAGAGCGCGGGCGACGTCACCGCCGATTTCACGAACACCCAGAACGCCGAATATTTCGACGGGTTCCGGATCGTCAGTCCCGCGTCATCCGCGAGCTTCTGGAATTCCTCTTTCAGTTCCGTTTCCGTTGCAGGCACTCCGTTCGAGGTCAACGCCGCGCGAAACAGTTCTTCCTGTGCCGACAAATTGTTCAAATCCATAAATCCTCCAAAGGTTCAACGTTCAAGGGAAAGGCAAAGTCAGCGGCGCGGAAGCGCCTGCAACCTTGAACCTTCAACTTTGAACTTTCAACTTTCAAAACCATACCGGACTCCTCAGTTTTCCGAATTCGTATGTGTCGCCGCTGATGTGCCATTCCCGTTCCGCACCTTCGAATTTGACCGTTCCGGGAATGATGCGGACATCCTCTTCCGCGATTTCGATGATCTGATTCCGGATCAGACGCCGCCGCTCCGGATCGCGCTCGGCAATCAGTTCATAGAGCTTGCCGCTCTCGCGGATCGCATGAATCAGATCCTGCAGAACAACCTTGCGGTCCTCGATGAGCACCGCTTCGCCGTCTGCAAGCGCGATATCGTCGTTTTCAATGAGTATGTCCGAATAAATCATCGTTCCTCCTCAGCATTCGAGCAAACACCATTCTTCCATCTGCGCCGGGCTCATGCCGTTCGCCGCGTAAATCTGCACGCCGCCGTAATTGTGCGTGGTTGAACTCGTGCTCCGGATTCCGCCCGCGGGAACATCGGTCGACGGTTTCCGCGCGGCGACGGCGTCCGGAACAACCGGAGATTTCGTTTCAACGGAAGTCTCCGTCGCGAGAAAGCCGAGTCCGGGGATTTTGCTCAGCAGATTCAACGCTCCGCCGATCAGCGAATCGATGCCGGAAAGCGCGCTCTGAACCGCCCCGGAGATGAACCCGCCGACATTCGAGAACAGCCCCGAAATCACGCCGAATGCGGCCTTGAACGGAGCGGCGATCATCGAACCGAGTTCCGCAAACGCCGCGCCGAGATTTTTGATCTTCTCCCACAACCCTGCGAAAAACTCCTTGATTTTGTCCCATTTCCGGAACGCCTCGATGACGAGTCCGACCGGGCCGAGCAGGAGGAGCAGTGCACCCGTGTATTTTTCGCAGAACGCCGTGACTTCATCCCAGTAATAAATCAGCGCGGCCAGCGCTCCGATGAGCGCCACGACTGCGAGCACGATCCAGGTGATCGGGTTTGCGAACAACGCCGCTGCAAACGCCCACGCCGCCGCTGCCGCCGTGCCGAGCGCTCCGGTCAGAAGAGTCATTGCCCCCGCCGCGAACAGCGAAGCGCCCTTGATGACCGCGAGCGATCCCGCCCACGCCACCGCCGCCGGAATCGCTCCGACCAGCAGAACCGCTTTTGTCGCCACCAGCGCCGCATGACATGCCCAGATTGAAACCTTCCAGGCAATTCCCGCTGCGGTTACCAGAATGATTTTCGCCGCGGACCAGCCGAGCACAAGACAATGTTTCAGTCCGGCTGCAACCGCCGCCCATGTCGCGGCCGTCAACTTTGTATTGCAAACGGCAAGCGTTTTCGTCCAGACGCTTTGCAGTGCCGCCGCAAATGCGCCCTTTGTCGTGACGATGTTCCAAAGGGTCTGCGCCTTCGTGCAGATCACCGTCCAGACCGCCTGCAGTTTCATTCCGATAACGGTCCCGCCGAGGCTCCTGCTCCAGAGCATCTGCGCAATGGCATTGATACGCTGAGCAACAGTCATGGAATGCGTTGCGGCGGAGTTTTTCAAACACCAGGCATAAATCATGCGCAATTCAAATTTTAGAAGTTTCAGGAATTTTGTAACACCCGAAATGATATAAAGTCCGCTGAGAGCCATTGAAACGCTCACAATACCGATTGCAACAAGCGCAAACAACCACCGGAGCGGAGCGCAGTTCTCATAAATCCAGAGAAACACACGGCCGAACGCGGAAAGAACTTTCAGCCCGGCATTGAGAGCCGGAAGCAATGTCTGACCGAGAATGACACGCAGCGTCTTTATCGTGGCAGCAAACTGTTCGTACGGATCCACCATTGTTTCCGCCATTTTCATAGCCGGATTGGAATCCTGAATTTTTCCGAGCGCTCCGATATCCGTTTTCAAACTTTCGGTTTTGTCAAGAAGATTCAGAACAGCTTTTCCGCCTTCATCGCCGAACGCCTGCATGAGCTTTGTCTGATCGGCAAGTTTCAATTGACCGGGTCCCACCGCTGCGCGAATTTTCTCAAGGATCTTCACCATCGGAAGCAACTTCCCGCTTTCATCGGAAAACTTGAGAACCTCTCCGCTTTTCGTTTTCAATTGTGCGCGCCCAACGGTGTTCAGAAACGCTTTGTAGGCGGTTCCCGCGTTTGCTCCGCCCATGGTACCTTGCAAAGTTCCAAGAACCGCAAGCTGTTCATCCAAAGAAACACCGGCCTTCTGTCCGATCGAACCGAGATTGGTGAATGCCTGGGACATGTCATTTCCGGAGGATTTGTACATCTTAATTGCGTAGGCTGTTTTTCCTGTAAGAGCTTCAATCCATTTAGCCTGCCCCATCTTGTTCGCGGACTTCTCAAAGATATTGTACATCGTTCCCTGGAACTTGGTAATGGTCGCAGCATCGGCTTTTGTTGCCTTTGCAAGCATGTTTCCCTGATAGGTAAACGCCGCAAGCGCCCCTTTTGCCAGTCCGGGGATTGCAGATTGAATATCATACGCAGACCGCGCAACCGAAGCGGCATCTGCACCAAATTGCATTGCAAACGACTTACTCGCCTTTGACAGAGCATCAAGATCATCAGCTGAAGTTCCAAGAGAAGCAACCTCGTTCAGAGATTTTTCAAATTCTCGGGCGGGTGCAGTAAAAGACGAAAAGATTGTTGAAGAAGCTAGAAGTCCTGAAAACCCTTTCATTACACTGGAAAATGCAGCTTGGCTTTCTTTTTGTATCATCTGCATTGATTTGCAAATACTTTGCGCTGGCTGACTCAGCTTGTCAACAAGGAGAATGGTATATGTCAATTTTTCAAGGGCTGTACTCATATTGTATTTGCTTTCTTCTTTTTTTATGCTATGTTATCTGTTGGAGGTGGTTACGATGCTTGAATTCCTTATTCTTACATGTCTTGCGGGAGGTCTCTTCGATGGGATTCGCTCCTGTTTTCTTCCTTCCAATCATCCCTCGAACGTGAAAATGCGCAAAGAACGCTGGCTTGCGGATCACCCGAACGAGCGCTGGAAATGCCCGTACAAGTGATCATCCTCCCAGAAGATTCTTGAGAATCGTTCCGAACTTCTGCCAGTAATCCCATTCCAGAAACGCGGCTTCGGCAAGGCAATCTGTGTCGAGCGGTCTGCCCGGAAAATATTTCCGGGCATAAACGCTCAGCAGATCGAGTGAACCTTTGTCTTTTTCAAGACGCCGGAGCCGCTCGGTCAGTTTTTTACCACAATCTCCACTTCCGGACGGAAGGTTTCAACCAGTTTTCCCGCAATGTCCACCGCAAGCCCCTGATCGCAGAAGGCATCAAGTTCCGGACGCTGCTTCTTGTCCACAAGCGCTTTGCGCACGAAGTCGATGGACGGCGTGACTTTGCTGTCCGGCTTCAGTTCGTTGATGTAGGCATTGTAGGCAACGGTCGTCACACGAAACGCGAAATCGGTTCCGCCGATGGTCAGAATGACTTCTTTCTCAATCATCTTCAAATTCCTCACATGTCAGTTTCTTTTTTCGCGCAATAAGGCACGCCGTCGATTTCGACGAATTCCGGAGCGGTGACGTCGAACGGAAGTTCGAATTCCGTTTCGTCGGTGCTGGAAGTGTCGACATCGAGGAGCTTGTTCAGCTTCACGCGGCAGCCGTAGGCCTTGATGACGATGTAATCGTCGCCCGCCTTCGCATACGCGGTGATGTCGAACGGCTCGAGATCCTGGAAGGATCCCGCGGCGCGTGCGGCTTCGGTGAATTTGCCGAGTCCGTCGCGGTCAAGCGTGATGGTTCCGGTCGCTTCGACGTCGCCGACGAGGAAACCGTTCGGCCGACCGTCGCGCTTCGCGAAAGTGCTGTTGTCGGTGATGTCAAGACTGAACTTCTTCGCATTGATCCGGAAATCTCCGAGATTGAAATCGAAGGACAGTCCGTTGAATCGTTTGTTGCTCATAGCGTCTCCTTCCGCGCTTCGCGCGGTGTTCAAGGTTCAACGTTCAAGGTTCAAAGCAAAATGCTTCAACTTTGAACCTTCAACTTTCAACTTCCGCGCTGTCGCGCGGTGTTCATTCTCCGGACAGGTCAAGTCCGATGTAAACGGTGATTTTCTTCGGGCAGTTGTACGGCCTGACGGTCAGGCCGATGCTGACTTCCGTGCGGCTGGTCCAGGTGATCGTGACGTCGTTCGCTTCGGGCGGGCGGATCATCGCGGGAAGCTCAACGCTTCCGAGCGTAATCGTGCGCGAAGCCTCGCGGAGCGGACGGCTGAAATACGTCTTGTTCGCCTCGATGCTGGACGGCGTGTTGTTCAGCATCCGGTTCGCGATCCGGGCAATCGCAAGGATGCGGACGCGGCGGGCGCAGTAATCGACCACGCGCAGATTCTCGTAAACCTGGTAGTCCGAGCTTTCGGCCGCAAGCGTGGTCATGTCCGCCCAGTAGATTCCGTCGTAACCGGGGTACCACTGCGGGACGCAGAACCGCTTTTCCGCGAGCGTCTGAATCGTCGCCATGATGAGCGGATCGCCGTTTTTGTCAACTGGATCATCGCCGAGTCCGATCAGGGCGCCGGTTGCGACGCGCATCGGGGAATCCGCGATGCTGACCGCGGGATCGCAGAGGCGTCCGCAGACACAGCCGAGGTCGTTGCCGTGCAGGAGCGGAACGATCATCACACGCTCCGCGGCTACGCCGTCGTTGAGCGCGGAAATGCGCGTGGTGTAGGTTCCCCAGGTCTCCGTTGACTTGTCGACTCCGGTGCAGCAGCCGATGACGGTGATGAATTTTGCGAACCGCGCGAGCACTTCGGCCGCCGCGGCATATGCAGCCTGAACGTCGGTCTTGTTCTCGAACGGCGTGCAGAGAACCGCCGCTTCGATGTTGAGGTCGGAGGGCTTGTCGAGCGAGGCGTAAAGCAGCTCTTTCCAGTCGCTGCCCTCGGGAATGCCGAGCGCGTAGCAGACGAAGTTTTCCGAACGTGCATTCTGCCGTGCAGCGGTGATCTGCGTTTTGAGTTCCGATTCGCCCGGCCCGAGCGCCTTGTCGAGGTCCGTTGCGCCCCCGATCGGGATGATGGTTCCGGCGAGATCCGGATCACCGATTCCGCCGAGATAGAGGTACAGCCGTTCGGCCGTCTTGAAGTCGCCCTGGCTGCCGTCCACTTTTACGATGGTAACACTTCCGATGCCCATACGTTTTCTCCTTAGGTTAAAAGGTTTGCATGATTTTTTGCTTTGAACTTGCCGTAAATTCCCGCGAGCAGCTCTTTTCCCCAGAGCCGTTTGCGTTCGTCCGAAACGCCGAGGAACGGACGCGCGGGGACCGTGATTTCCCACGAGCCTTTTGTCTTCGCGAGAACCCGGAAAGCGTCGCCCTGTTTCAGATGTTCTTTGCACCATTCCGCGCTCTGCGGAAAACCGTTTGAACTCAACGCAACGGCCTGTGCTTCCGTGCACGGCTTCCAGAATTCGCGGAAATGCGGATCGCGCGACTCGACCGGGAACGCGTCTTCCGCTTTGATGCGTTCGAACGCCTCGCTTGCGCCGGTCTGGTGTTTGTAGCCGACATACCCTGCGTTGCGGAAGAAGAAAACGGTCGCCCGGTCTTCATCCGCCTTAACGCCGAGCCATTTGCTTCTGACGATGTCATGGAGCATCTCCGCGTGCGTTTTCTTTGATGTGATACGCCCGTCCTTGTGATAAACCTTGCGCGTTTTCGGCGGTTTCCGCTTGCGCGGTTCCATTGCCGAGCCGTCAACGGTCTTCTGTTCGCGGACGTTCTTCCGCGCCTGCGCGATCGTCATGCGGCCCATGCGGGCGAGCAGACGGCGGCGCAGATTCGGAGGCAGACGCAGCAGCGCGAGGCCGTCCGCGATTTCGCGGAGGTTTTCGGGGACGAATGTTTGAATGACGTCAGACATCGGTCCTCGCTCCCCGGACTTCGCCGCGTTCGGCAACCCAGAGGTCGTATTCGATCGGCTCGAAGTCTTCGCCGTTCCAGCGGATCCGGCCGCCTTCGGCAGGCGTGATGTAAACGGGGTCGACGAAATCGCAGGTGATGATCAGATCGACCAGCCCGGAGGCGTCGAGGGAGATCAGATCGATCTCCGGATCGGCAAGTCTGTACTTGTCGCGCGTGTCGTCGTTGTCATCGAGCCACGCCCGGGCGTGCATGAGCAGCACGATCGCATCTGTCTGCCGCACACGCTCGATGAGCAGCACGCCCCGGTAACGCAGATCGGCGAGATGCCAGCCCTCGGAGGTGAGGTTATGTCCGCCCTGCGCAAGAGTCATCGACGCTGTTTCGGCGTTGTGATTTTCGGGCGCGACTCCAAGCTCCATCGCTTTTGATTTGAGGTGATCCGCGAACTCGCGGAACCGGGAACGAATCATTCAGATGTCTCCTACGTAAATGCGGGCTTCCCCGCGGATCTGGGCAATCGCGTCGGCGGCGAACTCGCGGTATTTTTCCTCGGTCTCGCTTCCGGTTTTCGCGGCGTTCTCCGCTGCGGCGCGGCGGTCGGCCGTCAGAGTCTCGCGGAGAATTTCCGCTTTCGCCTCGCAGTAAACCGCGCGCTCCCAGAGGATGACGAGTTCGGAAATATTGTCAACCGTTTCGCATGGAACATCCGCAAGCGTCGCGGCAGTCTGATTCGCGCGCCAGTCGTCGAGCTGACGTCCGACGGCGATCACGGCCTGACGCAGATGCGCCAGAACCGTTTCCGGCGGGAGCTCGGACGGCGGGCGGTACAGCTCGAAAAACTTTCTGCTGCCGACCGGCGGATAAAACGTTCCGCGGCGGATCATCTCATCCGGGATTGTCCTTGTGTTGTCCAGCCATCCGGCCATAAAAACTCCTTCGCGCTCTGCGCGGTTCAAAGTTCAAGGTTCAAGGTTCAAAGCAAGACGCTTGAGCCTTCAACGCTGCACTTTCAACGTTGTAAAAGTGCGGGGGAGAAAACGGTCCTTGCTCCGATGGCGGACAGGAGTCCGCGCGGATGCCGTTTTCCCCGCCCGCGGGGGTGGCAAAAGATTCAAAGTTCAACGTTCAAAATTCAACGTTGAGCTTTCAGCTTTTTCTCCAGTTCCGCGCGTTTGGTTTTGACCTTGGCGCGGCCGGGCGCGATGCGCTCCGCGAGTTTGCAGAGCTCCAGGGCGCGGACGGGATTGTTCCGTTCCGCTTCCCGGATCGCGACCCGGATATATTTCAGTTTGATTTCCTCGTGGATCGCCCACCCGGGCGCATCGTCCGGAGGGATGACCGCCTCGAAAATCTCGCTGAAATAGGGTTCTATCGGCTGACCGTTCCGGGTGTTGACCCAGTCGAGCAGCAAATCCGCGACTCCGGTGCGGATGTCGCGTTTGAACCGCGCGGGCATCGGCTGATTCTGCGCAACCGCGACACGCGCAAGACGCATGGCATTGTCGATTTCGCTGACGTCGAACAGCCAGATCATGGTCTGCGTGAGAATCACGTTTTTGTATTTGGCTCCGCTCTTGAGATAGGTCTCGACGACCGGAAGCCACGTCCTGATCAACCCGCGCTTGCGTTCGGTCCGTGCGGAGCCCTGCGGAAGCGCGGAAAGCTGTCTGCAGTCCGCATCGAGCGCGGTCTGCATCAGCGCGAACTGATCGGCGTCCGCGGCCGTCGCGGATGCGGTTTCGGCGCGCGCGGATTCAACGGCCTCGCGCGCCTGACGTTCCCGGACGACCCGGCTGTGATATTCCCACGCTCTCATGATCAACCGTTCTGCTGTCCCTGATCCGGATTTTCGGTCGGATTTTCAGCCGGTTCATCCGCGGATGTGCTCTCGGAAATGAATTCGACGTCCGCGTGGTTGACTGCGGCGCAGGCGTCGAGGTCGCCGATGCGGAAGCACTCGTTCTGCGACTGGAAGTGCTCGATCTGATCCTTGCGCGGATTGTCGAGCATCTGACGGCGCAGGGAACTGTCCTGAATGTAGTGTTGGAGATTCGAGGGATCGACCACCATCACGCCGGTATCCGGGAAGCACGCGGGCGTTGTCGCCGGGATGCCGCCGTAGGTTTTCGTGAGAACGGAGAACAGCGTTTTCTCCGAAGGCTGCTGTCCGTACATCTCGTAAATTTTTCCGGATTCCCACGCAACGATTTTGCGGCCGACGAGGGCGACTTCGTTTCCGGTTCGATGTTCCTCCGGGATGAGGGAGAGCAGTTCGAAAACGAGCTGATCGAGGTTGTTCCAGTCGCCGCCCTTGCCGAGCTTGAGCTTGGAGCCGGAAGCGGCCTTGATGAAATTTTCGGGCTTGTTGGTTTTGAGATCGTGAAACCAGCCGGTGTTGACGTCTTGGCCGAGCGGATTCGTCGCTGCGTTCGTGTCCTTTGCGGCGGATTCGCCGTACCAGCCGATCATGAGCTTATCGAGTCCCATGCGACGGTAAATCATGTTCAGGATGCGCTGTTCGTAATCGGAGAAACGGCGCCAGGCGTCGATGTCGGAGTACTTGAGCGCGCAGTCGTAGTTGGTCTGAACGACCTCGTAGGTGCGCTCGGATTTGTCGCCGATGACCGCGGGGATGCGTTCCTTGCTTCCGGAGGAGGTGTCTGTTCTGCTCGCGATCATGCCCGGTGCGTTGAGCGTGACGATGCGTCCCTTCATGTCCGTCACCGGAATGACGGAGACGCGGGAAAGGAAGCCGACGGACTGCTGAATGGCGTTGATCAGACCGACTGCCTGGAGGATCTGGACGTCGAACATGGTTTCGGTGGAAGCGACGCCGTAGGTCTGGGCGAGGCGTGCGCACATTTTCTGAAAACGGTCTCTGGAATAAAAATTCATGGAGAGTCTCCTCAAATCAGGGGGTCATCGGAGGTGTCGCCGGTTCCGGGCTGGGCGCCGCGGGCGGGAACGGGGGTGAGCGCTTCTTCCATCTGCGCGGAGAGCTTTTCAAGTCCGGCTGCGATGGCTTCGAGCTTTACGGAAAAATCTGCGGAGACGTCCGTTTTCCGGACGTCTTGCGCTTCCGGTTTTGTGTTCATGGCTGTGACGGTTTCCTTGAGCGCGGCGACTGCTTCGGTCAGCGGCTTCAGGGCTTCGGAGAATTCCTCTTTTGTCATCTCTGACTCCTTGTTTTTGGTGAAAAAATCTTTGAGTGCGTTTTTGACGGTTTCCGCGACGGAGGGATTTTCCTGCATCAGCGGGATGTTTTCGATTGTTTCGGGCGCGCCGCGGAAGACGTCTTCGCGGGAGAACCGCGCCTCGGTGGTTCCGACGCTCGCGGGGAAGTCGGTGGTGGCGAGTCCGGTCAGATAGGTCCTGCCGGAACCGCAGAAGTTGTGAACGAGTTCAACGGAAAAACAGAGCCGGTGGTCTTCGGCGTTCTGCTGCAGGTAGTATTTGTTCGGACGGATCCGCGCCTGAAGGACGGTGCGCTCCTTTTTGTCTTTTCCGAGCCGCACGTCCCAGACGGCGCCGAGGTTTCCGGTCCAGTGTTCCACGTTGAGAAACGCGACATATTCGTTGCGATCGTAAGTCTCCGCCGCATCACGGAGCCACTCCTCCTTGATGGAGCGTCCGTCCACGGTCGGGCCCGCGGTCGCGATGGTCAGCCAGTCAGTCAATACAGGGTTCATAATCTCTCCTTTTCAGATATTATAAGTCTGATTTGGAGAAACGGAACCGCCGAATATTGTGATTTCTTGTGATATGCGCAAAATCACAAGAAATCACAAGGTTTCCTGCGCGCAAGGCAAAAAAAATCCCGGAGCTTCGTCCGGGATTTGAAATGTTGAACTTTCACTCTTCCTCGCCGTAGCCGAGATCGTAGCGCCAGGCGCGGACGGTCTCGCGGGAGAAAAGAGCGGCGATCACCAGACCGGCAAACGCGAACATCAGAAACAGCGCTTTCATTCCGCACCGCCTTTCCGCGGATGCTCGATGAGCTCATCGACTGGAGCTGTGTTGAGCAGGGCGAAAACGAAATCGCTTAAAGTATCGTCAAGGAGTTTCTGAAGCTGGTCGATAATGGCGTCCAGCTGGATGTCCTTGTTGTAGAAAACGATGGAACGGAGGATGACAAGCACCCTCTCCAGATCGCAGGCGGTCTGAACGTCCTTCAGCGCATCATAGTCGTCGTACCGGGGCAGGATCAGACGCGGGTATTCGGGGAATTTTTTCATTTTGCACCGCCTTCCCCGGGGAATTCGATGAGATCGCAGAGAGCCAGGCCCTTGTAAAAACAGGTGTCGGCTATTTTCCGGACTTCGCACCCGAGCTGTTCGTTCAGCCGTCTGCATTTGTCCTCGAGTGCCGCCTCGTCGACAACGGTCGTCCACTGATTCAGCTCCTGGATGCAGCGCAGATCATGGTAAAGCGCGGTGATGTCCTTGATTTTGAGCAGCGTGTCGAGTTCGTTGAATTCGGGCAGGATCAGCCGCGGACAGTTCTTCAGTTCTTTTCTTTCCATCTTTCATGCCTCCTCTACTGTTCTGGCATTTTGTTTTTTTTGCCCCTTCCGGCTTTCGACTGCCGGAATAAAAAAGGGCTTGCAGGGGTCGAAAACACGCCAGTAGTCGTGCCACGCCGAAGCGTGCCCTGCAAGCCCAAAGATACACGATGAGACTGCAAAATAAAATTGTCCGGGAATCGTGCCGATTGTCGGTTCGACTGCCGCTCTTTGTTATGGATTTTCGACGTCCATGTTTTTACTATACTCCTGGTTCCGCAAAAGTCAAGCGGGGGAGGAGAATTTTATTCTCTTTTTGCTTTACAGCGTTTGGCAGGCAACGCCTTCGCTTTTTTCGCGTGCTTCTGTTGCTTTGCAAAAAAGTTCTCTACCTCTTCTTGCATTACAACTGCAGGCAGGTTGAATTTTCCGGAAGGAAAACTTGCTGTAATCATGGAAATTTGCCCACGTAAAATTCCATATAGAACAGTACTGCCATTTACGAACATGTAAAACTGCCTCTTTTTAGGTTCGTTTATTGCCGGATCAATCGAAAAGAAACCGACAATTTTAGAATCTATTTGAATCATGCTCGCTTGCTCTGTCGCTCTGCATGAGTTTCTTACGCAATTCTATCTTCGTTTTG
>OQVL01001620.1_pt1 | contig 13534 bp, 13 predicted proteins | sample 1691501 | NCBI WGS metagenome assembly OQVL01 (sample SAMN03418253, study PRJEB22391) | human gut metagenome | biome: human-gut; feature: organic feature; material: feces | host: Homo sapiens | place: Tanzania | collected 2013-01
TAGTTCATCATAGAGAACATACCCTTCTTCATCTCACCACCATACCATGTGTTGAGGATAACCTGCTCCTTGCTTGTTACGTTGAAAGCAACTGCGGTATCTGAACGGAGACCGAGCTCCTCATAATTCTCAACCCTTGCCTTTGAAGCGCAGTAAACGATGAAGTCAGGCTCCTGATCGAACTCTGCCTGATTCTGTGGACGGATGAACATGTTGGTCACGAAATGTGCCTGCCAAGCCACCTCCATGATGAAACGAACCTTCATGCGGGTGTCCTTGTGGGTTCCGCAGAAACCATCAACTACAAAAAGTCTCTTTCCTGAAAGCTCCTTGGTAGCGATGTTCTTGAGGTCTTTCCATACCTTCTCTGAAAGCTCGTGGTTATCGTTCGGGTACTCCGGAGTATTCCACCATACGGTATCCTTGGAGTTCTTGTCCATAACGATATACTTGTCCTTAGGAGAACGTCCGGTATAAACACCGGTCATCACGTTGATAGCGCCAAGCTCAGTTACCTGGCCTTTGTCATAGCCTTCAAGACCTGGCTTGGTCTCCTCGTTGAAGAGGACTTCGTAGGTCGGATTGTAAAGGATTTCTGTAACCCCTTTGATTCCGTACTTGCTTAAATCAATCTTTGTCATAATATTAAACTGGTATCTGAAATAATCATTTTCCTTCCCTGTGGCCGCATTCTCCCCCGCTCCAAGAAACCCGCTCCGATACAGGCCACGAAACACACTACAAAAATCGCGCGCAAATATAGTTATTTTATCTTAAAACAGCAATCTTTGACATAATGGCAGTGCAAACATTCCGTTACTTCTTCCCGGCCGGTGTCCCTCAGGGACCGGACCGCGTTTTCTCGTCATGGACGCCTGACAGAGCTTTTACCGAGAGAGAAGGCAGGCAGATAGAGCACCAGCGCAATCACCGAGAACACGAGTCCGAGGATGGTTCCGATGGCAAAGTCGAACCAGAACACCTCGGACGGGCCGTCAAAGAGGAAAGGCACGAGTTCGATTATCGAGGAATAATGGCCTGTATTTAACTGAAAAAGCGGAGGTCAGATGTTTCAAAAGTTTCATAGCCGTAAATCTAATTGTTTTTTCTGATAATCAAAGCGGCACAACACCTATCACGAATTTTTCCGGGACAAACCCCATATACCGGCTGTCGCGGGAATCCAGCACATTGTCTCCGGCGAAGAAATAATAGTCCTCCCGGAACTCATAGATCCGGCCCTTCCACTCCGTACAGGGACGTCCCGTCTCATATTCCATGACATCCTTGTACAGTGCAAGGTTGTCGCCGTCCATGCGGATACGCATTCCCCGCGCCGGGACGAGCAAAGGTCCGAAATCCTTTATGGTCCACCGGTCATCCATGCCCGCGAAATGCCCTGCACGGAGCACACCTGCAGCGAGCAGCACCGAATCAGGGTAGGACGCAAGTTTCTTCTCGTTCGTTGCCGGCACGCCGGTTTCCGCGCTGCGGGAATTCACGTACCGCGACGCTACTACCGAAACGCTGTCTCCGGGAATCCCCACACAACGCTTGGCGAAAACATAGTTAATCCTGAAATTTATACAAGTGTCCGTCCATCCTCTCGGAGAATTGAATATGGCGATGTCGCCGACACGGAGCCGGCGTATCCCCGGAATGCGGAAACAGTCGAGCGCATCATCCGGACCGAACGAGAAACTCCTGTAGATGCGCGGCCCCATCAGGAGCTTGTTGACCCGGACACGCTTTCCCTGGGCCATGGTCGGGTCCATCGAGTGGCCCTTGACGATGAAACTGTCGCATACCAGCGCCCTGCGTCCGTAATGCAGAAGAGGGAGAGCGGACAGCACGGTCACCATCCACAACACTATGGTCAGGATTTTCTCCTGCCTCGGAGCAAGGGATTTCTTCATAAACCGGAATCCGTAAAAATGCCAGCAGGCACGCCTGTCGGGAGACAGTATATCTTCACCCCAGAAAAGGCATCATCCGGAGGCGTATCGTCCCAATGCCCGTACGAATGGCTCTCGTCCGTGGAATACCTCAATTCATATCTCCCGGCCGGCAGGTCCAGGGTATCCTCCTGCCTGCGGTTCTTCAAGGCGCCTCCTGCATGGAACGTACGGCCGAGATACGGCCGCCAGACCGGATTGCCGTCACCGTCCAGCAGTTGCGCACGGTCAAAAAGCACCTCGGCCATTTTCTTGACATCATCCTGCACCTCTATAAAGACATATAGGGCTCTTTCATCCCATACGGCGGTAAAGCTTCCAGAAAGGTCCGACGGGTCCCGTACCTTGCCTATGATTTCATTTCCGAGACCGTGGCGCTGGTATCTGTCCCACAACGGCTCACGGACCCCGTCGATGCATACCGGCTCCTCAAGCTTCAGCCCAGCCAGGCCAAGACGCCCGTGCTTGTGGCTTCCTTGGTAGATCTCGCTGTCCCGGCAATACCAGGCAATCTGCGTCTTCCGCGATTCGGCATCATTGTCTATCGCCGAGCAGTCGACAATCAGGGAGCCGTTCTCCCCCGGGCAGGCGATTCCGAGACTCTTCCACGGAAATTCGATCTCGAAGCAATAGCTGTTGTCAGAAGGGTCTCCCTGGGCAAACGATATGCCCTCCGTCAAGACACTTTTGCCTGTCAGCAGCCGGGAACCCCATACGAACCGGAACTGCCTGTCGGTACCGTCCGTATCTATATAGAATTCCACACAGTCATTATGATATGTCTCCACCAGCCCCGGCGCCATGTCCGAATTCGCGCCCTCCCCCTGATACACCACACGCACCAGCCTGTCGGACGGCAGCTCGAAAACCGTAGCCAGGCTCTGGTTGTTGGAGGTGGAGAGCAGCGAAGCGATACAGCCCCCGTCGTGCAGGACTTCCGGCTCCGGAGGGCAGGAAATTCCCACCCTCGGGGCGCATGAGACCGCCGATATACATGCGGCCGCAATCAGAATACCTTTTCTCAATACCATATCTGCCTCCCGTCCTTATAGATGAATATCCTTTCCTGCACGCCCTTATCAAGATTGCGGAGCCAGAGAAGCGCGTTGCACGGGACGCCGCCGTAATCCAGGAAAGCCTCTTCTGCCACCCGTTCGCCAAGGGATTTCCAGGCGCCGTCCCAATAGAAGAGCTCGTACCTTTCGCCCGGGAATATCAGGTTGCTGTCGTCTTCGGGGTATTTGGCGAGCAGATGCACCTTTTCCCTGCGGAAACGGCTCGGCTTCAAAACACGGAATGATCCGTCGGTCTCCACAAGGACAGGAGGAAGAAGAACTCTTCTGAATCCGTTTTCCGCCTCGCTCACCGGCAGATAGACCACCCCTCTCGCCATGTTCCGGAATGTCGCCTTGCGCCCGGAGACGGGAGCATCGGCCACCGTCTGCCAATTCCTGTTGTCAAAAGAGGCAAGACCGACGGAGCCGTAGCGGGACGGGATATTGTCCACGGTCAGATCGCATACCGGAATATACTCGCCGGTCACGTCCACCCTTCCTTCCAGGTAATCGCGCCTCCATACCTTTGGCATCTTGAAGAGCATCCTTCCCACGCCCACGAACTGGACCTTGTGCATTCCGGGATCGCGGTCGGGACCGTTGAAGGTACAAAGGGAGCCTCCGTCATATACCGCGTTCCAGAAATGCGCCCCGCTCCTGTTGACCCAGCGGGGCACGCCTTCGAATACGGCGGGCACGCCGAGGGCCCGCAGCGGGTACAATATCATCATGGAAGCCCCGTAGCAGGCGGCCTCCTTCAGCTCTTTCGCCTGGAAGAAATTAATGTCCAGTTGATACGGATTATCCCAATTGACAGTAAACCACTCATTGACCGAAGCGTTGACCATCCGGCAGATGTCCCGCGGAGTGGAACCGGTACCAGCTTCACTGACGACCCACGAAAACTCCTCCCACAACTCCCTGCGCCACCTCACAGGCTGCTCGTCAGCCATCTTGTACGGCAGGATCAGGCGGCAGAATTCTTCGAAATCCAGATCCCTGCACCAGGGAAGCGCCCATGCCATGAACGCATATTCTATATTCTCGGCAAGATAGTCCGCATCTATGACATCCATATCCATGACCATGTTCTTCCCGCCCGTGCGGTCGAAAAGCTCCACATCGTAATGCCACTGGCGCGGAAGCCCCTCAAGCAGATAGCAGGCAGCCCTGTATTTGAGGCTGTCCTCAGGAGAGGAGTAGCGCCGCGTCAGTTCCGAGAACTTCTCCGGCAAAGCCGGCACCTCCGCTTCAGCCACACGCTCACGGGAGCAGGCGGCGAAAAGCAGAGAGGCAAGCAGGCAGCAGGCCGAAGCACGGATCACGGATTCGTCAAAGTTTATGTACCTCTGTTATTTTCCCGTCTTTTATCTGCAGGACATACGGATACAGGCTCTCATGGAAATCTCCGAAATAGTAGCGGTTGTCCTTATCTATTATGACATTTTCCATATTGTCCAACTCGACACCTTTCATCTTCCCTTTCAGAATCTTCTGCGAGGTAATGTTCGTGAAAATGAACAGCATCGCAGTATCCTCACAGTTCTGGCGGAAGAAAGCCTCCGCCTGAGAGATGCATCCCGGGCACCCCGCCTGGGGAATCAATACGACTGTCGAATAGGAAGACAGATCCTGAAGCACGGAAACGGCATCGGAAATGACCGTCTTGTACGAAGTACAGGCAGATAGGATAAAAAGTGCCGGCACAAGTGCACCGAATTTCATTTTCATAATATCACGTTTGATTTTTAGCAAAAATATAAAATTATTTTTAGACTCAAAAATAAAATAATTTATTAAGTCTGCTGATCTTAAAAAAAATCCCTGAAAATTTTGGTTTTATGCTAAAAACGCCTATCTTGGCAAAAGTTTAATCAAATTCATAACACCATGAACAAAAAAACAGTATTCAGCGTGCTTGCCGCCTGCATCCTCTCTTCTGGAGCAATAGTGGCGCTCAATGTTTTTGGTCGGAATTCTGCCGGTTATCTTGAAAACGATGTGGAGGTTCTCGCCAACGCAGAAGGTTGCATCAATATTCCTGACAAAAACGACGGCCATTGCCGCATGTCAGGTACCATGTATTTTTGTGTAGATTCGTATTTTTGGGAAAGGAATGACTGCGTCAAGAATTACAATTAAAAAGGCGATATTTCTATCATTCATCATTGCTACCCTCACCGGCTGCAATGATGCCGATAAAGATGGCATCATACGTCTTGACCTCACAAAGTCACTCTCATCCGATATTCCGGCCGCTGAAACACTGGTTTCGGCGCTCTCGGAGGTGTCCTTTACTAAAGTAACTGACATAATGCTCGGGAATCCGAGTTTCTTTTATGCTGACGACCAGAAGTATGGGATATATGATGATACAAGAATCCTCTTCATAAATGCAGATACAGGAGAAGTTTTGTCCGAGTTTGACCGGAGCGGAAGAGGTCCGCAGGAATATGTGAGAGCCACCAAAGTATCTTTCCAGAATTCGACAGTATGCATCTCCGACTGGAGCACAAGGAGAGCGCAGTTCTATACCATGGACGGAGAATACTTGAATACAAAGGATTTGCCGGAAACGAGCGATTATTCTTTCTTCAGTACTGACGGCAGCGCCATGATATACCCGAATTATACAGGAAAAAGATTCGATTTGTTCCGCGGAGAGGAAAAGGTGAACGAGTTTGTCTGCGAGGGCGACATTACAGGTAATCCGATCTCCAGCATAGGCACAATAAGCAAATTCAACGACGAGCATTTTTTCTGCACGTTATTGACAGATACACTTTATCGGGTAACATATGATAATGTGGAACCGTATCTGTTCATGGACAAAGGACAATACACTCTTCCGCATGATTCCAGAGGAAAACTTGATGCAGGAGATGGATGCATTACCGAAGATTATATCAAAATTGCCGGGAATTTCGGCTTTGTCAGTTTCCATTACAGACTGCCGCAACGTGAAATCTGGGACATTGACAGTCGGGAAATTATCTTCAAGACAGCTTTTTCCGAGAACAATCTTGACCCTGGTATCCCTGTTATATACAAAGACACAGAGATTGAGTTCTGGCCAATATACTGCAGCGGCCATTACCTTTATGACATTTATCCTGACGAAGATTCAACTGTCATCGTAAGGATAAAGGTGCAGAGCTGACAACAAGATGTGCGGGATTCAGGACGGAGGCAGAATCTATTTCATAGATATGATGACCGGAGATCCCATATCCACATTTAATCCAATCTCATGAAAAGAAAATCTATCACAAGCGCGACTGCAGCATGTCTACTCTCCTCAGGAGCATTAGTGACCGCCAATGTGCTAGAACGGAATGCCGCAGAAAGTATTGAAAGCGATGTAGAGGTCCTTACCGTAACAGAAGGGTGCATTAGTTACGCTTCTCAAATAAACGATGGTGTCTGCCGGACCGCCGGACAGTTTATTTCTTGTGTCGATGCTTATTGGTATGAAGCAAAAGATTGCATAGTTCATCCTGAAGAATAAGAAGATGAAAGCTATCCAGAAAACTGCGCTATGCGTTTTACCCGCGATCTGTTGCCTCACGGCATGCGGGGGTAACCACGCCATCGGTAAAAACGGTCCAACGGCTTCTGTAGGAGAACTGAAACCGGACAGAGTCCTTTCTCTCACGCTTGACGAGAACACTCCGCCACTTACACCCCAGATCCAGTATGTCAGACATGACGGAAAGGAATGCCTTGCAATGCTTGGCATAAACGATGACACTATCAGGTTTTTCGATATTGACACCGGATCCGAAATAAAACAGGTAAGTTTTCTCGACTGGACCGACGGCCGGTCTATAATCGGATTCTCTTTCTATGGAGAGACTCTGTATCTCTATAATTACCAGGGATGTTTTCTCTTCGAAATCGACCTGGCCAACAACAAAGTGATTAGGTCCACCCAGGTAGAATTAATTCGCGACAGAAAGCGTCTTATGCCGGCAGCATTCGCAGGTACGGCATATCCGATAGTGCCTAACGGAAAGGAGACTGTCATGACAGGATTTCTTTCGACCGAGCACAGGACCGGAATAGAAGCAAGACCTGTCGTAATTGTCCTTGACGAAGAATGGAAGGACACAAAATACTATGTGGAATATCCTTCGGAATATGATTCGGGAAATTGGGGAGGAGGTTTCTTCTACCGGATGCCTTACAGCACCCTTGGCGGAAATGATAAGCTCGTACTCAGTTTCGGGGCATCGGAAAGCCTCGTGGTGATGGACCTTAACACGAAGCAGACCAGGGAATTCAGCGCCAAAAGCCGTCTGATAGACAAAATCCGTCCATACAAGAAGAAAAGCGAAATAACCCCTTCTTCACCGGAAGAAATAGCATGGTATATGTCAAACCCTTCTTATGAAGAAGTAATATACAACCCTTACACGAATCAGTATTACAGGATTTACACCCTTCCGGCAAAAGACAAATCCTTCAAGCCGGTAGGCATTATCACCCTTGACGGCAACATGAATGTCATTTCCGAGCACACCCTGCATTTCGCGGCCAAACCTTCTTGCCCCAATTTCTTCGTCACCCGCGAAGGTCTGTATATCCAGGTTGATTCAGGGTCGGAAGACAAGATGAGTTTTGCCCTGTTCGATTCGGAATCATTGTCAGAATAGGCAAATGGTCACAAACGAAAAACGGTTGGTGCGGTCTCACCGTCACAATCAACAGGAGTATCGCGGACATCCGACGGACAATTAAACGTCTGCAGTCCAAAAAAAAATTGCCTGCCAACTGTGCACATCCTTACGCAATCCTTCACCCCCGTCATAACCGTCCTCCGGCGGCCCGCAGCGAATCCAGGCTACTCACCGTCTCGTCATGCAGTCTCCGCATCAAGGAATGCCCGTCATGCACTGGCATGGAGACAATCTTCTCTCCTATACGGTCGGCATCCCCGTCATTGCCGAGTGCGATTTCCATACGCATGAGACGCACCAGCGGGTAAAGCCTGCATGGCACCATATAGTACGCACGGATATACTCTTCACGAGCGGCTCCGTACTCCCCCAGAGCCTCGTAATTACGTCCCATGATCACATGGAACATCGGATCGGAGGAGATTGCCGCACCCAAGCCCAGTTCCTCGTTGCTTCTGGCATGTTCGCCCGACTGATATAACGAATATCCGCTATTGTAAAGTTCTCTGTATCCGCTACGGTCAGACACGGTGAAATCCGCCCGGTCACGCATGATGAACGTCGCCACAAGCAGTCCGAGTGCGACAGCGGCAGGCACAAACGTCCGGCTGCGCCTGTCACGGTATGCGGGGACTACGGCAGCCAGCAGGACCATAAGCTGGACAGATGTCTGCGGAACGCTCAGGGGATATGATGACAAGGCGAATACGGACCATGCCACCAGGCCCGCGGCATATATGCTTCTGCGGCGGACGAGCAAGGCAGTGCCGCCCAGGATGACACCCAGAGCGGCCATCAGGCCGGGCCACCCGTACTCCATTCCCGTGCCGAGAAATTCATTGAAAGGATACTCGGGACAGCCGGCCACCCGGACAATCACCTCCGGAACCTCATCAAGATGCGCCCTGAAATATTCCTCCTGGGTTTTCCCGTACGTGGCAAGGGCCGTCCCATGTCCTGTACCCCACGGATTGGCGGCCATGGCCCTCAGCTCCATGTGCCATATATGAATCCTACCGAGTGCAGAATCCCTCTTTATGTAAAAAACACTGGCAACAGACAGAAGCACCAGCAACGTCACTGGCAGAATCAGCCATCTCCTGCCAGCGAAAAATTTCCGCAGCAAGCCCTCCGACCAGAGAATTTCCACGAGCGCCACCGCAAGAGACAGCCAGGCGCCACGGCTCAGGGATGCGGGCAGCACCATGAATCCGAGAAAGGCGGAAACCGCAGCAAGCGCATACATCGTACCGCGATACCACCCTTTATACCGCCTGCGGTATTTTACAAGATACGAGAGCGACACGGCGAGGGACACAGCCACAAAGCCCCCCAATGGTCCGGGATTAGAGAAATTGCCGGTCATGGCAAAGGCAGCATGATGCGAGGCCGACAGTCCGGCCACCTGCATCAGGGCACATACCGCCTCATAAGAAGACCATACACACAGGCACGCAAATACTGCCGAGCGCAACGAGTCACTCCCGTAACGCTGCAACAGTATCAATGCAACGAACAACAATATCAGCACCATGATTCTCTACCTTTTTTACCATCTTACGCTCCTGCCTGCGCTATCGCCGCCAGGCGCAAGCGGCCATAGCTATTCGTGACCTGTCGCAATGGTTCTTTTACAGGAGCAGGGATCGTCAAAGACTTCTTCCTGCCACAACAGGACAGAACCATCATGGAGATTAAATCCTCCATGGGGTTATCTTTTGCAGATGACCTTGATTTTGCGCAATATAGTAATTATTTTGCAATTCATGGCATTTCCCCCTGGGCCCATGCCGGTACTGAGGGCATTGCGCTCATTACGGTGGATTTCACGAGGGTACGCGGACGAACCCCCTCGTCATAATCCCCCGGCAATGCATGAGGTTTCCGTTTTTTTGCTATCTTTACACAACATTTATAAATGTTATGGTAACTATCATTATTGTCATCGCGGTCATTCTTCTCATCGTGCTCTGGTTCGTCTGCGTACAGAGGAGACTCGTGTCATCGGACGAACTTTGCCGGAATTCAATGAGCCAGAAAATGCTATCCTGGCGCGGGAGCTCAGGAAAGACCGCCTCAATATAAAGGGCTACAGCAAAATCAGTTAAGCCCTTTGGCAGCATACGAAGGCAGCACCAGCCCGCCCCGGAAAGGAATGATTTTTGCGTATAAATGCCTATCTTTGCAGTGTATTGTTTCGTAACACAGAAATATAATTATATGAACAAGTTTATGGTTGGCGCATTGGCCGCCGCATTGATTATGGGATGTTCCAAGAATAACGAGACCGGATATATCGGCCCATCCGACATTACAATTGAAGACGGAGTGATGACTCCGGAGACGCTTTTGGAACTGGGTCGCCTGTCCGACCCGCAGATTTCACCTGACGGCACAAAGATTCTCTATGGTGTATCTTACAATTCGATAGAGGACAACCGCAGCTGCCGCAATCTGTTTCTGTGCGACATCGACGGCAGTCACCGCGTCCAGCTTACCCGATACGCGCAGAGCGTAAGCAACGCGCGCTGGGCCCTTGACGGCAAAAGCATTTTTTTCGTTCAGGGTGCACAGATTTGGAAAGCCCCGCTGAAAGGCAACAAACTCGGCAAGAGAGAGAAACTCAGTGACGTGGCCAACGGCATCTCAGAGTTCAAGCTCTCCCCTGATCAGAGCAGCCTTATATATATCCGCACCATCAAAAACAGCGCCCTTCAGACACCGGCCGACAGCGATCCTGCTCTGGACAAGGCCCAGGCCTACACCACCGAAGACCTTATGTATCGCCACTGGGATCATTGGGTTACCGACATCCCACGCAGTTACGTGGCACCGTTGGGCAAGCAGCTCATCACAGAGAGCAATTCGACAGATATACTTGGAGAAGGCAACCTGTTCGAACTCCCTACAGAACCTTTCGGCGGAGCCGAGCAGCTTGACTGGGCACCGGATTCAAGACACATCGCCTATTCATGCCGCAAGAAAAACGGCAAGCAGTACGCATTCAGCACCAACACCGACATATACATATATGATGTCCTGAGCGGAGAAACAGTTCAGGTAACCAATGGAGGCGGTTATGACACCGACCCGGTATGGAGCGAAGACGGAAAGCATCTTGCATGGATATCCATGGCTCGCGACGGATACGAGGCTGACCAGCAGAGGCTTATGGTCTGCGACACGGACCTTTCCAATGGCACGGCCGTATCCAACACCCGCGATCTCAGCATCAGCTTCGACCACGATGTCGCAGGTCCTGTATGGCACGGAGATGAAATATTCTTCAATTCTCTCGTTTCCGAAGGTATCCAGGGACTCTTCTGTGCAGACCTCAGCGGAGAAATCCAGCGCATAACCGAAAAAGACTGGTGGTTTGATTTCTTCTCTCCGTTTGCAGTCATCGAGCGCGCAGAGAGCGTGAAGCTTCTCTGCTCATACTACAGTCTTGAGTTCCCTCTTGAACTGGTGGAAGTGGACATTACGGCAGAAGGCACGACATACAGACAGCTCACATCGGAGAACGAGCACATCCTCAGCCAGCTGAAACCGATAAAGGAAGAAAGCATCCATGTGGAAACTGTTGACCACAAACAGATGCAGTGCTGGGTAATCTATCCGCCTGAGTTCGACGAGAATAAGGTTTATCCGGCTGTCGAAATAGTACTTGGCGGCCCGCAGGGTTCCAACTCACAGGACTGGAGCTACAGATGGTGCTACCGTCTGATGGCACAGCAGGGATACGTTGTGATTCTTCCTAACCGCCGCGGAACCACCGCATTCGGCCAGGAATGGAAAGAGCAGATATCAGGAGACTACTGCGGCCTCAACATGCAGGACTACCTCGCTGCGGGACGCTATATCAAGAGTAAGCCGTATGTGGGCAAGCTTGCCTGTGTAGGAGCATCTTACGGTGGATATTCCGCCTACATGCTTGAAGGACTGCATGGTGACCTCTATGACTGTTTCATAGCTCACGCCGGCATCTTCGACGAGAAGCAGCTCTGGTTCACCACTGAAGAAATGTGGTTCGCCAACTGGGACAACGGAGGACTTACCGAGTATGCTTACACGGAAGGCCAGATGGGTCCTAAGGGAGACGGCATCACCTTCGGAGGCATGCAGCAGGCCGGTGCTCCGTACGCCACCACACCGAAGGCACAAAGGCACTACGCAAACTCACCTTCATCCATGGTTACCAAATGGCACACCCCTATCCTGTGCATCCACGGAATGATGGATTTCCGTATTCCATACGAGCAGGGTATGGCTGCTTTCAATGCAGCTCAGATGATGGGCGTACCGTCAAAGCTTGTGATATTCCCTGAGGAGAACCACTGGATAATCCAGCCACAGAACTCGCTTTACTGGCACAGGACATTCTACGACTGGCTTGACAGATGGATGAAATAAGATGATTCTCAAGGACATAACCTCAGCAATAGAATCAGTAGCGCCTCTTTCTTATCAGGACGATTTTGACAATTCAGGTCTTCAGGTCGGCTGTTCTCCAAAAGAGATTCACTCCGTCCTTGTGTGTCTGGATATTACGGAAGACATCGTGGATGAAGCCATAGAGCGCGGTGCCGATATGATAATATCGCACCATCCGCTGATTTTCAAAGCTCTGCGGCAAGTAGCGGACTCAACATACCAGCAAAGATGCGTTGTCAAGGCCATCACTCATGATATTGCCGTCTATTCTGCGCACACGAGTCTGGACAATGCTCCAGGCGGAGTCAATCATCGTATAGCGGACATCCTGCACCTGAGCGGGCTCTCCTGGCTCTCTGTCCATCCGGACGGGAAATCAGGCTCCGGCCTTGTCGGAACGCTTGAATCCCCGCTCAAGGATGAGGCGTTTTACGCCCTTCTGAAAGACAAGTTCGGCGTAAAGAGTCTGCGCTGCTCACGCCCAGACGGCAGAATGATACGAAAAGTGGCCGTATGCGGCGGTGCTGGAGCTTTCCTTTTAAGGGAGGCCATCGCTGCGAATGCGGACTGCTTTGTATGCGGAGAGTTCCACTATCACGACTACTTCGAGAATTCAGGAACCCTGCTTGCGGAACTCGGGCACTACCAGAGCGAGCAATTCACCATTGATCTCATCTGCGACATCCTGTCAAACGCCCTTCCGGAGCTCGAAATTATCCGGACGAACATCAACACCAACCCGACCTGTTATTTTTGATATGGGAAAATATTGCGAAAAAGATATTATCACCTGCTACCGTTCAGACTCTCACCATAAGATGAGAAGCGAAGCCTTTCTCGACTTCGCGCAGCAACTCGCCGTCAAGGGAGCACAGCTTCTCAGTTTCAACGACACGGCACTATCACAACTCGGATGCATCTGGGTACTTGCCAGAATGCACGTAAGGTTCGAGCGGGATGTCGCATTCGACGAGAATGTGGATTTGTCCACATGGCATAAGGGACAGAGCGGGCTCTACTTTCTTCGTGACTACCAGCTCTGCGACAGACACGGGGCGGTGGTCAACGCTACCAGTTCATGGATAGTCATGAATGCAGAGACAAGGCATATAAGCCGTGACGAAAAGGTACTGAAACTGCTGTCAGTCGGTCCTCAAAGCGAGGATCACGCCATAAAAGAAGCTTCCCCGAAAATTATTGTTCCTAAAGACTGCACGCTTGAAGTTATCGGAGAGCATACGGTTCGATATTCGGATGTGGACTATAACAACCATGCCAACAATGTCAAATACACCGTATGGGCACTTGACCATCTGCCGGACAACATCGCAATGACCCGCAGGCTCAAGGAACTCAGCATCAACTTCAACAAGGAGACTCTCCTCGGAGAGACGGTAACCCTTTACCACTG
>OQVL01001622.1_pt1 | contig 13532 bp, 10 predicted proteins | sample 1691501 | NCBI WGS metagenome assembly OQVL01 (sample SAMN03418253, study PRJEB22391) | human gut metagenome | biome: human-gut; feature: organic feature; material: feces | host: Homo sapiens | place: Tanzania | collected 2013-01
TCTCCTGATTCAGGAAATGAATCGCGAAGCCAACACGATCGGCAGCAAATGCTCCGACGCGCAGATGGCGCAGAATGTCGTCAATCTCAAAAGCGAGATTGAAAAAATGCGTGAGCAGATTCAAAATGCGGTGTGATACCAGCATGAAGGGGAATGGCAACATGAGTGAAGCACGAAAGGGTATGCTGCTGGTCATTTCCGGCGCGTCCGGCACCGGGAAGGGCACCGTCATCAAGGAATTGATGGCGCATGACGATTCGCTGGTTTTCTCCGTCAGCGCAACGATTTCCCTCGCTCTGCCGCGCAAGAATCTTCCCTCCTCAGTCAGCGTAAGCGAGCGCTTGCCGCGAATGAAAAGAGTCGCTCCGAGCTCGTTTTCCAGCTGCATCATCTGCTTTGAAAGCGCGGGTTGTGATACATGGAGAATCTCGGCGGCTCTCGTGATGTTTTCCTCCTGCGCTACTACAAGAAAATATTTCAGAAGTCTGTTTTCCATAATTCTCTCCGGTTATGATGGCAATTTGATTATTACAACGAAAAATTGGGAGGCGCAGTTTAAGGAGAGACCTGTCGACAAGAGCATACTCGCGGACAGGGATTTGTCTTATCGCGTCCTCGACTTGAGCGTCAACACATTCAATGACGCGCATCAATGCTACCGCCACAAGTGCATCGGCGGCTACAGCCCGGTGAAACTTCAGCGCTATCAGGACCTCATTGAGCGGTACATTTCCGGAGAAATCAACGCTCTCTACAAGGCGGCCGGTACCTGTGCGACAATCACTGAATTAGAGGAAAAATTGCCGTATCTTCGCATAACATCAATGTTAAACGGCAAATATATCATATTGGGAGAGGATATGGCCCCGGTTGTTAACGACTATGCCTGCGGAAACTGCTGGTTCGTTAATGACGCCCGCACAGCGGAGTCGGTTAATGAGGAGATTGATTTTCTGGGAGATACTGACCTTGATAACACCGTGGTTTTAGGTCCTGATTTTAAAGGTATTGCATCAAAGATTGAAGAGGGTTCCGAGAATCCGGATGATTTCATCAGGATGACCTCGTATGAGCCGAATGAACTTCACTATGAGTGTCGGCTTTCGTCTCCACGTGCCGTAATGTTCAGCGAAATCTACTATCCGGACGGATGGAAGGCATGGGTCGGCCCTGTCGGCAAGGTGGGCGAGACTGTAGGAAACCGCTTCGAGGCGACGTCGTCTGCGGTGGAGACGGAGATTTTCCGTGGCGACTGGATGCTCCGTGGAATGATTCTTCCTGCCGGTGAACATGAGATTGTGATGCGCTTCGAGCCCCATTCTTATGTTGTCGGTGCGCGTATATCCACGGCAAGTTCTGCCCTGCTGATTCTTCTTGTGCTTCTTTCTGCGGCCGGAGCGCTCGTTTTTTCAGGTGATGCTGCTTCAACTTTCATTAGAAAAGGCGAAATATGGAAAAATGTATAATTGCGGCGGTGGCGGAAGATGGGGCCATCGGAAAGGACAACGCCCTTCTGTGGCATCTGCCGGAGGATCTGAAATATTTCAAAGCGACGACAATGGGGTGTCCTGTCATTATGGGGCGACGTACATTCGAGTCCATAGGACGTCCACTTCCCGGGCGGCTCAATATTGTCATATCCAAGACTTTACGTTCCGACGACGAACGCATTTCCGTGTTCGGAGACTTGCCCTCTGCAATTAGTTTTCTGGAACAGAAGGACGGGGTGCAGCGCTGTTTTGTCATCGGCGGCGCGCAACTTTATGCGGAAGCGATGGGCATTGCCGACAAACTCTATATCACCCGCATCCTCTCCGCAGCCCCCGCCGCCGACCGTCATTTTCCGTCCATTGACCCCTCTACATGGCGTCAGGACAGTGTTTCTCCCCTGCACACCGACCCGGAAACCGGCATCGCATTCACGTTTGACATCTATAGCCGACGTGTATAGTGCCGGCCCGTTTTCGTTATATGAAATATTTGTTCTATTTTTGCCGACGGATTTGTAACTGTATAGTGAGGATTTTTAGAAGATGTTTGAATTTTTTGTTCAGTTATTTTGAGATGTATTTTTGAGTCAGATTTTTTCGTTTTGAGAGGAGTTTAGCGGTGCTAAATGACGAACAAAATGGGAAAATATGACCAAAAAGACACCAAAAGAACGAACATGTAAAATAAATGTGAGAAAAATTAAAACATATTCTTAGCCTTGCATAAACTTTTTAGACAACATAGACATGAAAGTGCTTATACTGTCCTGCTCAACTGGCGAAGGACACAACTCTGCAGCGAAAGCCTATCTTGAATACCTTCAGTCACAGGGAATTGAAGCTGAAGTTCAGGACACTATGGGGCTAGTAAGTCCTGAGGCGAAGGAACGCTCTTCCGAGATATATCTCTTCTCGACGCGCACAAAGCTCTTTGCCATGGCCTACCGTGCGGGTGCGGCGGTGAGCGATGCTCTCGAAACGTCGAAATCTCCGGTATATTACGCAAATAAACTCTACTGCGACCATCTCCACGACTACATCGAGCAAAATGGATTCGACGTAGTGGTCTGCGTACACATATTCCCTGCGGAAGCCGTCACTGCCCTCAAGCGCAAGGGCAAGCTCACCGCAAAGTCCGTGTTCGTGATGACCGACTACACCTGCATCCCGTTCATGAAAGACACCGAGCTCGACTACTACATCGTTCCTCACGAGCACCTCATTGAGGAATGTGTCAAGAAAGGCCTCCCGCGAGAGAAACTGCATCCGTTCGGCATCCCGGTGAGGAGCATTTTCCATCAGCCTGCAGCCGACAAGCGTGAGGCGAGGGGACAGTGCATACTTGACTATGGCTATATGGACGCGGACAAGAAATGGTTTCTGATTATGTCCGGCAGCATGGGCTTCGGACACATTCAGGACACGGTCAAGGAAATCCTCCGTAAATGCGGCGACTCCGTCGAGGTTATTCTTGTCTGCGGCAACAATTCTGAGTTGCGCGCTAATCTTCAAAAGAACTTTCGCCACAGTGATAATGTGGTTGCGCTCGGTTTCACTGATAAGATTCCGAACCTTATGGATGCCTGTGACGTGATCTTCACCAAGCCGGGCGGGCTTTCCAGCACCGAGGCCGCTGCGAAGCGCATCCCGATCATCCACACCGCGCCGATTCCTGGCTGCGAAACGATGAACGCCCTGTTCTTCCACTACCATGGCCTCTCTTACGCCACCACCGACATCCGCGAGCAAGTCCGTCAGGCTCTCCTCCTCTGCGAAGACCCCGTCCGCCGCTCCCGCATGATTGCCGCCCAGGCCTCCAACATCAACCCGAACACCTGCCGCGACATCACTGAACTCCTGAAATAAATCCAGTACTAAAAATTCAAATAAGAAGAGCGTTTTCAAGGCTTGCGAGGAGTCAAAACCGCAGCAATCTTTCGATTGTGAGGATTTGGACGACGAGTATAACGCAGAAAACGCCTTATTATTTGGATTTTTATTATATTTGCAGCGGATTAGTTGCACATATAGGAGATATTTCGGCTTGAAGTCTCCTTAAAATTATTGGAAATCAAACGTTTGGCTTAAGGCAAAAACTGCCGTAGGACGAACGTGCGCATAATTTGGAGACTATGAAACGTCTTGGATACATAATTGCGGCAGGACTGCTATGCGCATTCTCCTCGTGTCAGAAGGGCTCTGTGGAAAATGTAGGTAATGTCGGCCGGCACACCATTGGGTTCTGCACCGGAGGGGCGTTGACGCGCACCATGATGAATCCGGATGGGCTCACGGCTTCTTGGGAAAAAGGTGACCGCATCGCAGTCTGGGCAAAAAACTCGGCTGGGGAATATACTCTGAATAATACACAGTTCTCGGTCTATGGCGCGGATGGGGCAAGGGCTTTCTTCACAGCAACGATTGACGCCTCGATGCCAGAGGACCGCTACACCTACTTCGCCACCTACCCAGTTCCTGAGTCTGTAAGCCTCACGAAAGCGACATTCACCATTCCTTCCGTCCAGGACGGAAAAGTTTCCGGAGGTGCGGACATAATGATTGCAAATCCTCTGCTTCACGGTCCGCTGGAGGAAGTGAAGGAACTTTCCGACTACACAAGGCTCGGAATGAGTATGGAGCATCTTCTCCACCAGTTCCGTTTCTATCTTCCGGAGGGTGAGGACAAATTGGGCGGTGAGGCTATTGTTAAAATGGTCCTGACTTTTCCAAAGCCGGTTGCAGGAAAACTTGTTGCGGACTTCACCGACACCGAGGCCGCGGCTGAATTTTCCGGTGAAGAAAAATCAATTACCCTGAAACTTTCGGAACCTCTTGTGAATTCGACATCTTCTGAGAGGAAATATGCGATGGCGGCATTTTTCCCGTCGTCGTTTGAGGCGTCAGAATCCATCAATATAAAAATATATACCGAAACCAAAATTGCCAATGCCTATCCTGTGAATCTTGAGGGAAGGACATTTGCAGCGGGACATTCGACCCCTGTGCGTTTGCGGATTTCCGACATTCGGGAATATGGCCGTTTGCGTTTTACCGTGTCTTCGAACAATCTGGGAGAGAATGCGAATGCCGTGAGACTGACTGCTCCACAGGGATGTACTTGGGGGGATGGTTCGACGATTTATGAGTATCGTCCGGGTCACGAAATCACTACCGGGGAGACATTTGAAATCCCGTTTGAGAATCTTGACACATTCCGTACATTCAGTGGGAAAGATGTCACTGTAACCTTTGATACAGAGCACGTTGATGCCACGCAGACTGTGCGTGTGCCGGATTTGACAACGCTGAATTTTGCGGAGATTTCGGCAGGTCTGCCTTATCTTCTTTATGAGGATTTTTCCGGTGTGGAGTCTTTCAATTCAGGAGACAACTACGCGACGAGCAATGCCGGTTCAAAGTCGCCTAAGTCATTCCTGAACGGATGGACAGGGGGACGCGTGGGGGCGGAAGCCGGGATGTGCATAAGGATTGCCTGCAGGAGGGAAACTTCTAAAGGTTATGACGCCAGAGTTGACTCAGCTCCTATAATATCTCTCAAAAAATCAACGGACATAAAAGTGTCCTACGACTACGGAGTTAACAATAAGTACGGAGGCATAGCCATAATCACTGACGGCAACGTCGGTCAGAACGTTCATATCGGTTATGTTACGGACACGAAAGGCTATAGCAGTGGAGACGATTCCGGAACATTTGAGTCCGACAATACGTTCTATGCGAAGGAATACACCGGCTCTTACACGAGCACTCCGAACAGCGACACGAGGATAATCCATTCGGCTCCGACGGGAGTTCTCCGCATTACGTGGAGGAGCGCGGCGGAGTACCAGGCCGGCACCACCAACACCACCTGCTGGCTCTACCTCGACAACATCAAAGTTCAAATAGCGAAATAAAAGATTTGCACATATAAAACTTTAATTATGAACCTATTAAAAATTGCAATTTGCAGTGCTGCCGCGCTGTTGTCGCTCTCTTGTTCCAAGAGTGTGAACATCGGCGGACTTGGCAGCGGAGACGGAACAGTGAGTTTTGCCGTCTCCAGCTACCGGATTGTGGATGATGTCACAAAGAGCAATGTCTCAGACTATACGTCACTCCCATCTGCAGGGGACTTTACAATAAGTCTCACCAACAGCGACAATCTTGAAATCTACAAGGGACTCGTCTCCGCTTGGGACAGTGAAAAGCCTCTCAAGGGCGGAAACTACACAGTTAAAGCCAGTTACGGTACCGAAGGAGATGAGGGTTTTGACAAACCTTATTTCATCGGTCAGACAGCGTTTGTCGTCAACGGCGGAAACAAGACAAATGTCAGCATTCCTGCTTCATTGGGAAACTCAATCGTGAAGCTCTCATTCAGCGACAATATCAGGAACTATTTCACTGACTGGAACTTGAAACTCACCACCGGCACGGGTACACAAATCGATTTTCCTAAAAGCGAGACTCGTGCGGCCTTTGTCGATGCCTACAAATTCACACTTTCCGGCACATTCACAAAGCAGGGTGGCGGCAGTCCGAAGACTTTCTCGAAAGAATACAACTCTCTTTAAAGTGCGACTTGCTACACCATAAGTTTTGATGCATCCACTGTCGGAGGACTCAGGATTAGGGTGACATTTAACGACACGGTGGAAACCATTGACTGTGGTGATGTTGAACTTAATGACTAAGAAGATGAAAAAGACAATAATGATAATCGCCTCAATCGCGGCAGTTTCTCTGGTATCTTGCAAGAAAGTGACAGTTTTCTCCGAAGAGGCATCCGGCACGCTTTCGTTTGCAGAGTTCAGCATTTCTTGCAACGACGAAGTTGAGACCAAGGCCACAACTGCGGCGAGCGGGAACTACAGCATAAAGATATTTGACACTATGACAGAATCAGTGGCTCTCACAACCACCTATTCTGCCATCAAACAAAAGAATAATAAAGTCTCTCTCCCGGCAGGAAACTACCGCCTTGTGGCAAGTTCTTCAGAAGAGGGAACTCCAGTGGCGGCTTTTGAGCAGCCGGTCTACGGAGCATCAAAGGATTTTTCGATTTCAGCGGGCCAGACCACATCTGTGGGAAGCATCGTTTGTCAGCTCCTTCAGTGCAAGGTGACCGTTTCCTACAGCGATGAATTTCTTGCAATGGTCACCGGAGCGGGTGTAGCATCTGTTGAAGTGACTGCGGGAACTGCGCTTGACTATGCTCTTCGCTATGAAGGCTCCACTGCAAGCTACGAGCAGAGCGCAGGCTATTTCTCTGTGAACAATCCTGCGGGTACGACTATGCTCGTCAGATTTAAGGGGCAGATTGAAGGCAAGAGCCAGACGATGACCAAGACCTTCACCAATGTCAAGGCAAAGCAGTGGCGTCAGGTGAAATTCATCAAGAAGGCAAATGAAGAGGGTAATGCCACCTTCGATATAGTAATCAACTCCCTGGTGGACGACAAGGAACTCGGCAACGATGTCAATGACATCACAGAGGATATCATCGGCGAAGACCCTTCTGCACCTAAGGGCGACGGAGGCATCACTCTTGACTTCGACTACGCCGGCGGTTGCGATGCGGAATTCACCGACCTCAAGAATGTCGTTATGCCGAAGAAAGAGGAAAAGGAAATCCACCTCATCCTCAAGTCCCTCGTTCCTAACGGAGTGAAGAAGTTCACCGTGGACATCACATCCACAAGCGATGCTTTCCTTGCAGCTCTCGACGCGGCACAGGCAAGAACAATCGACCTCGTGAACCCGCTTCCGGAACAGGACCTCGTTTTCCAGGTTGTGCCTTTCCCTCACGGAGCGACACTTGTCGGACAGACCGACATCAAATTCGACCTCAGCAAGGCACAGGAGGCAATCGTGCTCTACCCTGGTACGCATACATTCAAGATGAACGTCGTTGATGCGAAAGGTTGTCGCAACTCGTTCGATATCATAATGATAGTTAATGAATAGGAGGGAGGGATATGAAAAACAGAAATATCGCAGTTCTTCTCCTTGCCATCGCGGGAGCCGCCACTTCTTGCAGCAAAACTGAAATAGTGCAGGATAAAGGCACCGGTTCCATCACTCTCGGAGTATCATTATCCAAGACCAAAGCGGCGCTTTCTTCGGATGAACTTCTCAACACTGCAAAAGTGAAAATCTATATGGGGGACTTCAGCGGACTTGTCCGTAGTTATGTCTATGCCGAGGCTCCCCAGACCATCTACCTCCCGTCCAACGAATATCGTGTGGATGTAATCGCCGGTGAAGCTGCCAAGGAGTCGGCTCAGACAGCATCTTGGGAGCAGAAAAGCTACAAGGGAACAAAGAGTTTCACCGTTTCTTCGGGCACAAACACCTCTGTTCAGGTTGAGGCTACTGTAAACAACGCCATTTCAAAGATTTCCTTCGATCCGAGCGTTGCAGAGAATTTTGCGGCGGGCTATAGTTTTACCATAGGTCTTGACGAGGAACACAGTCTGGTTTACGATGCGTCGAAGTCCGGAAGCGATGGCTATTTCATCGTTGAAGGTCTTGATGAGCCGCAGCTTTCGTGGACATTCTCCGGCACTCTTTCTAAAGACAGCAAGCCCTTCACAAAAACCGGAACAATCCCGACTGTGGAGGCGGGAAAGGTCTACACCTTGAATGTGAAATACACAATCAAGGACGGCGAACTCGGATTTGAACTTGAAGTGGACCATTCCACCGAGGTCATTGACGACACCATAGTCTTTGAACCGGTTTCCACAGGTCTCGCTCCTTCGGGAATATACGAAATCTGGGCAGGACACGCCACGGTTCACGCCGATGTAGACGAGGCTGAGTTCAGCGACCCTTCGGCAATCAAATTCGCCTACCGTCCTCAGGGCAATGGCGACTGGAAAAGTGCTGATGCAACTCGTAGCACGGAAGGTGTCTATGAGGCTGTACTCAAGGGACTTACACCTTCGACCAAATATGAATACAAGCTTGTCATCGCAGGCGAGGACCAGGGAGACGCCCTGAGTTTCACCACAAAGGCGGCTCCGAATGTTCCGAACGCAAGTTTCGAATATGTTAGCAAAGTTTCAGGAAAGAGCTACTACAAATGGTATGACCCATCCTGCGCGGTGGACGATTGCAAGACAATGTTCTGGGGCTCCGGTAACGGTGAAGGCCCGGACGGTGTGAATGGTTCTGCAAATATGGGCGTTGTCATCACCGAGCCTTCGGACGACGCAAAGGACGGCTCACGTTCTGTATGCGCAATGTCTAAATCAACTCTGGGAATCCTTGCTGCGGGTAACCTCTTCACGGGACAATTTGCCGGAATCATAGGAACTTCCGGAGGAAAGGTAAACTTCGGGCGTCCGTGGACATCCCGCCCTACCGGGATGCGTCTTTGGGTAAAATACTCGGCAGGAAATGTGAACATATTCAAGGGTGTTCCTGAAGGCGCTGATTTAAAGAAAGGCGACAAGGACCGTGGAAACGTGAAAATCGCCCTCGGAACTTGGAACTACAAAACTTACGGCGGCACCAAGGACAGCCCTGTCCAGGTGAACACCACCAACCAATCTACATTTGTTGACTACCGCAACGACCCGTCCACTATAGCTGACGGTGAGCTCATCCTCTATGGAGATGGTTTCAAACAGATTAACGGAGGTTCTAAGGATGTTTCCGATGTTTCTCAGTGGCAGCAGATTACGATTCCGTTCAACTACCACAAGACAAACGAGTATCCGACCCATATCATAATTTCCTGCGCATCCTCAATGTATGGAGACTACTTCACTGGAAGTGATTCTTCAAGATTCTGGATTGACGCTGTAGAATTGCTTTACGAATAATATGTTCCGGACAAGGCATATAGTCACATTCACAGTCATATTTCTGTTCCTCGCCCTCCAAACGGCCGTCGGACAGAAGTATGACCGTGGGTATGACAATTCTCATCAGGCGGTATTTGCCCCGAAAGGAACTTTTATGATAGGAGGGAACGCCAGATATTCCTACCACTCGATGAAAGACTACAATTTTCTCATCGTTGACGGAATAAATTCGAAAGGTTACACGGTTTCTGCCACACCGACATTTCTCTATATGATTAGGGACAATATCGGAGTCGGAGCAAGTTTTTCCTACGACAGGACTATGCTCGACCTCGCGTCGGCGGATTTGTCGGTTTCTGAAATCAGTATGAGCGTAAGGGACTACTACAGGCTTTCGCAGAGTTTCGGAGGCTCGCTCGCATTCCGCCCCTACATTCCTCTGGGAACTTCGGGAAGGTTTTCGATGTTTGCCCAGGTCGGACTCGGTTTTTCTGCCGGTCAGGTGAAGAACACGGCAAAGGTGGATTCACAGACCAAGGGAACATTCACCTCGCAGTATAAGATGATTGTGGGGGTGAATCCGGGATTTACAGCCTTTATAACCAATCACTTGGCTATGGAGTTGAGTGTCGGGGTACTCGGTTTTAACTACTTCTGGACCGACCAAATCCACAATCAGGTTTCCACCGGCTCCAGCAGCAATTCCAATGCAAGTTTCACTTTGAATCTCGCGTCAATAGCGGTAGGATTCGCCTATTATCTGTAGTTGCGTATGAGAAGATTTATGATTATCCTGTCCCTGTTTTTGGGAGCGGTCACATCCTCCTATGCGACGACGACAGACGCAGAGAGTCCCCGTCATCGGCACGACAGCAGTTCGACAGTAGAAAAGCGCAAACCTCTGGTTTTAGGAAAACGAATGGCACGCGACACGACCGGCATCAGCAAACGAAGTCTTCGTACCCACCTCATAATCCCGAAACACGATTGGCAGATTGGAATGGCGGCATCGTATGTCAATCTTTCGGCGGACAATAGCGAATATCTCCTGTTGCTCGACAAGTCCAACGCCTATCTTTCACTCGCGAGGATTTCGATAAATGGCGCCTACGCCTACTGTGACAACCATTCGGTGGGTCTGAGACTTCAGTACACCAACGGTAATTGCTCGGTGGACGCCGCCACACTGGACCTTCTGGGAAATTTCTCCTACGATTTCAAGAATGTCAAGGCAAAAACGCTCTCCTACACCGGAGCCGCCTTCAATCGTTCATACGTTGGACTTGACAGCAAGGGACGTGTGGGCGTATTCCTTGATACCTCCCTAGGTTACACCCGTTCCAGAAGTGACATCCAGAGTTCGTCGGAATCCTACACCATCAACAACAAATTTTTTCTTGCGCTCAGTCCCGGTATAGTATATTTCCCGATGAACACGATTTCCGTATTTGCATTTATCAGCCTTGCGGACATATCCTACAACAATTCCAAGGGTTACTCCGGTGGTTCGTTCAAAGGCGAAAGGAATTATTTCCGCGCCCAGGCAAGACTGGACTTGTTTTCGATAAACTTCGGACTGTCAGTCCATTTGTAGCATTATGAAAAAGTTCACATTTCTCATATCCTTTTTTTCTCTACTTGCAGTATCCTGCCTGAAGAATGACATCCCCTACCCGGTTGTCGTTCCCCACATCCTGTCTCTTGACGCGGAAGGGGCGAAGGCGGTCGAGATCGATGCACACAAGCAGACGGTGGACATCATTCTTGAAGAGGATTATGACTTGAAGAATGTCCGCATCAATGGGTATACTACTGATATAGAGGAAAATAAACTTTCTCTTTCTTCGGAAATCAAGGGCCGTCACGATTTGACGTCTCCTTGGAACGTGACTCTTTCCACTTGGCAGGACTACAAATGGACAATCTCGGCTCAGCGTCCGATTGAGCGTTATTTCACCATAGAGAGTCAGGTGGGGGAGACTGTCCTTGATGTTGAGAACCGGAGGGCTATAGCATACGCCAGCAAGACAGTGGATTTGTCGAATGTCGTCGTCAAGTCTCTTAAACTCGGTCCAAAACGGGTTAGTACATATTCATTGGATATAAAATATATCAAGAAATTCATCGATGATGACGGTAATTCGACGCCAATTGAAATTGAGGTGAAGAGTTTCGGGGATTCGGAGTATTGGACGCTTGTCGTGGAACATTCGGATATATCCGTAAATGTGAAAAATATAAATGTTTGGACGAGAGAGGTTTATATTACTGCGGTCGGCGTCGAGGGACAGAAGAACGGATTTAAATACCGCGTTGTCGGTGAATCCGGATGGACAGATGTGACAGGGGGTGCCCTTTCAATGACAGGAGGACAGTTTACGGCGCACATCACCGGTCTGACACCGGCAACGACATACGAGTTTTATGCCTACACCGGTGATGATACCACTGATGTCCAACAGTTTACTACCGACCCTGCCCGACAGTTCCCGAACAACAGTTTCGAGCATTTTAGCAAGGTGACCGATGCGGACTATTACAAATGGTACGACCCGTCTTGCGACGACCCGGAGTCCCGCGAAATATGGTGGGCTTGCGGAAACGGTGAAGGCAAAGACGGCGTTGCAGGCACTGGAACACTCAATCTCGTCCTCACATTCCCGGATTCTGAGGAGAAGGCGGATGGTGGCTGGTCTGTGCGCTGTGAGTCAAAGTCACTTGTGGGTGTGCTTGCCTGTGGAAATCTATTCACCGGAAGATTTGCGAAGATTATCGGAACCACCGGAGGAGCAGTGAATTACGGACGCTATTGGACAACACGTCCGAAGGCTCTTAAGGTCTGGTATAAGTATGAAAGCGGAATCATCGACATCATCGGCAAGCGTCCTGTGGGTGACAACACCCAAGTGGGCGACAATGACCGCTGCGAAATTGCAATTTCGGTAGGAAATTGGGATTACAAGAAGATGGGCGGCAATCCGGAGTCTCCTGTGTATGTGAACACTACGGAGGGACGCTACTACACCGAAAAGTCTGATGGAGTCATAGCCTTCGGCCACCACGTCAGCAACCAGTCCTGCGACTGGACTCAGATTGAAATTCCGCTGAACTACAAGACCCTCACCGAGCGCCCGACGCACATCATCGTCACCTGTGCCGCCAGCTACCTCGGTGACTACCTCACCGGCTCCTCAAGCACCAAACTTTGGGTCGACAAAATGGAACTGGTCTATTGATGGGCATTCCTTTTCTTCTGGTTTTTCTGTTTTTTTTGAACCATTGGTTTGAATTTTATCATTTTTCGTTATATTTGTGCCGGGTGTCAGTAGAAGATTGATACTCATTAATTTAGTAATCGTTAAAATGGTACTGATATGAGACAACTGATGGTGAAAATATGCCGGGTTTTGCTTACGGCTATGGGTTTTGCTGCCGTGACCGGTTGCCCTAAAATGTATGGTTGCCCTGAAATTCCTGCAATGTATGGCTCTCCTCATTGTGATGTGACTGTCAAGGGTGTTGTTACTGATGAAAGAGAGAACCCGATTGAAGGGATACGAGTGAAGGCCGTGCAAGTCATGCCTAAACAAGCGGGAGTGGAACTGGACAGACTGAAGATTGAGAACATGCGGGAGCAAAATCGCCAGCTTATCGAATCCAGAAAGCGCAGCCAAAAAGAATTCGGATTGATCTCTGTCAGTACCGGCGAGGGAATGAATGAGCTGTTTAAAGCACTTTCTGTAGATGAGATCATAACCGGCGGTCAGACCATGAACCCCAGCATTGATTCCATCGTCCATGCCGTACGGAAGGTGAATGCACGCAACGTATTCATTTTGCCAAACAACAGCAATATTATCCTTGCGGCTTCTCAGGCGGTGGAGCTTTGTGACTGTCATGTGGAAGTGTTGCCTACGAAGACCATCCCGCAGGGCATTTCGGCAGCTATGGCGTTCAATCCGGAGCTTTCGTTGGAGGAAAATCTCCAAAATATGACCGATGCTTTCCAAAATGTGATTTCGGGATCCGTGACTTATGCCGTCAGAGAGACGCAGATTAATGGACAGCAGATTCATAATGGAGATTATATCGGCATTCTGGATGGCAACCTTACCGTCGTTTCTTCCGAAGTGGAAGAAACCGGTGCGCAGCTTATTGATAAGATGATCGAGAAGCTGGGAGACGAAGAAGCTTCAGTCACTCTGTATTACGGAAGTGATGTTGC
>OQVL01001623.1_pt1 | contig 13531 bp, 5 predicted proteins | sample 1691501 | NCBI WGS metagenome assembly OQVL01 (sample SAMN03418253, study PRJEB22391) | human gut metagenome | biome: human-gut; feature: organic feature; material: feces | host: Homo sapiens | place: Tanzania | collected 2013-01
TAACTGTCAAATCAACAGAAACCCCCTCTCCAATCATTTTGTCCATTACATCAATGCTGTTCCCTAAAAACAACTCATAATCCTTCGACTCAAACATAATCTTTCCGTAGCCCCTTTCTTAAATTATAGGAATTGTTTTTAGAAAATCAAGGGGAATACAAAAAAACGCCTTTACTTTTGATTATTTGGAAGACGGGGAATAATAGCATCTTCCATGCTTTTGCACTTAAGAAAAAATCTCAGAAAAGTTAATTCTTCTCTGAGATTTTATTGGTTTTATTCATATAATTCCTTTTCATATTGTTAATTGTTTTTTCTGTCTATTATCACATTGATAATATGTCATACACCTCTTGAGTTTCGTATCTGAGCCTACCGTTATCGTTCATTGGTCCTAAATAACCTCTGAGGCGAGGTGCGCCAATAAGGATGGAATCATTGTAATAATTATTTTCGGATGGCTCAACATATCCTCTTATATCAAAATATTGTGATAACTCTCCTGCCTTATATTTTCCTTGCCCTTCACCCCCGACGACAATAACGTCAAGATTAGGGTCAAAATTTTGAGGCGCTCTGTCTTTTAGGTGTGATAAAAAGTTTTTTGCTTTTTGAGGATTGTTTTGCCAATCACCACGTTCAATTGACCCTTGATATGCTTTCATCGCTGTCTTATATGATATTTCGTTCAGTACTTTCTTTATTGATTTCTTAACTATCTGTCTCAGTTGAGACTCTGTAATTGTCTTTTTCATATTCTTATTTGATTTTGATTCTGTTATTTCTACTGTATCTCCAAATACCTTAACGTTGGCAATTTTAGTTTCAACTTTTGCTTTCTTTACTTTGTCTTGGGCAAATGGGTCGTGAAACACTCTGTCGGGTTTAAGGCAGCTTATCCATGTGGCAATGCAATGCCAAATAATCATCTCGTCCTGTTGTTCCAAATTTTTATATGAGTATTCGTATGACGTTACGGTAAACGGTTTAACTGTAGGAATTGTTATTGGAACGCCAACAAAGTTCTTAAATTCGTTTTTAATAAACTTTTTTCTTTTCTTTTCCGAAGCTTTACCAATAGGTTCTGCCTTTTTAGGAATATAGAAATCAATACTTACATTGGCACCATCATCAGCTGATGGCCTTGGAATATTACCGTCTCTAACAAGGCCTTGCATATGTGGTAAGTGATCGCTAACTCTCAATATGTTTAAGCTTCCTGATGCTGTTGTCTTATAAATATAAAGAGAAGGGGATATCCTACTTGATTCTATTTGGTATTTGATGGATTTTTTGTCGGCATCCGTTAATTGATTCAAACCATCATGGATTATATCAATTAAACTTGGCACATTTATCATTCTTGTCTGTCCTTTTCTATCTATTTATTTGTATTTTATCAAGGGAGGGTATTACCCTCCTTTTGTTTTTATAAATAGTTCCGGAATAAAAAAACGTACAAAACTATACACCCTTAATCATTTATCTAACTTAGGCATATTATATCAGTTTCTATATAAATAGTCGGAGGGGGGGGGTAAAGTACGAATTTATAAGCAAAACCCCATGAATCCTTGAAATTCATGGGGCTTCAAAAATCAAAATATTAATTATACGAAATATGAAGGTGCTTCAGCCTTACATTCCGCATAGTTTTCAAAAGCAGTTTCATTGATGCCTGCATAGCACTGCGACTTCAGCACAATCGTCCAGTCGTTCCACCATTTGATGAGGTTTCCGCTTCCGTAACTGCCGTAAAGGAAATTCGACACATCATAAATTTTCGGATTGTATATGAATCTGAAAAGATTTGGTGAAAGTATCACGTTTGAATATTCAAACAGTGAAGGTACCTTTATCAGGGAAGGGCAATTGTTGAACAAGCTGTCCGGCAGTTGGGTTATGCCTGCGCCTACATTTCCGAGCCAACGGCTGTTGCGCCACATTGATGAAATGTTTTGCAGAGAGCTGCAGTTTGCGAGCAGGTCTGAAGGAATTGTCGTCATTCCCCATACATTCGTATCAGCAAAGATTGATTGCATGGTCTTCAAGCCTGTAAATGAGGAGAAGAGCGAAGAAGGAACCCAAATTCCGTAGTTCTCTGTATTTTTCACACCCCACTTTGTCGGAGTAAAATGAAGTCCCTGAAAAACGCCATCTATTGACTGTATGTTTGTCAATGGCTTGAAAATGGTGCTTGGAATCCTTCCGAAGAAACCTTTGGAGAGCCATTCCCCGTCATTTCTTGTGGAGCCTTGAAAACAGTTGTCAATACTTGTCTCTGCTTCATTCCTGCAGTATGCGAAAATGTCAGGCGGGCAGAAATAGTTGCTCGTATTGAGCCTTGCATAAACACCGTCAGTATTTTCGATACCCATATCAAAATCTGTCGGGTCATACGATTCCTGTCCGTTAGGCATGAACGTATCAGGATAGTCCTGAGGCAAGTTCAATTCAGCGTTTTCCGTCCTGAATGCATCAGCCTTTTCCTTGAACCAAAGAGAGCCGTCCGCGAACTTTTCATTCCACTTGTTTTCGCTCCCTTCTGTCACGTAGATATATTTTTTAATATATTCGTCGGTTTCTCCTGAAAGTGAATATGGCGCAAGTTTTTTCGACTGTTGATTTGAGAAGCAGCCTTTCATGTTGGTAATGATATTGCCTGCCTTCTGATAGAGCATGTGATATGGTATCATGCCCACGCGCACTCCATTACCATCCGCAAAGGCATTTTCAAAGTTTTCAATCGTATTGTTCGCAAAACAGTCTGCTTTCAGACGGTACGGAACGTTTATGCCGTCAAAGCAATTCCTTATTGATTTCAATGCCGTACATGTGCTGAACATGTTTCCAGACGGCAAATCCACAATGACATCCGTTTTACCCGATACTCCGTTGAAAAAATCAGAGAAAGTTTCAAGCTGCGTACATCCCGACAGGATATCATAAGGGAAATCTTTCCCGTTGCAATCCTCGTAATTAATGACTTTCTTCACTCCAATACCGTTGAAGGAACCTTCAATTACCCTGATGGTTTTCTTAATGCCGCCAAACAACGAATTGCCTATCATTATGGTAGCATCGCTGTAGTCATTCTCTCCGAAAATGAATGAATTTCTGATCACTTCCAAACTCTTGGCCTTGAATATATCGGTAATAGGGACATTTACGGCATACCCCATCACTTGCCTAAATGATTCTATCACATTCTTAAGCTTCGGCGTATTTTCAAACAGGTCTCCCGCGCTGTCAAAGAACAGGTTTGTCGGACGGTTGAACGAGTATGAAATGGTTTCGAGCTCAGGCAAGTTATGCAACAGGTTTCCGTCAGGAAAAGAAATATAGCCCGTGCCTATCACATAAGGATAAGGATTGAAATGTGAAATTTCCTTAATCTTGTTCACTGTCGGGAAGAAATAATTCTCTCCATCAAAGTTCGCATATATTGCAACGTCATCCGAAAAGACATTGTTGAAACTTTCGAGGCTTGTCATCGGTGCGAGCAGCTCGTTGTCCAAAAGTCCGCCCACGTTGCTTCCTGAAAATATATAGTCAATATTTTTTACGTTTGTACAGTTTGCAAAAAGATTTTTGTTCAATTGGTCGGTATTGTCTGACACCATTTTCTTGCAGTCCGTAAATGCCCAAGACAAATCGAGGACAGTTGCGTCGCATTTCTGCATGATATAATACAAGTCACCCAAACTACAGGAGGTACCGCGGAACATCTGTGAAAGTGTCTTCGTCTTCAGCGAAACGTTGGTGTAGTTTTCCCCGTTGTCAAAAACAGGCTTGGTGAACGGTGTTACACCGTTTACGGGTGCCACTGCATCGTTTATGCAGAAATTGGTTAGACCTTTGAAAATCATATCCTCACAAAGACAAATATGGCCGAATATGCGCTTTAGTTGGGAAACTCCCGTCAAGAAGGTATTGTACAGATTGAACGGTTCCGCTTCCTTGTTCTTGACACGGATATATCTTACAGTGGAAACGTTATTGATGAAAGTATCACCCATTCCTGTCAATAACGGATAAACGGACAAGTCGAGGACAAAATTACCGTCAATCATTTCCATTTCAGAGGTGCTTCCGTATTTGATACCTCCAAACTTGAAATCATTGGATATATTGAAAGATGTGACACCAGAAACCATGTCTGCAGTAGGCAGGACTATCGGTGCGGTCATGCTTTCCAAATGCGACAGGTCTATCTTCTGCAAAGGACAGCCCAAGATGCTTATTGCAAGATTTTTGGAAACGCAGTCCTTTATTGCGATTTCTTTCAGCTTGCTGCAGTTGTTGATAGTCACCGTCGCCAATGCTGCATTTTTATTTATCGTTACCGAGGTAAGATTTTCACAGTCCTGAATCTCAACAGTATCAAGTGTAGTCAGTCCACTCTCGCCTCCAATGACAAGAGTTTCCAAGCCTTTACACTTATTTATCTTAATGGTCTGCAGTTTGTTGCATCCTGTAAAATCGATTGTCTTCAGTATCGGTTGGTTCTCCATGTTGAAATGAAAAATGTTGGAATATGATACTTTCAGAGTCTGCAGGATACTTGACGGCAGCAATAACGATGTGACAGGTGAATTGCTGATGTCTATATATTTGACCTTGTTCAATTTTTGGCAATCCACGGTAAACGTCGAATCGCTTTTCTCATTTGCAAATTTGGTTTTCGAAAGATCAATTCTTTCAAGAGCACCTTCTTCCTTGTATCTGAATATTGCGAAATCAATCGGATTGTCGTCAAGCTGTTTTGCGCCTGATATCTCCAACGATGTCAATGCGGGCAATACTCCGTTGGCTGCATTGTTGTTGGTATTCATGTTTACAGGCTGAATTCCATCAAGGCCTCCGATTTTTGTCAGCAATGTACTTGACGTGAAGTTGGTCTGTTTCTGTGATGTATGTTCAGGTGTATGCACAACAGTGTCCGTATAGGCAGGGATAAAGTATTTGCCGAACGTTTCAGTCACACCCTCCATATTACCTGTATTTATGCGGATAAATGTAGGCGCCACACTTCTGAATGTATATGGTATATAGCCTATTGCTCCACCGTCATGTCCTCTGTTGGTAAGGTTGAACGTGTTTTTGTAATACGGCGCATCGTCAAAGTTTCCGCCTGCACTGCCCGGTATCTCAAACACTCCATCAAGATAATACAGGCGTTTCTTCAGCCATTTCCTCACGTTTTCAATACGTAGTCCATGCAGCATAGCAAGGTTCTGTTTCGGAAGGATATACTTGCTGTGATAGTCATAATTATATATCAGTTCGCCACAGGAACCTATCTGTTTTTCCATAAGGTTAACAAAATTGTCTGCTGTCGACAACGCTCCGCCTCTCTGCCTCAATTGAACCCATGTCTTCTCATAGGTATTGGCGGAAGATGTCGCATACAGAAACTCGTCGGAACGTAAAATGGCCCAAAGTTTTGAATTGTACGCATTGTATTTGCCTCCATCAACGAAAAAGTTCTGTACCAACTGTGTCGTGCCGTTTTCGGTGGTCTTATTCTCGAATGTATCCACGCCTGCGGTTTCAGGCACGTTTTCACTGCCCTCATTGCCCAACTGCAATGCGGAGTCCATGTCGTAAAATTCCGTCCACCACTTTTCACCGCCGTTCCACGTTCTCAATGTCAAGTTCTTGCCCAAGGAATCCACCATACCCAAGCCCATAGCCGTGATATAGTATGAGACTGCATTTTTTATGGACATGGTATTATCAAAGGTTGACATATAGTCTGTTGTCAGCTTATAGGTGTTGTCTTTTCCTTTTTTTATGAACTGTCCTGAGTTTTCGTCAAAATAATACATGTCCTTACCCTCAAAACCGTGTTGGCTCAGCCACGTTCCGCCCATTGTCGCTGTTGTATAGAACAGATTCGACATCTTGTCCCATATGGAAGCGGTATCCGCAACCTCTGCCTCAGGATTTTCGCCATTGAACCTGAAACTGCCGTAATAACGGAGTATGGACTTGTCGGATTGCGTCCATGTCTGATGTTCAGGTGCATTATCGTCGGCTCCTGCGTCAAACTCATAACTGTAGATGCCATTCAATTTGATTCCGTTGAATGTCTCGTCCCTGTTGTATTCTACATAATGGTCGACAAGGGCAGGACAATCCACCTCCAATGACGGATTGTCAGGAGAACGTCTTGAAAATTCCTTGAGGAAACTCAAACCCATATTGTAATGAGAAAAACGTCCCAAGTTGAATGAATATATACCGATAAGGTCAAATGAGTTGGACTTATCAAAGCGGATAAACACCAAGACAGGGAAGCCTTCAAGAGTATGCTTGATGGTAACCTTTTCGTCAAAATTAATTTCACTTGTACCATCTCTCGAATCCGTATGGAGGTGGTTTTCTTCAGGGAATGCCCTATCTTTCGGACGATAGTCATCCGTCATCGCATCCATTGCAGGATTATTTTCCATGATACCACATTCATGGTTCACCCAATAACCGATGGTTGCATTGTTTGCATGTGCTGAATCCACGACATCGGCTTTGAGCGTGAATTCCCTTTCAGGAAACCATGTAACCTTTGGCTGAAACAGCTTATACTTTGTTTCTTCTCCCTTCAAGGTACATCTTTCATTGACCTTCATTTCAAGGTTCTTGATATAATAGCCCAATGTTGATGTTCCCTGAAGAAATATCAAAGCATTGAATGTTATGGATACTTTGGTTGAAGTATCATAATATTCCACACGGCATTCAAACGGTGTACCTGTAATATCCTTGTGTCCAGAATAGTCGGCATGGAAGACTTCCTTTGTAAAATTGGAGTTTGTCGCATCTATAAAAATTGACGGTATAGGGGAATTGGCCCTCATGGTTGCCGTAATTCCCGAATTGTAGTTGTAGTCTCCTTTTGCATCGATAAGATATGACAATGCCTTTTCAGGTTTGTCCTCCTCGCTGTAAATCAAATTTTTCCTTTTCCACTCCGTATAATCCTTCAATATGTTTTCATCGGATATCGGGCCGTCAAGCCGTGCATTTTTACCGTTTACGGCCAACTGCAGTCCGTTCAGCGCCTTTGTATAGAAAGCACATTCATAAAGATTTATATCAGAGAATTTCGTAAATGCATTGTTTATGTAATCACAGGCGAAATATGCTACAGTCGGGAACTTGTAATTTTCTGAATTATCCAAAGCGCCCGCGCTGTATGCCGCATTTACTATACCGTTTACTGATATCATGCATGTTCCGCTCGTATAAACGAAATCTACGGTATTCTTTCTTCCCTGCTTCAACGAAGCGGTAATCGGCGCTGCAATACCTTCACTCGTATGTATAAACCATGTAACAGTTTCCAAGGTAATTTTGCAGCCGTTGAAAAGAGTTCCGTCATTGTTATTCTTTCCCCAAAGGAAAACGGTCTTGTCCGCATCGGTATGCTCATCCGATTTGAAAGTCACTGACATTGTAAAACCGTTGCCCGAATTGGACGGGTTTGTCATGTAGTTCAGTTCATCAGCATATCCCGACATGTCGGCAACCGCATATGCCTCATTTTGGAGGCGAATATAGGACGGACTTCTGTCTATAGGTGTAATGCGTCCACTATTTACTCCGTCAATGTTATATGCCCTTAAAAATGCCTCTGTGGTGATATGCTCTGTACTTATCGCACAAGGGCTATAACCTTCCACCTTGGAAACAAGCTTGTCCTCCGAAGTGTTCCATTTGCTTGCAGAATCCCAAGCAAAAAGGCATGTATCAGCACTATATGCCCCAACAATAGTCCTTTTAGGGTACTGCCTCGGGAATATGTTTGAGTTTGGCTTGATGATGTTGAACTGTCCAATGGTTTGCGCCGTTAAGGTACCGTTAAATGACCATGCCTTGACATAAATTTTCCATCCGTCGGAAATTTCATAGTCCGACAGCGGAATCTGTATAGGGATTGATTGGTTGGCATAATTCTGCAGGGTGGTCGTTGCACTTGTCGCATTACTTTCGGATGTTTCAAGCAGTTCATATTTTTCGCCTTTAGGACTTAACAGCCATAATGCATAACGTATTGAATTGTTTGTAACATTACTCGGCAGATATACCTTGAAATTGAATGCCAATTTATCGTTCTGTTCCAGTTCCGTAAATACGGCGGTCTCCTCGGTGCTTGCATATGTCACTCCGTCAAGATAAATGGACATTTCATTAGGATTCGTGATTCTCACATCAAAGTAAGCCATTTCTGTCTTGTTGTTGACAGATGCCCCTAATGTGGCCTGTGCATAATAGCCTATCGTATATCGTCCATTTGAGACTACATTGTTCTTGTCAATTATGTTCCAAAAACTGAACGGTATCGATACCTCATCTGTAGTTTCATTTTCATATGTGATTGCAGACGAATTGTTGTTGCATTCAACATGAAGCGTTGTCTGTGAGCGTTCAACTCCATTTTTAATCTTAAAATAGATATATCCCGTCAAGTCATTCATTGACAATAATATCTCACCATTGGAAATATTGTTGCGGTTTTTGTCCACCGAAAGTTTCAGGCTGCTTTCATAAATGCGAAAATTAAGGGGCGACATGCTCAAGCCGTAAGGGTTCAATGCCTCAATCAGCACCGTATGCATGGAATTGTTTGATAAGGCTGAAAGGCTCTGTATATTAATTGTCACAAGCTCGTCATTGTTTACTGCAACATATGAAGTTGTATTGATGCCGTCCAACGTATATCTGTATCGGAAAGTGTCACTGTCCGTACCTCCTGTAATCCTGAACTTTATTGACAATGTATCTTCCGTAACATAAACAGCATTGTTTTCCACCAACGGACTAATCAGAACAATGCCGTAGGAAGCGTTTCCTCCTGTGCCGTTTCCTCCTCCGCCGCCGCCATGCTCCGCCAACCATGACACATTCCTTTGAAGCTTTTTGATGTCATTGCTGATAATTCCCAATGTTTCATCAAGATGTGATGCGTTTTCTCCCACATCGCCCGTATAGTCAGGAGCCGAAACCATGATGTTCTTATCATATATGGTTGAACCACTGTCAAAAGTCTGTATGACAGTGGTCTCTCCACCAGATATGATTTCCCATTTATTGGTTTTTTTATTATAGCGTTTTAAATATTTTGCCATATTAAAAATTATTTCGTAATCTTAATTATTTCAGCGTTATTTGATACGTTTCTTTCAGTGCCGTTTGCGGTTCCGACAAGGCCGTTCTTAGATTCGATTTTTGTTGTCCCGTCTTGAGCAACCGCCGAGTTATCTTTCAACGTATATTTTCCGTCAATATTAATGTCAAATTTTCCGCTACCATTGAACGCGCCATTAACTTTTCTCACCCTACCTTCTATCTTTTCATCAGTAATTGACCATACGGTATAGAACGGGAACTTCTGTCCACTATTTACTTTTCCGTTATTGGCGGGATAATAGTATCTTAGCCATGGGATATGTGGCGAAGGCAATTCCTTGTTGGATGTATGCTTATAGCCTGTAGCCTGAGACATTGCATAGGTAACAGGTGTTGTGTCTACTTCCAATTCAGATTTCAGTTTAAATGTACTCAATCTTCCCACATCGGCGAATTCAGCTTTCAATGCGCCACCTTCAACCCAATTGTTTGGATATTTGTAGTTTCCTACCTGAACCAAACTGTTCGATGCAAAATCGCTCTGTAGTACCGTTTCATCAACAACAACTATCGGACGATAGCTCTCGACACTTCTTGTCTCGCCATCATATGTTACATTTTCAAGAATAGGATATGAGGTTGCCTGTGTATGCTTATGCCCACCGAATACGAGTGGGATATTGTTTTTCTGGCAGAACTCGCTGAACCAATAATTGTCTTTTGACGGAGTATTCGTGTTCATGCTTGCACCTCCACGCCCAGTGGATTCTTCCAATTTATTGTCTTTTGCCTTGTTTACAATGTCTGCAACCAAGATTGTAAACGGCATTTCATGGCAGTAGGCAATGTTCCACGTATAGCCTGTATATTTTTTGATGTCATTTTCAGCCCATGCCTTAATGTGCGGGTAGAAATTGCCCGTGCTTCCGAAATTATAAACGCAGTCTTTGCCGGGATTGTCTTCTGCAGTCGCTTTCAATTCCGAATTCATACAGATGAAATGAACTTTTCCATAGTTGAATGAATACAATGACGGCACAAGATAATCGGCACCCTGAATACTGAAAACAGGCGGATTGTCCTTGTCCATTTCAAAAGTATAGAAGAAAAGTATGTTTTGGAGATTTAATTTTGCTGCATCGCTTCCGTCTCCGAGTTTATAAATCACTGATGGAGATAGGTCATTGTTGCCGATTGTAGCCATCTCTACCATACCATTAAGTTCATCGCTCTTTGCATTGAAATAGTCGAGCCACTCGCCCATACGGTTGCCGTTCTGTGTCATGTCTCCCGTATTCACCATAAAATCAAAAGGCAAACTATTATCAGAAGTAAACCTAGTGATTTCCCTTGCGGCAGCAGCCCAAACCTGATACTCATCCCAATTGAAGCCCTGTTGGTCGCTCGTCTGTACAAAATTAAATCCGTTAGCCACATCAGTATCAGATTTTACCTCAAATGTTCTTATCGGGGTACATTCTGAAAGAACAGGATTGCCTGCATTGTCCTTGCGTCCTGCAATATATTCATATGCTCCCTTTGTCAAGCCTGATTTGATGAACTTATGTGCTGTGAAAACGGTTCCATCCGTATATTGTATGCTGATGCGATTATAATATTTCAATGTCTTGTCCGTATCGGATGAAAGATTCTTGAACGATTCATTTGCGGCACCCCATTCTTCAGTTCCTTTGCTCCTTATCCAAATATACTCATCCCTAACTCCCTTTGAAAGCCAATTAAAACATCTTGTTGCACCCTTTCCATTGTCAGTTGCCTGAATACCGAAAGAGCATGTTATGAGAGAAGGCTTATCCTCGAATAATTTTGTCTTGTTGTAGAAAATGTCTTTTTTGTCTCTTGTCGCCATTGGGGTATAGTCCTCAATGTTAGGTATCACCTCACCGTCAGCCTTTGTAAGATCAACATAGTTCCAATCCGTTGCAGTACCTCTTTTATCCATAGACTTGGTAGCCTGACTTACGGGATCCATTGCATAATATCTTTTAAAAAGTTTATCACGCATATCTGTCGTCTTATATGCGGTGCCCTCTGATTCATTGTCAGGTACATTAAATCCTGCAAGACTTATATAGCCGTTTTCCAAAGAAACATCCTTTGTACCCACCTTTTGATAAAGAGGCTCCGTTGCTGTTGTAGGCTCTGTTCCCCATCTAAGGAAGAATTTCGCCTTTTCATCACTGAATGCAAATGGCTCATTATTTTCATACCACTCCATATCATAATCAAGAACCTTAATCTTCGCACCGTCCATTGCTGCACATTGTGCTCCTCTGACAAGAAAAGTGGAGCCGTTTTTGATCACGCCTTCCAACGGAAGACTTTTCCATGCGTTTCCTTCTGTAGAGTACTGCAATGAAAGCCCCTTCAAATTGATATCCTTACCTGACAGGTTGGCAAGCTCAACAAAATTGTGGGAACAAAATCCTACGGAATGCTCATCATTTTCCATTCCGCCACAATACACCTCATTGATATAGAGCTTCGGCTCCATAGAATTTTTCAATCTTCCATCAGCGGGCTTGGCTAACGTTCCTGCCGCCGTATCGATTTTTTCCGTATATAAATTACCATTATTGTCAACCTTCAGATTGAATTCAGTTCCGTTTGATGACTTTATTACGCCTATTGAATTGTCTTCAAAAGAATATTCTGTGCCGTTAATTTTGACACCTTTTATCTGCTGTTCAGCCATATGTTTCTAATTTTTATTATCCAATATTAATATTCCGTTTTCATCCACTTTGCAGTTGTCCAAAACAAGGTAGCCATCAGAATCCACCCTGATTGAACCATCCGTGGTCTCGATATTGAGCATTCCGTTGTCATATGAAAATTTGGTAGACACGGCGGATTCCGTTACTCCTCCGATAGGAAGCAGCACAATATTGCCACTCTTCGCTTTGATTTTTATATAAAGCTTGTTTTCTTCGGTACACCAAACTTGTTCCCCGACACACAGGAAATTGCTCTGTTCGTCCAACAGCTTCTTCGTTTCTACCGTCTTGGTCAGGATATGTTTGACATTCGGCTCCAAATATGTTTCATATTCAGGTTTCTGCGCATCGTCAAACGACAGGTTGAAAATTAATTTTGCCGTCTTGACAGGATTGCCTTTCAGGTCGTCAATGTTCGCAATAAGGTCAATGTTTCCTTTTTTGGAAACTATAAGGACACCATCCTCTGTCAATGCTGAAACAATTCCATCATTATCCGTAACGCTTAGCCTCACCTTCAGAACCTCGTTACCGTTTTCATCCACGTTCCTTACCTCTTCATCTGCCTGATTGAAGAATCGCGGTTTCAGATAATACCTCACGCCGCAATACAGTTTTGTGCTCACATAGTCAAACAATGACGCATCCCCCAAATAAATGTCATATTTGGTTATTGCGGTATCGTCCTTCGCATAATTCTTGTCTACCGCATCGATCGGTTTTTCTGCTCCATAACGGTTCTGTAGTTCATATTTTACGCTGTTGGTGAGAATATCTCCACCCGCGATAACTCCTCCTCCAACATAATCCCCGTTTTCGGTATATTCGCCTGTAAGAATGTATTCAAGACGGAGAATCCTCTCCTCCAAGGTCCTGTTCTTGTCTATAAGGTTTTTCACCTGTTCCTTTAAGCGTACCTTTTCCTCGTCATAGGTAACTCCGCTTTCGTCCTCATAGTCACTGAGCCATATTTTCTCAATATCGCTCGGCTCTTCCGCAGCCTCTATGACAGATATTGTTTCATCACTGTTGAGCTGTGCTTTTACTATTGCTGCAGGTTTGTCATTTTCATCCACACCCTTAAGCACAGTAACGGTAGAAGAACTGCGTTGCCCTCCTTCGCCTATATAATCTATTATCAACGACTCTTCGTCATAAAATTCATTGAAATGGGTTTCCGTATTTATATACTCTTCCAACAATTGGACGGCACGGCTTTTTGTTATGCCCGTTTCGCTTTGAATTTTTATGTGCGGGAATCTGAAATGTTGTATGTTTTCCGCCACGGTTAAATGCTTTTATTATCCAATAAATAGTTTTTGCCCCCTATTAAATAGGCTTCGACTATTTATAGTAAAATACGTTTTAGAATGTTTGATTATAAACCATATATCAAATCACTTGCTAATTTTATGGCAGAAAAAGGATATACTGCAAAACCTTTTCCTGAAATAATTTTAGACAATACCGCTCAGAAAGGCGTTTTCATCAAGACAGGCTATTTTGACCCTGAATCTGACGGAATCAGGCTTTTCATCAACGGAAGGCACCCGAAAGACGTGCTGAGAACCCTTGCCCATGAACTAATTCATTGGAAACAGCGAAGTTACTCTGCGGCGGCGATGCAGTGCATCGCCGCCGCAGAGTAACTTCGCTGTTTC
>OQVL01001624.1_pt1 | contig 13529 bp, 8 predicted proteins | sample 1691501 | NCBI WGS metagenome assembly OQVL01 (sample SAMN03418253, study PRJEB22391) | human gut metagenome | biome: human-gut; feature: organic feature; material: feces | host: Homo sapiens | place: Tanzania | collected 2013-01
CTCTATATCTATTGCTTGCAATAAGGCTATATATATTTTTCTATATCTATATTTCTGTTTCCGTTTCTTATGTTCAACCTCAATTTTTTAGCATAGGTTGTGCCGTTAACCATCACCTTAAGCTTTTCAACAGCATTATTAATAGCTATTTTTTTTATACGTTGCTGATGTCGCATACGATTACATATGCATCTTTCAAGATACTCTTCATCAATTAAATACTTTTTGATATGTTTCACAAATTCTAAATCACTACGCATAGGACTACACAGTACATCCCAACCGTAGATATGCTTATAAATAGCTATTTGCTTAGATAGAGTTCGGTTCATAAATACTAGTTTTCAAGTTATAGCATAACACAAAGAGTGTGAGCCTTCTCGACATTCTTAGCCTGAAGGTTCTGGAATACCCGTGTACGTTAGAATGAAAAAATCAGCTCACACCTGCAGGTATATATGTGAGCTACCCCCATAGCGGGGTGAGCAGTATATATGCTACTGCAGGAGAAACAGCTTTCAGACTTCTTGCCCGTACACGTTGAATTTTCCAGATTCTCAGACGGTTCAAAGCTTAATAGCTCTCCTCTATGTAATCGTTCTGAGTAGAACGACGGTACAAATTTAGCCATTTTTTTTGATTGTTGTTTCATTTTGAGCTGACTTTTATATTATGCCGGCAAAATTAGTGGTTTTGTGCCGAGTCGTATTGTTCCATTTTATTCCTTTTAGAGATTTCTTTGTGATTATGCACAGAAATTAGTACTTTTGTAATATGCAAGACAATTATGACGGTTCTGCTTCCGGCTATATCGTTGATTCCTTTGATGGAATCAGTCAGGGGTTTACCGATGTGGAGATTCTGAACACATCGGAAACCAACGTCGTGGCCAGGGCCAAGCGGTATGGAAAATGGTGGGTGCTGAAGGGGCTGAACGGCCAGGTTGCCAACGAAGCGGCATATCAGCAGCGGCTCAGGAAAGAGCTGGAGCTGCTGATGCAGTTGCAGCATCCATCTGTGGTTGCCGCTACAGGACTGGAACATGTCAGCGGCATGGGCGACTGCATCGTCATGGAGTATGTGGAGGGCAAAACATTGAAGGAGTGGCTGCAGGCTGCCCATCCACGCAAGGAACGTAGAAGAATGGCGATGGAGATGGCGGAGGCTGTAGGGTATATCCATTCCAAGGGTATCGTGCATCGCGACCTGAAACCGGAGAATATCATCATCATGAGTAATGGCGACAATGTAAAACTGATAGACTTTGGGCTGGCAGACACAGACAGCCATACTATCCTGAAACAGCCCGCAGGCACGCTCAAATACATGTCGCCGGAGCAGATTCAGACGGCTGTGGCTGATGTGCGCAACGATATCTATAGCCTTGGAGTCATCTTCAGTCTGATGAATCTGAAATGGGGCGCTATTACAAGACGGTGCCAGCTGCCATTGGAACGTAGATACCAGAATGTATCCGATTTGACGGATGCCATCAAGAAACGTGAGAGGCGGAACAGTGTATTGGCATGGACGTTCATCATATTGCTGGTTTTTGTGTTGGCAATCATGGTATATGCCCAATCAGTAAGAGTAGGGGAGCTGTCGCGGCAAGTGGACAGCAGCCGACAGGACCAGGTCGGGATGCAGGAAAGAATGCAGGCGAGAATCCAGGGCACAGAGTCTTCATTGAATGACAGTCTGGAAAAAGTGACCACAGCCTATCAGAAGCTGCAGCAAAAGCAACAAACCCAGGATGCAAAACGCAAAAGAATAGAAGATGCCATTGCCAAAGGCAGAACCATTATTGACAAAGCCATGCATGCAGCCGGAGTGAAGCAGCATCTTGACACGTTGAAGAATTTCGTCTATTTCAGACAGGATGTCTTCGGCAGAATAAATGATGTATATGAAACCTGCAATCAATATCTTAAGACAATCAGCAAGGATTTCACAGAAAACGAAATGGCGGAAATCACCAATGCACTCCTTACATACGAGGGAAACAAGGGAAAGGAGTTGGTGGATCGTTTTACTAAAATGAAAGAGGCTTATGACAAAGCAATTATGCAAGGAAATTGAGGCTGCCCTCAACCGGCGGATGCAGACCCCCAAGGACTTCGAGTTCCTGAGGGAACGCATTTATGCGCGACTGCACGTACTTGTAAGCCGTACTACATTGATGCGTTTATGGGGATATATCGGCGAGGATGTCCAACCACGCCTGAATACGCTTAATATCTTGTCGCAGTTTCTTGGCTATCATGATTGGGAGGAATATCAACAGAATTCCTTGCTTGCAAAAGAGCAGCAGAGCAGTCTTGTAATGAACAGGCGGCTGAGTGTCCCGTCGTCCTTGGTACGTGGGGATTGTCTCCGCCTGACGTGGCAACCCGACAGAGTGTGTGATGTAGAGTATCTGGGCGACCTGACGTTCCGCGTCATTGCATCCGAGAACACCCGCATGCACATTGGCGATACATTCCAATGCAGTCTTATCATAGAGGGTGAGCCGCTGTATATAGACAACCTTAAACAGGCCGACCGACCGCTTGTGGCCTATGTATGTGGCAAGAAATCCGGAGTAATGTTTGAATTCAAGATGCCGTCTGACCATGATTAGATTCGTCCTTTCGATGAATCCGGTCAAAACAGAATAGCTCCTGCTCCGGCATGGGAGCCGACGCAATGGAATCTGAATTATCCACATTCTTTAACACTTCCATGCGATTGGCTTACTCCGCAATTAAAAAAGAGCGTTTGCTTGTCATTTAAGACATTGAGGCATGGAATCCTGCTATCCGTTCTGCATCAGCCAATTGATTAGATACGAAAAAGGCGTGTAATCATTCTGATGCTTGTTTTTTAGGTTACCGCCAAGTGACCTGCACAACAACAAGCACAGAATAGTTCACGCCTTATGAGCGTGAACCTTCTGCTTACTTGTTCTCGTTGTGCGAATATTGACGGTATTCAAAAGGATGAGACAAGAGCTAAAAGCTCAATGTCAAAAAATAGAAAGGAACACTATTCACCTTGCTCGAGTCGGCATCCAACTTATAGCAATAGCTTTCACTCCGTCTTTATGCTCTCTACCGGATTCTCCGTGGCTACGCGCCACGACTGTGCCACTACCGTAAGAACAACTACAGCCGATATGCCCACGAAGCTCAACGGAAAGAGCCACCAATAAATTGGCGTGTGCTCGGCGAAGCTCTGCAGCCATTGGCGGCTCAGCCAGTAGCCGAACGGCGCGGCAATGACGAACGACACGACGAGAGGCACGCTATAGCGCACGGCAAACAACCGCACCACCGCCCCCACCGAGGAACCCATCACCTTGCGGATGCCTATCTCCTTGCGACGGTATTCGGTTTCGAACATCGTGAGCGAGAACACTCCTATGATGGTTATTATGATGCAGATGATGGCGAAGAGCTTAACCTGGGAGATGAAACGGAACTCATCCACGTAGGTCCGCTGCAGCGCATCGTCGAAGAACTTCATCTTATAGTCGCCGTATGAGGCATCCAGACGGTTGAGCACCTTTTCTATGTCTCGCTTTGCCTCTATCTTGTCATGTCCCTCTGCCACACGCACGAAGAGATTATGGCAGCGGTCACCTATGCGATTCATTGCCAAAGGGTCCAACACGAGGAAAGCAACGGAGAGGATGCTGTTGTCGTTGCGTACCGACTTCATCCTGAAGTTGTTGCACACTCCCACGATGAGGTAGTTGTCGTCGCCCCATTCGCTCCGATGGCCTATCGAGTCGCCCACGTGCAGCCATTTGTATTTGTCCATCATCGTGCGGTTCATGATATACGCCCCTGTCTGGCTGTCCGACTCCTTGAAGTCGCGTCCCTCCTCAATCTTCAGTCCCATCGTGCGCAGATACCCGGGGTCGCACAGCATCACCTGCATGTTCATCGACTTGTCGCCGTTGCCGCGAAACCACCCCATATATTGGTCTCCGGCACCTATTGCATCCTGTGCATACCCCACGCTCTCCACGTATGGCAGCTTCTGCAGTTCAGCCCGTATGGCAGCTTTCTTCTGACAAGCCTCGGCTGTTAGTCCGGTGAAGAGCACCTCGTTCTTGGCAAAGCCGTAGTCGCTGTTGAAGATGTAGTTCGACTGGCTCGCCATCACACCTATATATATCGCCAGAACGAAAGCCACGCAGAACTGCACTCCCATTATCGCCATGCGCAGCTTCCTGCCGCGCGGCGATAGTCCGAAGGAGCCTTTCAGCACCATTGCCGGTGTGAACGACGTGCTGTACCATGCCGGCACGACAGCCGACAGGGCACCCACAGCCAGTGCTGACACAACCATTACTGTCGTTAGAATCGCATTTGCCCCGAAACTGATGTCTCCCGACACGAGATTCATACAGGTCTCGCTGCGCTGGAAACCCATCACGATGAGGAAGGCTATGAGGAGACCTATAAAGGTGATGCCCACATTCTCCATTATCATCTGCAGACGCAGACTGCTCTGCGAGGCTCCCATCACGCGGCGTGTGTTTATGCTGCGTATGCGCATCGGCACTTCGGAGAGCGTGAAGTTCAACAGATTCAGCAGAGCTATGAACAGGATGAATACCGATGCCACTGTGAGCACATTCACCAGGTTGCGGTTGCCCTTGTCGCCTAAGCCTACGCCGGAGAAATATATATCATCTACCGGGGTGAGCCGGAAGCTCTGACCGTATTCCTTCTCGAATTTCTTCTCGTCGGTATACCCCGTCTGTCTCATCACTTCCTTCTTGAACGCACGCTCCACAGCCGCCTTGTTAGCCGGATCGTCAAGGCGCACGAAGATGTTGAAGCTCCACTCCGATGCGTCGCCGGCATCCTTCGGGTTCTCACACATATAGAGTCCGTTGCCAATGGAGCAGTTGTCGGGCATGTCTTCGCTCACTCCAACAACGGTGATGGACTTATCCACGCCGTTTTCCTTCAGGGTGAACGTCTTGCCCACCGCCTTGTCTGTTCCGAAGAGTTTCCCGGCTGTGCTGCGGTTTACGATAGCCGTCGCCCCGTAGTCCCAGGTCTTGCTGCTGCCGTACAGCAGCTTGCCGCTGAAGAATTCCACGCCGGGTTTCGACATACCTATATATAATACATTTATAGTGTTTTCGCCGATGGTCACATTTGTCTGCTTGTTGAATGCCATATTCACCGTCTGTTCCACGTGAGGAATCTCCTTTATTACCTCTTCGTATGGGCGACAGAGATGGCATCCCCATTTGTTGTCGAAAAGTGCGGTCTTCACTTCGAGCCGGAACGTGCGGTCGTGGTCCTTGATGTTGTAGTTGTATGTGCGGTTGTATATCACCTGTGTCATGAATAGGTAGAACGTCGCCACTGCCACTCCCAGTCCGAACAGGTTGAGCAGCGTTGCCAGGCGGTAGCGGCGGAACAGATACAGTAAGCTTTTCATACGCCATTCCTCCCTTCTCAAAGAATATTGTTGTTGTCCACCACCTGTCCGTCGAACAGGTTTATGATGCGGCTTGCCATCTGGGCATCGTGCTGCGAGTGGGTCACCATCACTATCGTCGTGCCTTCGGCATTGAGCTGTGCGAGGAGTTCCATCACGGCGAGTCCGCTCTTGGAGTCGAGGTTTCCCGTCGGCTCGTCGGCGAGGATGAGCTTCGGTTTGCCCACCACGGCACGTGCTATGGCAACACGCTGCTGCTGTCCGCCCGACAGCTGCTGCGGATAATGCTTGGCGCGGTGGCTCATAGCCACCTTGCGCAGGATTTCCGTCACTCGTTCGCGTCGTTCCTTTGCCGGCACACCCATATAGCGGAGCTGCAGGTCTACGTTCTCTTCCACGGTCAGCTCGTCGATGAGGTTGAAACTCTGGAACACGAAGCCAATGCGTCCGCGGCGGTAGCGTGTGCGTTCCTTCTCCTTCAGTCTTGCCACCGGCTCTCCGTCGAGCCAACACTCACCGGAGTTGGGGTTGTCGAGAAGTCCGAGGATGTTCAGCAGTGTGGACTTTCCGCAGCCGCTCGGTCCCATTATTGCCACGAACTCTCCGTCGTCCACGTTTATACTAACGCCGTTCAGGGCTACGGTTTCCACTTCTTCCGTGCGGAAGATTTTCGTCAGGTTTTCTGTCTTTATCATTGCTGTATGTTTTTTATGTCTTGTTGTTTCGATATAAATTGCCGTTGTACTCTCTATTTCAGTATCAGCACTTCGTTGTCCTTGAATGCTTCGTAGCCGCTCGTCACCACGCGTTCTTCAGGTTCCAGTCCGTCGGTCACCTCATAATACTGCGGGTTCTGCCGTGCTATGCTTATGTTGCGTCGGTAAGCCTTCTTGCCCGATTTGTCGAGCACGAATATCCAGTTGCCGCCAGTGGCTTGGAAGAAGGTGCCGCGCGGAATGAGCGTTGCCTGCTGCGACTTTCCCAATGCCAGTTCCACGTAGTAGGTCTGTCCGCTGCGCATCTGTGCCGGTCGTTCGCCCACGAACACGAAGTCGGTGCGGAAGGAGCCGTTGCGCACCTCCGGATACACCTTGCGAACACGTAGTCGGTATGTCTTGCCGTCGCGGTTTATCGTGGCAAGCAGTCCGGGGCGCACACGGTCGATGTAGTGTTCGTCAATCTGTGCCTGCACCTTGAAGTCGGAGAGGTCGTTTATCTGTCCTATGTTCTGTCCGGCAGAGATGTTCTGTCCCAGTTCCACATCGAGCAGTCCGAGTTCGCCATCGATAGCCGAACGTATCTCGAGTTTGTTCTTACGTTCCCGCACGAGCAGCACGTTCTTCCTCATATTGTCGAGGTTGTCCTCCATCTGTGCCATCTGCACCCGGCGGTAGATGCTGTCCTGTCTCAGCCGTTGCGCCACGAGACTTTGCTTGCGTCGTGCCAGCCGGTAGTCCTCCTGGCTCTGTGTGTATGTCTCCTTGCTGATGAGCCTTTCCTTATACAAGCGTGCGTTCTGGTTGCAGGCGCGCTGCTTGCGTTCGCAGTCCATGTCGAGCGTAGCCTGTTCGGTGCGGTTGTTCAGCCGGTCCTGTTGCATTGCCACCTGTGTGTTGCGCAGCAGGTTCTGTTTCTCGGCAAGCTCCGCCTCGGCATTGAGAATCTGCAGGTCGAGGTTACTGTTGCTCAGTCGCAGTATCACGTCGCCCTTTCTCACACGTGTTCCCTCTTCCACAGGTTTCTCTCTAACTATGCCACCCTCCTCCGGAGAAATCTGCACCACCTGGATAGGTACCACCTGTCCGTTCAGCCGCACGTAGTCGTCGAACCGTCCGTAGGTCACGTTGCTTATCGTCAGGTCGCGCATGTCCACGGTCATCGTGCTTGCCGTCGAACTGAACACTATCCATACGAGTACTGCCGTCAATGCCGTTGCCGCAGCGATATACCAAACGTAGCGGCGTAGGAATGTTTTTTTTTCTATCTGTCGGTCCATAATATATTACATTTTATAGTGAGGCTTGCCTGTAGTATGCGAGCAGTCTTCTGTTATACATCATTGTAAGTTGGCTTTGCAGCAGTTTCACTCTCGACTGCAGCAGCGTCACCGCCGCCGTCCTCACGTCGATAGCCGATGCCATGCCCTCCTCAAACTTGCGTGTGGTGATGTGTGCGGCAATGCTGTCCGCCTCCACCTGTTCGTTCGTCTTCAGCATCTCCTTCTCGCTGTTCCGCACGTCGGCAGTGGCTTCTGCCACAAGGCGGCGCAGTTCCGAACGCTCATAGTCGAGCGTCTCACAGGCACGGTCGAGGGCTATGCGGCGCGAGCGCACCGTTGTCAGAGTGGCAAGACGGTTGAAGATTGGTATGCTGAGCGTGAATGCCACATATTCGCCGGCGTTGTTCTTGAACTGCTGGCTGAAAGGCGCATGTCCACCCGTATCCATATTGCGGAAGAACGAGGTGGACACGCCGCCGGAAAGAGAGATTTTCGGTAGGAAACCGCCACGGGCTGCCCATAGCCCATAGCGTGCTGCTGCCACTTGGCTTTCTGCCTGGGCTATGCGTGGGTTCCGGGCAAGTGCAGCAGGGGTGACACCGCCGTCAGCCTCTGACAGGATAGACAGAGTCTCAACAGACGGTCTTTCCACTATCAGTGTGTCTTCGATAGGGAAATTCATCAACTGTTTCAGCGTGAGCAATGCCTTGGTGGTCTGGCTCTGCATGTGGGTCAGTTCGTAGTCGTCGGCGGCAAGAGTGGCGCGCATCTGTGCCACGTCAGCCTCGCTCTTCTGTCCCACCTCTGCCATCACCTCGGTCTGGCGGAGCAGCTGTAGGCTCTCCTCACGCTTCTGCATGGTGTGTTCCACGGCTCCCTGACAGTAGAGCAGATCCATACATGCCTTGCAGACTTGCAACGCTGTGGCATCCTTCTCCGCTTGTACTGCCGAGCGTCCCATTGCCACGTTGGCTCGTGCCATGCGCAGCTCGTTGTAGCGTTGCAGTCCGTCGAAGATGGTGAGCGAAGCCTGCAGCCCGTAGCCGTTATAGAAGGTACTGACGTCGGTGTAGGCGTTCGTCTCCGGGTCTACGGCGCGGCCGAAGTTCATCTGTGCACTCACGGAACCGTACACCTCAGGCAGGAATGCCCCGATGGCACGTGTCTTGGCGGTGCGGCTCTCGTCGAGGTCGAACTGTCTCTGCCGCACGCTGTGGCTGTGGTCCGCGGCATACTTCATGCAGCGCTCCACGCTCCACGGTTCTGCTGCCTGCACCGATATGGCGGCTATCAAGAGTAGTGTTGATATGAATGTACGTTTCATTGTCTTTTCGTTTTCTTTTCTATCTGCAAATTTACGCCACGCCGCCAACGCCCGGAAGATATTCGCCGGGAAAATAGCCCGTTGTATGATTATCATACAGCATATTGTATGAAAATCATACACTTCGTTTATGAATGCCGTTTCTCTTTGTGTGTTCAGGAAAAAAATGTAACTTTGCCGTATCTCATAAAGACGGAAGTCATTATGGCTGAAGAAACAAGAAAATACACATTAGAAGGTTATATGATAGAAACTTATTGTGACACTATACTGGTGGTGGATGACAACCAGGCAATACTCACTGCCCTGAAGATATGTCTTGCAGGGGCGTTCCGACGTGTGCTCACTCTCGAAAGTCCCGACAACCTTGTTGCCACGCTGAAGAAGGAGGATGTTGATGTGGTACTGCTCGACATGAATTTCTCGCTCGGCGTGAACACTGGACAGGACGGACTGTTCTGGCTGCGCACGCTGAAGAAGCTGTATCCGGATACTCCCGTGGTGCTGATGACAGCATACGCTGATGTGCAGTTGGCTGTGAAGGGACTGAAAAACGGAGCTGCCGACTTCGTTACCAAGCCGTGGGACAACGACGAACTGATTCGTACGCTGCGCGATGCTGTGGAGAAGAACCGTGTGGTGGTGCCGCTCGACAAACTGGAACAGCAGCATGTACACAGAGTGGTGGAACAATGTCATGGCAATATGAGCCGCGCTGCCGAACTGTTGGGCATAACGAGACAGACGCTCTACAGAAAGTTGAAAACAGACAACTGACGACCCAACTGACCTTCCTATATAAATTAACTACGCGATATGAACCCTTATTATATCATAGCATTTCTCATCGTCATTCTCGCAGTGATAATTCTTTGGGAGTGGCGCCACCAGCGGCGTCTCTCCAGTCGTGTACGGCTGATGCGTGAGGCTTTGCGCAACCGCGACTTCATGTTTCGTCTGCCAACCGATGGTATTATGCCGGGCGAACGCGACCTGCAGACGATGCTCAACGATATGGGTGGCAAGATAAACCAGCTCATGGCGCGCAGCGAGGTGGAGTCGTGGCAGCGGCTCACCCGTGTGCTTACCCACGAGATTATGAATGCCGTAACGCCGATACAGAGCATAACGCAGGCTTACATGGGCAGTACGATGGTGAAGCAGACTCCCCTCGAAAAGGGCATACGAGCCATCTACGACACCACGCGCAGCCTGTCTGCCTTTGTGGAGAGCTACCGCAAGATGACGCAGCTGCAGACTGTGACTATAGAGGAAATCGGACTTGAGCGTATGCTTGCCAATCTGAAGTCGCTCTATCCCAAGCTCTCCTGGCATGTGGACCTCGGTGCAATCCGCACTCTGCGTGCCGATGCAAGCATGATGCATCAGGTAACGACAAACATCGTGAAGAACGCCGTTGAAGCCGGAGCGCACGACATCAGCCTTACCGTCACTGCCGATGCCGGCTACACGCAACTGCTGATAAGCAACAACGGTTCGCCGATATCAGCCGAAGTGGCACGCGAGGTGTTCGTGCCTTTCTTCACCACCAAGCGTTCCGGTTCCGGCATCGGTCTGTCGCTTGCCCGTCAGATGATGATGGCACAGGGCGGAAACCTGATACTCGCCGACACGCCACAACCCGGCTACCACACGACATTCGTAGTAATGATAAAAAGTAGACGAGTTGACGAGTAGACGAGGAGATTTGCATTACTTGTTTCCTCGTCAACTCGTCTACTTGTCAACTCGTCTACTTATTTATATATCTTCACCACGCTGCCATCCTGCTGGCGCACGATGTTCAGCCCCTTCTGCAGGTTCTGTATTCTGTTGCCGTTCAAGTCGTACACAGCTGCCGGCATTTTGCCGCCGTCTGCAGCAACAGAACCGATGCCAAGGGCGATATGCTCATCGTCCATAGGTTGTATGTTGCAGGAGCCCCACAGAGGGTCAGCCTTATAGGTCTCAAGATACTGCGGAAGCACATACACCGTAACGTCTTTCGTTATCCATGATATGACGGTGTTGCTGCCTTTGTCGGTGAAACCGTATGGCACGGGCATATAGTTGTATATGGACTTCAGCTTGCAGCCGTTGAAGGCGTTGTTGCCGATATAACTCAGCGTATTGGGCAATGAGATGTTCTTTAAGGCTGTGCAGCCAGAGAAAGCATAGTCATCGATACGCTTTAGCGAAGACTTCTGCTCGAAGTTCAGCTTGATGAGGGCTGAGCAACCGGCAAACATCGAATTTGGAAGGAACTTCACGTCCTTACCTATCGTCACCTTCTCCAGTCCGGTGCACGATTTGAACAGACCGGATATCTTGGCATAGGAATATTCCTGCTCCCAATCGCCGCTGGCGTTATACACCACAGAGATGAGCGAACTGTTCTCAGCGAAAGCGTTGTTGCCTATCTGCCTTACCGATGCCGGCACAGTAACACTCTTCAGCTTCGTCGATTGGAATGCCCCAGAGCCAATAATCTCAATGCCGTCGGGCAAATCACATTTCTCCACATAAACAGGGCAGAATCCTTTGCCTATCCTCTTTATCGTAGACGGCAGTACGATGGTCTTCAGATTGGCAAAATAATCTCTGTACCTATCCGTAACCATTTCATTTGCTATATTCTCCGTTCCCTCACGCAGCACCCATTTCTCGGCAACTACAGGATTGTTTTGGTAATAATATTTAATGGCAGCATTGCCAAGATACAGAATCTCGTTCTCCTTTGCGTTGGTTTCATACCATGGAGTCCCCGCAAATGCGTCTTTTTCAATCTCGCATGTTGCTGGCAGATGCGACTCTATGTTCTTCAGCCCAGATCCCACAAAGGCATATACACCGATATATCCCAATGACTCCGGCAGCACCACACTACCTAACGATTGGCATCCACCGAAAGCGTTTCCACCAACATAGTAAAGCTTGTCCGACAGTTTCAGGTCGCTCAGGGCATAACATCGCATAAATGCCTGATCCGGTATGGAGTCGACATTGGAGAGGTCGGCAGACGTGATGTTAGAACCATAGAAGGCACGGAAGCCTATCTTCTCCACACGGCTCAGGTCTAATGTGGTGACGGCTGCATCCTCAAAGGCGTACTCGCCGATTTCCTTTACTGCCGGGATGTTATGATACACGAGTTTTGTACAACCTCTGAAAGCTTTCTCTCCAACGCTCTCCACTGTCTGCGGCACCGTGATGCTCACCACGCTGCTGTAGGAGCACAGATATTTGCCCACCCGAGGCAGACCCTCCGGCAATACCACGCGCTTCAGGGTTTTCATATCGGCGAAGAGTCCGCCAAGGTCCATCGTGTATATCTTTGTAACGGAGTTGCCGCCGCCGAGTCCGTTGGAGCTGCTGCTCTTCTCTTCCTTCTCCTCTGTAGAGAGATACCATTTCGTTGCAGCCTCACTGAAGCCAACATCGCGGTATGATTCAAGCACCGTGGAGTAGCATCCGCCGTCGGCAACCAACGTGATGCCGCTGAGGTCAACGCTCTGTAAGTTTGCCATTCTGCCTGCCTTGCTGCGGATATAGGCAAGGTCTTCGGAGTTTACCGGACCGCTGACAATGAGATTCGTTATCTCCTGCACGTCGAGGTCAACGCATTTCTCACGCAGCGTTCCTGCCTCGTCGAGCTTTATGTTCACAGGCTCGCCGTCGATAGCCACGTCAACAGGCTTCACTGTTACCTTCAGTGTCGCCGTGCCTGCCGGATAGTTTGAGTACTTGCCATAATGGGCTATGACGTTCGTCGTGCCGGGTTTCAGTGCGATGGCGGAATAGTCGATGTAAATGTTGGACGACTGGTTGGTATGAAGGGCAATGACCGACGGGTCTTCCACCTCGATAGACTCGAAGTTCACCCAATAACTCTCGGATGTGAGGTCGGGCAACAGCTGGGTCTCGCCTTGGTTCAGCTCTATCGATTCTGTGGCGAACTTCACACCGGCATCCTTGTTGCCGTTGAATTTTATGCTTTTCAGATTGAAGGTCTGTCCTTTGTATACGCGGAACTTGATTTCTATTTTCCCTGTCATATCGCCTTCAAACGTGTAGGAGCGTTTGGGGTAGAATACGTAAGGATCCTTCTGGTCCCGCAGCTCCGGACATTCCATGCCCTCAACCTTCAGCATACGCACAGCCTTTGCCGATTTTGCTTCGCCGCATATTGACAGGTTAGTTACATGGTAGTGCTCTTTTGACGTGATGGTCACCTCGTGGTTCACATCATCATTGTTGACAAACGAGATCATCTCGCCATTCTCACACTTTTCAAAAAAATATTGGAAGCTTTCACTGTCGGTAGAGACATCAAAAGCATTAAGTATATATGAATATTCAAAACTGAACTCCTGCTGTGCCAATGTGTGTGTGGCTATAAAGAGAAGGAGCAAGGAAAGGGTTTTTCTTATAGTCATAATAATATATAATGTATTAGTGTGTTAATAATGGAATCGCTCCCGCTCTTGCATCGGAATCCGACATAAGGGCGGGAGCGACAATTATAGTTTTTTATTGTTAGGTTGAATGCGACAATCCAAAATGCTAAATCTTCTCAAAGTCCTTTATTTTTGCCGACGGCTTGATGAAGGAGACCTTGAATGCGATGTCCGGATCCATATCCGACGGTATGGCGTTCACGAAGTCCTGTCCCTCCTTCGTTATGTCCTCGTCGGGGATTCTTATCATCACGTTGCCCACAACCACATCAACGCCGAAGTCGGCATTGTATTCATATCTCGC
>OQVL01001625.1_pt1 | contig 13525 bp, 10 predicted proteins | sample 1691501 | NCBI WGS metagenome assembly OQVL01 (sample SAMN03418253, study PRJEB22391) | human gut metagenome | biome: human-gut; feature: organic feature; material: feces | host: Homo sapiens | place: Tanzania | collected 2013-01
TGGGATAAGGTTTCCCGGTCACTCCTATGAGAGCTGCAAGTCCCCCGCGGCAGATGGAACGCGAAAATGAGATGATCGTTATTTCACATCACCTTTTTTTGATGGGGATGGGAATATCCCCTTTCACACGTGAGCTCCACGGAGGATCATGACGGGAAAAGCACCCGTCTTGATAAGCCTACATCAAGAAAGGACCCCTATGAGATGTACGAGATCTCATAGGGGTCCTTTCTTTTGGCACCACATGGGTATATTCACATTTGCCTATCCGTAGCTTAGCACGATTCACTCACTCCGTCAACGCTGATTTTCTCCTATAAAATGGCGGCGCAGCCGCCACCTACATTTCTCACTCCGAAGTTTCCTTAGTATCCCCGTATCTGCTTTTCATCCGACAGGTCAAAGAGATCTCCATAGCCCGCATTCGCCATCGCCTTCACCGCGTAGACACAGTTCTGCGAGGCGGCGTAAATATAGCGGTCATCGACAGGGACGATGTGCCGAGCCGCACGCATCTGAGCGATCGCCGGATTTGCCAGAAAATCGTCCCGATATTTCCCCGCCCCCGTCGTATCCGAGGTACGGTCGGTCGAGACGAAGAGCATATCCGGATCCGCCTTGACGATGAGCTCGGGCGAAATGGCCTGCCCATTCGCACCGCCCGCCTTCTCGATCGCATTCTCCAGACGCGCCCGCGTCAAAAGCTCGTGGAACATCGAGCCGGGTCCCCCATAGCGTGTCATCTGCGAGACCAGGTACACCACCGGCTTCTTGTCCGTACGCGCTCCCAGCGTATCATCCACCTCTTTCAGCTGGCGGTCCATCTCGCGGATCACATTCTCGCCGCGCTCCTTCTCCCCGACCGCCGCCGCAATGATCCGCACATCATCCTTCACCTGCTGGATCGAGCGAGGCCCGTCGATCACCACGACAGGGATGCCCAGATTGCGATACATCGCGAGCTCCTCGCCCTTCGTGTATGTCGAAGCCACCACCAGATCCGGCCGCGCCTGCGTTACAAGCTCCATCGACAGCCCCGAGAGAGGAATGGTCATCGGGATATCCTTCGTATCCTCTGCGATATAGGAAATCGCCGGATCACGATCCGCCTCCGTCGCTCCCACCAGATGATCCGCGGTCACGACACCCAGAAGCATCGTATCGATCGATGCCGAATTTCCTAAAATGCGCTTTGGCTTGCCGGGGATCTTCACTTCCTGCCCCGTCGCATCGACCACGGTGTAGCTCTCTCCCTGACCGCTCATCGCCACCTGCTTCACCCCGCAGCCGGTCACGGAAAGGGAAAGCAGGATCGCCAATCCCAGTCCCATCGTTTGATATATTTTCATGCGTCCTCCTATGATAGAAATCTTTGTTGTTTCTAATCATAACATAAAAATACTGTCAATGGCGAGAAAGAGGTTTCATAGGTTCTATAGGTTCCAAGGAGGGACGGCGCATAAAAATCAGAAGCGCCGTGAATTTTAGATGAGAGGTACTCTCTTTTAGTCCCTAGCTACTCATCCCTAATCCCTAGTCACTAGTCACCAGCCACCAATTCTTCCAAAGCATCCGTCAGCACCTTGTACACGCCGACTGTAAGCGATGCGATCTCCTCCGTGACGGGCATGAGGTCGGGGATGAGGATCGGCTTCATGCCGGCTGCGTGTGCCGCACGGATGCCATTCGGACTGTCCTCGAAGACGTAGCAATCCGCCGGACGGGCCCCCAGCTTTTTCGCGGCCAGCAGAAAAATATCCGGTGCCGGTTTCCCGTGAAGAACTTCATCTCCGCTCGCAATGGCAGAGAAATAGGACGCAAACCCGCTGACAGACAGATTGCTCTCGATCTGCGCCCGCCGTCCGCTGCTCCCGATCGCCATGGGAATACCGCGCGCATGAAGCGATGCCAGGATCTCCCGGCAGCCGGGCTTCAGGGGCACGCCGCGCGCAAGCTCCTGTGCCACGCGCTGCTTGCACTCCCGCTGGATCTCCGTGCCATCCTTCACCCGATAATGCTTCTCGATGATGCGGTTCATCACCTCGCCCGAGGTGCCGCAGATCTCATACTTGAAAGCATCCGGCAGTACGATGCCCCGTTCTTTTGCAATGGCATTCCAATACTTCTGAAAGACGGCCTCCGTATCAAAAAGCGTGCCGTCCATGTCGAAAATGACTGCTGTGGACATGTTGATCCTCCTTTATCGTAGAAACACGGAATCGATCGCAGAGAGGCGATCCGCATTTCCCTACCCCAAATGACTTCCCGCCATCCGGAAAACGGGCAGCATGACCGAAAAGAGGACAAGCGCCGTGAGGCCGCCCACGAAGAGCAGCATGGCAGGCTCCGCGATATGGCGGAAATGACGAAGCTTCTCCTCCGTTTCCGCCGTCATGAGCCTTGCTGCCTGATCCAGAAATCGCGGCAGCTCCCCGCTCGAAAGTCCCACCTGACAAAGCTCAAAGAGGAGCGGGAAGCAGAACCCGCTTTCCTCCCATACGCTCGCAAAATTCTCCCCCTGCATCAGCTTCCTCTCCATACCGCGCACCTTTTCTTCTGCCACGTGATTGCCCAGCACCTTCATGCTGGCGGCGAGCGCTTCCGAGAGCGGCTTTCCGCTTTCGAGGAAAGAGGACAGCGAAAGAGTGAAGCGGATGAGCAGCAGACGGCGATAAAAGGCAGAGCGGTAGAGCCACACTTCCTTTCGCCGCCGGCCCGCGCGCGTCCGAAGGTACAGCGCTCCGGCGATCAGGACAGCGAAGAGTATAAGGCCAAGAAGCATCCCCCAGTGCCGAAGGAAAAGCCCCAGCGCCAGCCCCGCTTGGGCCGCCAGCGGCAGCGTGATCCCCAGCGTCTCGAAAAGCATCGCAAAGGACGGCAGGATGAAGAGCAGGATCACCAGAAGAAGCACCAGCGCGAAGGCAAGCACAAAGAGCGGATACGCCAGCGAACGCGAGAGGCGCCGCCGGAACAGATCCTCCTTCTCATAGTACAGCGCGATGTGTGTGAGGGCCGACGGCAGTGTCCCCGTCATTTCTCCCACTTCCAGCAGAGAAATAAAAAAAGACGGACACCAGCCGCCCGCCGCAAAGCTATCCGACAGAGAATGCCCGCTCGCGATCCTCTCTCTCGCAGAGAGGAGGAGCCTCCTCTCCTGCGGTCTTTCTTTCGACGCGAGGAGCGAGAGCGACTCCGTCACCGTCAGCCCAGCGGAAAGGAGTGCTGCCCAGGACGAAGCCAGAAGGGACAGCGCGCGGCGGCTTGCAAAAGGCCGCGCAAGGAAAAACCGATGCGCCTCTTTCTCCTCAAAAAGGCGGATGACCGACAGCCCTTCCGAGAAGAGGGCTGCCGCTGCTTCCCGCTTCGTCCTTGCCGCAAGGCTTCCTTCGTGGATCCCGCCCTCTTCGTCATAAGCCTTATAGTGAAATTGTTTCATGAATGGTCCTTTGCTGTGGGAAATGAGTGACTGATGCCTTGGTAAACAGGTTCAACAGGTTCAGAAGGGGTGGAAGAGGCGCACAATTTATTCCAAACTCTTCAAAAGCCGTTCCCTTTCCCGTTCACTGATCCCCTTCATGGCATACATCGCCTGCTTCATCGTCCGCATCTGCGAAAGTCCCATTTCCATATACGACGGGATCTGCTCCTCCTTGCCCTCGCGGATCAGATGCGCGACGGCAGCGACATTCGTCAGGATCTCACGCAGGAGCCATGTCTCCTTGCCGCTGCGATAGAGCATCTGAGAAGAGACCGTCACGAGATTCGCCGCGAGAAGCCCCCGGATCTCCTCCTGCCGATCACCGGGAAACGCATGGATGATGCGGGCAGGCACATCCTTTGCGCGCGTCGTGTGCAGCGTCCCCAGCACCAGATGCCCCGTCTCCGCCGCCGTCAGCGCCGCAGAGATCGTCTCACTGTCCCGCATTTCACCAAGCGCGATGACATCGGGATCCTCTCTCAGCGCATCACGGATGCCCTGCGGAAAATCCACCACATCACGCCCGATCTCCCGCTGATGGATGAGCGCCTTCTCCATAGGGATCACGTACTCCACCGGATCCTCCAGCGTCACCACATGACAGGCTCTCTTCTGGCTGATCAGCGAAAGAATGCGCGCCATCGTCGTACTCTTGCCGCTTCCCGAAGAGCCCGTGATGAGGACAAGCCCGTGCGAAAGCTGCGATACCTTCTCCAGCCACGTCCTGTCGGGATCCGCGCCAAGCAAAGAAAGCTCCGGCAGGATGCGGATCGCCGCCGATGCCAGACCGCCGCTGCGATACAGATGCAGACGGCAGCGGACATTTCCCAAAGAAAACGCACTGTCCGCGCTTCCTGTCCGCTGATACGCCGCCTGCCTATCCTCAGGCACATAAGAAGAGATGAGCTCTGCAAAGAGCTGAGGCTCCGCGATCTCCTTCATCCTCTTCAGCGCCCCATAGACACGGATCATAAGAGGCAGCCCCTCGGTCAAGTGAATATCCGTCATGGCAGGATTCGCTGCCAGCAGTTTCTCTATATCCATCTCATGCCTCCCCGGCCAGAATGACCGCTGCCGACTCCGGCGAGATCTCCCCCTCTTCCATCAGAAGAAGTGCCGACTCGCCCATCGTTTTCTGTCCCGCTTGCCGCATCGCCTGCTGCAGCTGCTCCTGCGAGAAATCATGATGCAGGATGCGTCTCTCCCTGTCTCCGATGGCGATCATCTCAAAGACCCCCGTCCGCCCGGAAAACCCGCGATGACGGCAGGCCTCACAACCCTCCGCTTCATAAGCCGCCTGCCCGGCAAGGGGCAATGGCAGCCCGTGAGACGTCAGGAAATCCTCCGTTAAGACCATTTCCCTTTTGCAGGAAGGACAAAGCCTCGGTGCCAGCCGCTGCGCCATCACCAGCGACAGCGACGCGGAAAGAAGATAGGGCGGTATGCCCATATCCATCAGACGAAGCGGCGCAGCGGCTGCGCTCATCGTATGGAGCGTCGACAGCACCAGATGCCCGGTGAGCGAGGCATGGATCGCGATCTCCGCCGTTTCCCTGTCACGGATCTCCCCGATCATCACGATATCCGGATCCTGCCGCACGAGCGAACGCAGCCCTCGCGCAAAGGACAGCCCCGAGCGCTCATTCACCTGGATCTGCGTCACGCCCGGCAGCCGGTACTCCACCGGATCCTCGATAGAAATGATACTCACCGTCTCCTGATTCAAGAGCTTCAGCGCCGCATACAACGTCGACGTCTTTCCGCTGCCCGTCGGCCCCGTCGTGAGGATCAGCCCCTGCCCCTTGGCAAGCGCCCGCCGAAACAGCGACTCCTGCTCCTTTCGCATCCCCAGCTCATTCTTCTCGATAAAATTCACCCGCCCCGATAGGATACGGATGACGATCGTCTCCCCATACATCGAAGGCAGGACAGAAATGCGGAAATCATACGGCACCCCATCGATCTCCTCCGCCCAGCTCCCATCCTGCGGCAAACGGCTCTCCCCCACATCCAGCCGCCCAAGGACCTTCACGCGCACCGAAAGATTCGGCGCCATGGAGGAAGAGAGACAAAAGCGATCCGAAAGCAGCCCGTCCTTCCGAAACCGCACCCGCACAAAGGAAGCCCCCGGCTCGATATGGACATCACTCGCCCTCTCAGCCGCCGCCTGTCGCATGATCTTCTTCAGCACCACATCCGCTCCACCGCGCAGCTCCTCCATGCGACCGCCTCCTTCTTACTATCAAAGATTTTTCCTCATTATAGCATAAATAGAAAACGCCCATCCAACAATGTTGGAAATATCGCATCCTGTCGTTGGCGTGACTGGTGACTGGTAGCTAGGGATTGGTGGCCAGGGATTAGGTCGTCGATACGAGAATCCCATCCTCTAAAAAGGCGGCGATGCCACCTCCTCACCCCTAAAGTTTGAAAGCAGGGTGTTATTTGTTGTCAGTTGTTTGGAAAAAGCGTTTTACGGTTTGAGGTTTAAGGTTTCCCTCTCATCTGAGCAGCCCCCTAGAGAGGGGGCGCGCCGAAGGCGGAGGATGGATCCCCATAGCGGGATAAAAATGATACAAGAAAAACGATTCCCACCAATAGTGCGTTATCCGCTGCGTAGAAGGATGCCCCTGCGGGGCATATCCATCCTGCGCCTTTGGCGCGGCCCTTCTCCAAGGGCCTACCCGTATCATGGGAGTGACTAGTGACTGGTGAGTTGAATACCACTTTCGAGCATCGCCCAATAAAAAAGCGGCAAAGCCGCTACCATATAAGCCTTCCCCTAGAAGGGAAGGCTACGATACGAGAATACCATCTTCTAAAAAGGCGGCGAAGCCGCCACCTTCATTCCTCATTCCTAATTCCTAATTCCTAATTTTCCTGAACCCTGAAACCCTGACTCCCATTTCCCGAGGTATCCCATCCATGCCACGCATTTATACATCTGATCTTTCCGTAGCCGCTGCCGAAGCGTGCTACGCCGCTTTCCTGACAGGCAGCCTTCCCACGGAAGGCTGTTTCCTTGTGTCAGGCCCCCATCTTTTTTTGATGGCTCAACTCCCGCCGCTCCCCGAAGGGCGCGGCGTCCCTGTCTCCTTCGGTCCTGCCGGTTGGATCCACTCCGGCATCTCTTCCCAGATGCAGAGCATCGCCATCTACCGTGCGTTCCTCGAAGGCCGAAGGCTTCCGGCCGGCACCGCGCTCGCCGCATCGAAGGACGGCATCACCGTCTTCCCCGCTGACCTCTACGAAGCCGACCTCGGCGCGATGGATATGTTTTCCCTGTCCTTCGACCCCTTGGAAGAAGTGCTGACGCCGCAGGAGACAGCGAAGCTCTACTCGCTCGACGCGAAACGCGTCCAGTGGGACTGCGAACACGCCGGCGAAGGCGCCGTCTTCTCACTCTCTGAGACGCGCCGCTCCGGAAACACATGGCTTCTCACAAGAAATGCCGCGCTTCGCATCTATGAAGGAAAGGAAACGGCATCCTATCCCATCAATCCCCTTCTCCTCGTCTTCTCCACGGTCGAAGCTGCCCACATCTGGAACCGCGACAGCGGCGTCGTCCGAAGTGCTGCCGGCGGTGCCGGCCATGCCGCCGCTCGCATGCACGAAGGCGATCGCAGGAAATCCGGCCGCATCTGGCTCGTCCGCCGCGAAGCCATGGAGCGTCTCTTCGGTCAGGCGCTCCCCGAGCGCATGGCTGAGGCCATGCGGTTTGTGAAATAGAGCGAGTAAGACTAGTGACTAGTGACTGGTGACTGGTGACTGGTGATTAGACTAAAAGACTAGAAGCCATCAGATATCTGACATCTGACTTCTAATATCTGATGTTTCCCAGTCTCAGACGCCCCCCTCTTTTGACCTTTTCCATTTCCCCAATAAAAAAAGCAGCCCCTTGCGATACGCAGGGGCTGCTTTTTTATTCTTCTTCCTCTTCCTCATCATCTACAAAAATCTGCTGCGCAGCTTTATAGCTGAGAGACGTATTTCCATTCGGCGTCTCGAGAAGGATCGGCCCTTCGTAAGGCTCCTTCTCAAGGATGGTGACTGGCATATCGATCTCGATTCCCTTGCTCTGGATATAGTCCATCAGGCTGTAGTCTTCCATGACGCGGCGCACATGGGTCTTCTCGCCTTCCTCCAGCTCAGCAAGGGCGCGGCTCGTGATGCCGCTGCGGCTGCCGTCCACACGCGGGATCGGATCCCCGTGCGGGCAGTGATCCGGATTTCCCAGATACACATCGAGCTTGTTGCAAAGTTCATCATTCGTCTGGTGCTCGAGGCCTTCTGCCAGCTCATGCGCTCCGCTCCATGAGAAATCCAGACACTTCACAAGGAAAACCTCCCACAGCGCATGATACCGCATGAGACGTCCGGCTTCTTTACGCCCCTTCTTCGTCATCCGGCTGCCTTTGTAGGCCGTGTAATCCACATAGCCCTGCTTCTGCAGCTTTGCGATCATTTCGCTGACAGATGGCGGCGATACATGAAGCATCTCGGAGAGCTCCTTATTTGTCACCAGATCATGGCTTTCGCTGATGATGTAAATGGCCTTTAAGTAGTCTTCCTTCCCTGATGTCATATCCATCCTTCTTTCTGGAAGAGAGGAAATAAAAATCCCTCATCCCCTAAACTTTTATGCCTATCGATTCATTACAGATATTATAGGTCATAATTAAATTTTTGGGAAGAGGGAAAAGAAAATGAGAATTAGGGACTAGGGATTAGTGGCTAGGGATTAGGGATTAGGTGTGTCAAGTGACTTGTGACTAGTGACTTGAATACCGCCTTCGGGCATCGCCTTTCTTTATACTGCGGCGTAGCCGCCACCTTCCCCGTTGAACCTTTGAACCTTCAAGTGGGAATGAGCGACCAGTCACCAGTCACTGATTCTGCTCCATTCAGTCGTCTCTGTCGACTTTGTATTTACGTTCGAGTTCTTTGTATGTATCGAGGCCGATGATGCTGTTGAAGTGTCCGAATTCGATCATATCCTTCAGGTGGTCTTCGGTCGTGCCTTTTTCTTTCAGGTTGCTGAAGAGATCATAGAGCGTCTTGGAAATCGCATAGACCGCGCTGCATGCCCAGAAAACGACGGAGTATCCCATTTCCTCAAGCTCTTTGGCGGGGATGAGCGGTGTCTTGCCGCCTTCGATCATATTCGCCACGAGGTATGCACCGCTTCCTTCGAGGCCTCTTGCAAATTTTTCCAGCTCTTCGCGGCTGCCGATGCCGTCAGCGAAGCAGATCTCTGCGCCTGCATCCGCATAGCGCTTGCTTCTTTCGATGGCATCATCGATGCCGTAGACTGCACGGCTGTCCGTGCGGGACATGATCATCGTCTCCTTATCGAAACGAGCATCGACAGCAGCGCGGATCTTCTGTGCATGTTCTTCCGCAGTGATGACCTGCTTGCCGTCCATGTGGCCGCAGCGTTTCGGCCATGCCTGGTCCTCGAAGAAGATGCAGGCAGCACCCGCCTGCTCGAACATCTGCTCTGTGCGGATGATATTGAGCGCATTGCCGTAGCCGGTATCCCCATCGGCGATGATCGGGATATTGACCGCGTTGCAGATGCCGGTCAGCTGCTCTGCCATTTCCGTGCAGGAAAGAAGGCCGACATCCGGCTGTCCGAGACGGGAAGCCGAGACGGAGTATCCGCCCATCGCAAGGGCCGGAATGCCCGCCATCTCTGCGATCTTCGCGCCCAGCGCATCACCGACGCCCGGGGCGATCATAATGTGTCCGGATTTCAGGTTTTCACGGAAAGCGATACGTTTTTCGGTAGCAGTTTTCATGATTTTCATAATGGGTTCCTCCTTGAATTTGTAGCTAGTGGCTAGGGATTAGGAATGACTGGTGGTTAGGATTCTCCAGCATCATCATCCCGAGCGCAGCCGAGGGATCTCTACTGCCCTGCGGGAAATCAGCGTGTATGCGCCGAGATAAAACGATGCATTGGTGCTGTCTCACATCAGGCGATGAGCGTTCTGCCATAGAGATTTCTCGGCTACGCCCCTCTGACAACGGCGCGAAGCGCTATCAAAACTCCGCGGCGCATTTCGTCATCCTGAGCGGAGTGAAATGTCGGATGTTCGATCATGTAAAGGCGGAACAGTGAGAACTGAGTCGAAGGATCTGGCGCCGCTCCGGCATTCCTTACTTCTCATTCCGCATCTAAAAAAGCCTCCCCGACCTTTCGGTCAGGGAGGCGCATCAGCGCGGTACCACTCCTGTTTCTCACTCCGCCGTCCATCATGCGGGTATCGCAAAAAGAAAAGCCCCTGTCCTTACGGACAAGGGCGTCATACGCGGTACCACCTTGCATTATACTTCAGGCTTATCCTTAACGCGGACCAACGCTTCGCTTACTGATTTCAACGAAGTGCTCTCAGGTGACACGCTGCTTTTCCATACCGGTTCCCACCTTATCCGGCTCTCTGTGATATCCAAGTCCAGCTTACTCCTGATCCTCGCATGTGTTTATGTGGATTATTATAGGGCAGAAAGAGGGGCATTGTCAAGAGGGCATGGAAAACCTGTCCATAGCACGTGAATAAGCCCGCCTCTAATTTTCACGCATTCCTGCCTTCAGGCGTTTCAGTATGTTGCGCCCGATTTCCACATTCCAGTATGCGTAGATGTAAGCCTCGATGATGAAGAGGATGGCGAAGAAAATCATGCCGCCCGTGGTATAAGCCGCCTTCTCCGGGCTCGGGTCCATAGAGAAGAGACGGGCGAGCGGCTGCCAGATCCAGCGGATGACAGAAGCAAGACGCTCGATGCTCGCCGCCAGCGCATCTGCGATACCGAGGATATAGATGGAGAAGGTCACTTTGTACGTCATTTCCACCAGAAACGCCAGCGCGACCACATGCACGGACTTCACAAAGGACAGTCCATGGATAAAGCTGTAGCCCAGTGCAAGTCCCAGCGCTGCCGCATAGAAGGCGGTCGTGAGGCCGATCTCCGGCCCGCCGATCATGTTCACGAGCAGGATCTCTGCGACCGCCGTACCGACGCCCCAGCGCATGCCGTGCAGTCCGGCAATGACCGCGATCGGCACGGCGGATGCCATCATCGTGACCGCGACCAGAAAGGGCATGACGAGCTTCAGCAGCACCAGAATGGCTGCGATCGCTGCCGCCGCTGCGGCTTCCGTCATATATTTTGTTTTCCTTACAGAAGGATTTGTAGGTGTCAATAGCGGCTCCTTTCGGAAAATGAACAAGGGGGACTTAGTGACTAGTGACTAGTGACTGGTGACTGGTGACTAAACTTCTTGACAAGCTCTTCTTTCTCTCTGCGGGAGAGTTTCTTCGTATGATACTCAGCGCTTCTGGCCTCATGCTCGCTCTCCCATTCATGATACCACACAAGCTCCACCGGGCGGCGGCTTTTCGTATATTTGGCACCCTTGCCTGCGTTGTGCATAGCGATGCGGCGATGGACATCGTCCACCGTGAAGCCCGTATAAAGCGTCCCGTCCGCACAGCGGACCATGTAGGTGAAGTAAGCACGTTTTGTTTCAGACATACATCGTTCCTTTGAGAAATGGGGTTCAGGATTAGCCCTTGGGGCGTGCCGCCCTTTGATCGGGGATGAAAGCTTCGCATAAATTAGGAATTAGGAATGCGAAATGGTGCTACGGCGCCAGATCCTTCGACTCAGTTCTCACTGTTCTACCTTTACATGATCGAACATTCGACATTTCACTCCGCTCAGGATGACGAAATGCGCCGCAAAGCATAAATAGTGGCGATGCCCGAAGGCGGTATTTAGTCACCAGTCACAAGTCACTAGTCACTCCTAATCCCTAGCCACTCATCCCTGCTTTCAAACATCCTTTGTTTAGCGGTCTGCGAGAAAGATTTCTCGGCAACGCTTTCAATGACGATACGGAAGTCTGATGTCTCCTAGTCTCCTAGTCACAAGTCACCAGTCACCCGCCGTCAGTCACTCATTTTTCAGTACCACTCATTGATCCAGTTTTTCTGTTTCGGCAGCATGGCATCTGCAAGGAGCGCGATCTGATTTCTATCTGCGCCGTCAAGCCAGCGGATCCGGTCCAGCGCAAGGAGCTCGGAGAAATCCGCCGCGCCGAAGAACCATTCGGCAAGTGCGGAAGCGGAGAGGCTGAAGGAAGGCTCGGGGATGTGTTCTCCCAGGGATACGCCGGAGATGTCCTCGATGTGGCACTTGAGAGAGTAGAAAACATCTTCCTTCAGTGCGTGGATGCGTCCGCCCTCTGCGCGGAGGACGTAGAGACCGCTGTTCTCCGGAAGGAAAGCGTCTGTCAGCTGAAAAGCCAATTCACCACAAAGGCGGCTGTCACAGGGAAGACCGTCGAAGGCCGCCACCGGGTCGACGATGCGCCCGAGCATGAAAGGAAAGGTGCGGTTCTCGATGTAGCAGTGCTCCGCTCCGTCCGGCCATGTGCGATATGAGGTATCATCCAGCGGTTCATACCAGAGGCATTCCCTGACCGAGCCCTGATGGCCGGCAAGGAAGGCATAAATGCCACGCCGCCCCGCTTCTGAGGAGAAGGCCATCTCGGAAACGGCGAGCTTTCGGTCAGAGATGGTGTAGAAGAGATAGCCGCAGGGACCTTCCTCATCATAAACCAGTGCGCCATAGCCCTCGAGCAGCGCCGCCTCGATGTGCCGCCGCCATGAGGCTTCATCGCGGAGCGCATAGCCATTTCTGTTTCCGGTATAGACGTCATACACAGAGGCAAGCTCCTGCCATTCCTCCATCGAGGAAATCGACTTCGCGCGCGCTGCCCGTTTTCCCAAAAGGGCCAGCTTCTCCGGCGCAGCCGAGCGCGCCCACTGGTGGCAGTAGAAGCCGAAACCAAGCGGCAGGTAGAACGATGCCGCCGACGGCATGAGGATCACGAAGGATTTCCCTTCCCTGATCTCTCGGAAATGCGTGTCGGAGACCGTGCAGCCCTTCATGACGACGTAGTCGCTGCGGTAGGTGTTGTCGAAGACGAGGAAGTGTTCCCCGTGCAGCGCGGGCAGCGGCGTGTCGAAGACAAGGTCGTCGCCCTCGACGGCGCGCAGAACGGCCGTCCAGCCCGTCGGCCTGAAGTGCGCGTCGGCCAATTTGATCTCGCTGCCGGGCACGGCGCCGAAATAGGCGTAGCCGCGTTTCTGCGTAATCCGCAGACGGCGCGCACCGTGCGGCACGCCGAGCGTGAAGCAGTCGTGCCAGTTGAAGCCGTCGTCGTTCTGGAAGGCGATGCGGCAGTCGATGAACTTCGTGTGACCCTGTGAGCGGGCGATGTGGTGGCCGTCCGAGGTACAGGACGTGGGTCGTCCCTTCTTCGGCTCGACGTTGACGCGGACAAGCTGCGTGTATTCCGACGCCCCATCCACGACGACGCCCATGCCGAAGCAACTGAAGATGTCGATGTCCTCCAGCGTGACATGGCGGTTGGAGAAGAGGTTCACGCCGTTCTTCCCGTAGTAGGAGTGGAAGAGGCGGTAGCGCAGCCCCAGGGGGATCCCGTCCACCGTCTTGCGGTTGACGTCCGCACCGAAGTAGACGTCGTAGTTGGGCGAGTAGTACTGGCCCGGTTCCTTGATACCGGGCCAGATGCGGATGCGCGTGGGCGAGAGCCACGCCATCTTCGGCCCGTAGTGCCCCTCACAGAGGCCGAAGAGGAGGCGGTTCGGGCGCTCGCCCGTCAGGCGCGTCCGGTCGGCGTTGACGGGCGTCATCGTCTGGATCGGCATGGGACGGCCATGCCACGGATGCCCCTGCGGTCAACCCTCCAGCTCGACGTCGAACGACGCCGCGCCGGAAGCCGAAGGATCGGGATTCTTGCCCACGACCGTGCCTTCGTCGAGAACTCGCTCTCTACGCCGTCGCGTGCCTGCCTTATGACCGGTCAGTACAGCCATCAGAACGGACAGCGTCAGCTGGGCGAGGGCATCGACACCACGCACACGTTCTTCACCGAACTGCTGCAGGAGGCTGGCTATCAGACAGCCGTTGTGGGCAAGTGGCACATGGGTTGCGACCCCAAGGGCTTCGACT
>OQVL01001629.1_pt1 | contig 13517 bp, 13 predicted proteins | sample 1691501 | NCBI WGS metagenome assembly OQVL01 (sample SAMN03418253, study PRJEB22391) | human gut metagenome | biome: human-gut; feature: organic feature; material: feces | host: Homo sapiens | place: Tanzania | collected 2013-01
TGGAGGGCTAAAACTCATATGCGTATCGGCATATGAGGGGATACCGAATACTTACTTTGGATCGTTACAAAGGTTTAGCTTTTGTGAGAGATCATTAGAGGTTATGCATACTTTGGATTTTGATTATGCTATTCAAGATGTTCAGGAAGTGTGTCAAATGAACGGAGGACGATTGTAATGAAATTGTATCATGGCTCAGATATAGAGATTGAACATGTCTATAGACGCATACATTTCTCGTTTTAAGAACGTGAATATAACGGAATGCGTAGAATATAAAAATGCTTTGGCACGTATGAAAATGCTTTCTGGTAAGGGTGGCAGACCTGTACCTGCAGATGAAAACGGACTTGATGCATTGATTGAAAAAAGTATATTACTGACTAAAAGTGAAGAATATGGTACATCATACATCCGATTACTTTGTTAAAAAGGCTGATGAGGAAATGGAAAAAATGTGGAACGAGGGGACTCTCAACAAGGAGAAAATTGAGGACTTCCGTAATCTGCATGAGCGCATCCCTTATAACAAACCATTACTGTAGGTGGTGTTATGAATATAGTTCTTGACTACTGCCCAAATACTTGAAGATATACATAAAGCAAGAACTAATAATTCAGAAATAATATTATGAATGGATATAAAACATTAAGGCTATGCGATATACAGAAGAACGGTATGAGGACAGTCTCAAGGCCTATCGCGACATGAGGAATACGCTTGACAATGCTAAAAAAGAAGGTCTTGAAGAGGGTCTTATAAAAGGAGAGAGAAACAAAGCAATGGAAATTGCTACAAAAATGAAGGCAAAAGGCTTTTCTGTAGATGATATTGTTCAGATGACTGGTTTGTCTGCTGATGAGGTTAAAAAATAAAGCATTAAATAAGATTTAAGGTGGCGTAACTACTTAACCTATATTTATTCTATATCGGTACACTCTTTATTTGTACCATACATTTTTATAAAGCACATTAAATTTTTTTAGATATTCCATAAGTGACTTAGTCAGCAGGGTTTTGCCCTGTTGACTAAGCCACTGTCTATTATATTCTTTCGTTTGTAAAAAATCAATTTATTTTTATGACAACTTATATTATTATTTTCGTTCTGCTATTGGTGGCGGAACTCGTGTATTTCCGCATTGCGGACAAGTGTAATATCATTGACAAGCCTAACCAGAGGTCGTCGCATTCGACGATTGTGCTGCGCGGTGGTGGCATCATCTTTATGATTGGTGCTTGGGTGTGGAGTGCTTTCTTCGGTTTTGATTATCCTTGGTTCTTGGCAGGACTGACATTGGTGGCTGGAGTGAGTTTTGTGGATGACATTCATTCGCTGCCCGACTCTGTGAGACTTGTGGCACAGTTTGCCGCTGCTGCCATGGCTTTCTATCAGTTGGATATCCTGCATTGGAATATGTGGTGGATTGTGTTGGTGGCTCTGATTGTTTACGTAGGAGCAACAAACGTAATTAACTTTATGGATGGAATAAATGGAATAACAGCTGGATATTCATTAGCTGTTTTAATTCCATTAGCTGCATTAAATGCAGACGATAAGTTTGTGGCGCAATCGCTGATCTTCACAACGATTATTGCAGCAATAGTGTTTTGTATATTCAATTTCCGACCGAAGGGTAAGGCGAAGTGCTTTGCTGGCGATGTGGGTTCGATAGGCATTGCGTTTATTATGCTCTTCTTGCTTGGTAATGTGATTATGAAGACGGGGGATATCACTTGGCTTATCTTCTTGCTTGTGTATGGCGTGGATGGCTGCCTTACTATCATTCACCGTATCATGCTGCACGAGAACTTGGGTGAGGCGCACAGAAAACATGCCTATCAGATTATGGCGAATGAACTGAAGATCGGACATGTGAAGGTGACATTATTATATATGATGATGCAGTTGGCGGTATCGCTCGGATTCATTTATCTGTGCCCGGATAATGTGCTGTGCCATTGGATGTATTTCGTAGGAGCATTAGTTGTACTGGCTATCGCCTACGTATTGTTCATGAAGAGATACTATCACTTGCATGAGGAATATTTGAAGAGTGTTGAATGTTGAATGTTGTAATCGGCTTTGCCGCTTGCCAGAGCAAGAATTGTCGCCTTTGGCGATGTTGAATTTTTCAATTTGGAATTATAAATGATTTAAGTTTCGCAAGTTCAGTAGTAACTTCCTATAACTACATTCACTTGCGAAACTTAAGTAAATTATAAAAATAGATATGGAGATAAATAAGGAATTTTTAGGGAAGCTGTTTGAGAAGGCGGTGGAGAATCCACGCTTGAGACAGAATTATGACTTGCGTACTTCTTCGGCTGATAATAGTCAGCGTATGCTGAATGCTCTGTTGCCAGGAACCGTTGTTCCTATCCACAGACATCCACAGAGTACGGAGAATGTTTTTCTCTTGTGCGGTAAGATTGTTGAGATTATCTGTGATGAAAACGGAAACGAGAAAGAGCGTATTCATCTTGATCCTACCGTAGGTAATTATGGTTGTGTTGTGCCACAAGGTGCATGGCATACTGTAGAAGTACTGGAACCATCGGTTATATACGAGGCAAAGGACGGAAAATATGGTGAGGATGGTAGTGAGACGCTTGATGCTTTCAAAGCAAAGGAAGCGGAAAACAAGGAACAGGCTTCAACCACATTCTCAAACAGTCTTGGGGATTTGAAAAAGAACATCGAGTATCTGATTGGCATGGAACGCCAGTCAGGAAGCATGGATGTCATAACACCACTTTATGTATCTCGTATGCTGAATGTACCGATGGAAGAGGTGGAACGAGTTATGCGCGAAGCGCAATGTTGAGTTTTGAGTGTTGAATGGTCGGCTTTGCCGATGTTGAATTGTTTTAGTCTAAGAATAAAGGTAAAGCAGGTATGATTGAATAGGCTTAGGCCAGTGGAGCGAAACCACTACCTGCTACAGTGATTTTAGATGAAACAAGTGTAGTTAACCCATTGAAAAAACAGTTGGTACTCTGTATTGATGGTTTATGGAATGGTTAATTTTAGTACTTACATGATAATGAAAAGATATTCAGAACGTATAGATTTTATTATAGATGAGATTTTGGATCAATATATGTATGCAGATACGTCATACCGTCCTTGGATTATAGGATTTAGTGGCGGAAAGGATTCCACAGTGCTGCTCACTTTAACATGGTTGGCATTGAAAAAGATAAAGGAACAAACTCCTGTTCCATTCCAGCTGCGTCGTCCTATTTATGTAGTTTGTAACGATACTTTAGTCGAAAATCCTATTATTTCATCTTATGTGGATGATGTATTGGAGCAAATACAAAAGGCTGCACGTGAACAAGACCTTCCTATTTTTGTAAGGAAAACAATCCCCCGTTTGGAAGATTCTTTCTGGGTAAATGTCATAGGAAAAGGTTACCCCGTGCCAAATACTGCTTTTAGATGGTGTACAGAAAAAATGAAGATAAAGCCCACAGCACGCTTTATAACGGAACAGGTAGATGAATGTGGGGAAGCTATTGTCTTGATAGGTACTCGAAAGGCAGAAAGTGCAACAAGGGCTCGTTCTATCAAAAAACATGAAATCCATGGACAGAGACTTACGCACCATACTTTGTTGAAGAATACATTTGTTTATGCTCCAATTAAGGAACTGATGTTGGAAGAAATATGGTATATTATCAATGCTATACCTTCGCCTTGGGGATATGATAATTCTGTTTTGTTCAATATTTATCTGGATGCAAGTGCTGATGACTATGAATGTCCTACAGTAGTGACAGATAAAAGTCATGGTTCTTGTGGGCAAAGTAGATTTGGATGTTGGGTTTGCACTGTAGTGAAGGATGACAAATCCATGCGCTCCTTGATTAATAAAGGGCGTGAGTGGATGCAACCTCTTTATGATTTTCGAAAACAGTTGGATGATGAACGAAATATTATAGAAAACAGAATTCCTTTCCGGCGCGATGGGCGACGTGCTGTCAATGACATGGGCCCTTATGTTTTTGGCTATCGTGCAAGTATTTTAAAGAGATTGTTGCAAGTTCAATATGAATTGCAACAGAAAGATCTCAATATTAAATTGATTTCTGACCAGGAACTTATTGCTATCCAGGTTAATTGGTATAGGGATTTTAATTTCATTTACCAAGTTTCTGACATATATAAATCTATTTATAAAGACTCTTTTGTAATGGACAATGAAAAACAAAAAAATAAACTTGAAGCGGATTTGATGCGCAAAGTTTGTGAAGATAATATAGAGGAGGGAGAGCTTATTGAACAGTTGCTACTTCTGCAAAAAAGCAAGTCGCTCATGCAAAGACGTAGAGGCTTGAAGAGTGAAATAGAATCTCGATTAGAAGAATTCGTTAATAAAAAGAAAATATGATAATCAAGGAAATTGAATTCAATAACTTCCGTATCTATAAAGGTAAGAATCGAATTTGCCTCACTCCTGAAGATGGTAAGAATATCATTGTAGTTAGTGGAAATAATGGTTTTGGTAAGACAACATTCTTGATGGCTCTCGTCTGGTGTCTTTATGGAAAACAAATGGAGAAGGTGGATGAACTATATAAAAGGGAAATTGCAGAAAAAGGTGGTTATGGCAGATATATAGGAAATAGTCTCAATAATCAGGCGGAGAAGGAAGGTGAAACACGTTTCTCTGTTTCTATTACATTCTCTGATGTTGTCATACCAGATACTGCATGTACGGAAATCACGATTACTCGTTCATATGACAATGCAACGGGTGTTGATGAAGAATTGGATATTCTAATTGATGGAAGAAACAATGATTTGTTTGTAGGATCGAAGGAGGAAAAACTTAAAGAGGAAGAAATTTTTATTAGAGATTATATCCTTCCTATCGAGATTGCTAAATTCTTCTTTTTTGATGCTGAGAAAATTGTGAGTTTTGCTCAGATAAATACTCCTGAACAACGCCATGAATTGAGCCGTGCATATTCTCAGGTTCTTGGTATCCAAAAATACGATGATCTAAAGAATGAGCTTGAGCGCATTCAGGATGATTATCGCAAAGATTCGGCTAAGCCAGAGGATAGGGTGGCTTTTAATGGCCTGTTGTCTTCAATCAAGAATGATGAAGATGAAATAGTAGATATTGAGGAAAGCATATCAAAGAATGATGAGGATATAATGATTGCTCGCCATGATTCAAATGAGCTGCAGGAAAAATTAGTGCGAGAGGGTGATTTGATGTCTTTGGAAAAATTAAATGAGCTACGTGAGAAAGCAGAAGGACTTCGAACAACTTTGCAATATTATGAAGCACAACTCAAAGATCTGTATAATCTTATTCCTTTTGCCTTAGCCGGAAATTTGATATCAGAAGTAAATCATCAGTTGGATGAAGAGATGGCTTATAAAAAGAATAAGTTGCAACAAGATGGTGTGAAGGATCAAACGGAGAATATTCTTAATGATTTGGAACATGCTAAACAGTCTTTTGGTCAGCATATAGACATTCGAATTCGTGATTTTTATGAGGAACAAATTAGAACTCTTATTAAAAAGTACTTTTATCACGATGTGGATGTGAATCGTTTTGAGCATTTCTCGCTACTTCACGATTTTTCTGAGATGGAAATCAATTCTTTTAAAGATTTGGTTTTCAAAATTAAAAATAGTAAAAGTTTGTTTGACAAGCTGAATAATGAATATTCAAAAGCTAAAGCTGAATTGTTTTCAATAGAAAAGAAAACTCGAGAAGCTGAGAAACATGCAGAAAATGATTATGTTCAAGAGTTGAGACGCAAAAAGGAACGCATAGATGAACATATTATGCATTTGATGCAGGATAATGCAGACAAGCAGTCGCGTAAACACCACCTTACTGATCAAATTGTTGCCAGCAAGAAACAAAAAGACATTCTATCAAAGAAAATAGAGGTTGCCAATAAAAACAAGGAAGTTGATACCGTTGCTAGTAGACTAATCTACAAGATTCAGAAATTCCTGATAAGTTTCAAAGAACAGAAGAAAAAAGCTTTGGAACAAAAATTGATTGAAAAACTCCGTCTTTATCTTCACAAGAATAATTTAGTGAAGAATGTAATAGTTGATATAACGGGAAATGGAGACGATGTTGATATCAATCTTTATGACTTTGATAATCGAAAGATTGATAAGGGAAATCTTTCTATGGGTGAACGCCAAATGTTTGCTTCTGCTTTGTTGGGTGCTTTAGTGGAGGAAACGGAAATTGAATTTCCTGTTTTTATTGATAGCCCAATGCAAAAATTTGATGCCAGTCATACACGAAATGTACTCACCAAATTTTATCCAAAGGTTTCAAAGCAGGTGGTGTTATTCCCTTTGCTCATGAAAGAGATGACAGAAAGTGAATATAAGATGATATCACCTCTGGTTGGAAAGGCTTATCTGATAGAAAATTCAGATAATGGTTCCTACTTTACCGAAGTTGAGGCGGAGGCCTTATTTGATAAATATAAAGAATTGAAATTATGTTGATAAATATATCTACATCTAAGCAAAATCAAGCTGTTGTAACTAAGTTGACTGCAAAGTTGACTGGAAGTACTAAGGAAAATGTGATAGCTCGTATTGCATTGGGTTATTCCTTGGCTTCTGGCAGAAGATTTACTAAGCCGGAATTTGGAATTTATGATTCTCAAGGTAAGGAGTATAAAGATCATATCCTTTTTGATCCTACGTTAAAGGATTTTTATATAGCTATGGTGTGCCAGGCTTATGGCATCCCAAAGAATGATGAAAATATCCCAAAGTATATCAAACTGCACATTGATCATGGGTTGGAGAAAATAAACTATCTTTTCGAGAATAATCCTCAATATACATTCTTTGATTTCTTAATAGAGAATATAGGAAAGGGCATTGATGCCATAGAGGATGCTCCGATCTCGTTGGATCCTGTGCAAAATCAAAACCTACATATTCAGAAACAAGAATTTTCTGGACCAATAAAACTAAAGGTTGGATATTCACAAGAGGACCATGACCCCGTGTATTTTTGCTTTAATGATTCAAGAAAATATAGTAATCAGCATATTGCTATTGCAGGAAAGTCTGGCTCAGGAAAGACTCAGTTTGCTCTGGAATTGATGAAGCAATTCTATGAGCAAACACATGGAAAAATGAATTTTCTTTTCCTTGATTTTAAGGGTGTAAGCGAAGATGACAAAAGTAAGATGAAAGACTTTTTTGAGGATACACGTACTCAATGCATATGTGCTCCAAATGAGCCTTTCCCTCTTAATCCTATTTCTTTTATAGACAATGTCAATGAAAAAAACAAAATTGTCGGTATAAACAAATTTGTTGATATTATAGCCAAATATTCCAATATTGGTAAAAAGCAACAGCAGACACTGAGAGATGCCACACGAGAGGCTTTCTTGCAACAAACAGGTGGTAAACATCCTTCATTTTCTGATATTAATACTCAATTGTTAGAGTTGGTGGGAGATACACGCGACACCTTGACAGACATCATTGGCAGATTGAGTGAATATGAATTGTTTGAATCCAATATTAAAGACCCTAGTAGTTTTCTTAACAACAATTATTATTTCTCTTTGTCGGGAGAATTGGACAATACCGTACGTTTTACGTCGGTGTTCTTAATCATCAACTATATATTCAATGTGTTTACCAACTTGGGAGGAACAGAGGTATCTGATGGATACCGTAATATGCGTTATGTATTGATGATTGATGAGGCACATGATTTATTCAGAGAGAAAAAATCGTTAGAAATACTTGAGGTTCTTCTCCGTAAGATTCGTTCTTATGGAGTTTCGGTGGTACTGCTTTCACAAGGAATTTCTGAGTACAATCAAGGAACATTTGATTTCTCTCAGGAATGTGAAACTGCATTCCTTTTACCTATTAATGACTTGGCTAATAGCAAGGCTATCAATAAGTTTTTAGGACTATCAGAAAAGGATGGCGCTAAGGGTATGAGAAATATTGAAAAGTTGGAAAACGGTTTGGCTGTATCTAATATTAAAGAATATCCTAAGACTGAAATATTTGAGATAGTTCAATATTGGAAAGAAAGAACAAAATAGCATTGTTTTATGGACGAAAATATTTTTAAAGAGTTATGCCACCGTTTAAAGAAACCATGGTGTTATAGTTTTACGTTATATTTCATATTTGTAGTTGTTGTTTTGGGCGGTACTGGGATTTGGCTTCCTCTTTTTAAAGCTGAACCTTTTTCTATGGAGGAATTTGCCATTAATATCATTACTTATTCATGTGCATTGATAGTACCGGCGGCTGTTAATATTTTTGTAACGATTAAAGACTATAGAAATATAGTCAGTTTAGTAATAATAACATTAGTACTTGTTGCTTCGGTTATCTTTTGTGTCGGATTTTCTGTTTTTAAAGATGCGTTGTGGTCCTCTATAATTTGTTGTATATTATCCTTGATACTTTGGGTTATTGCAAATAGCGATAATGAGCAGCTGCGAGATGACAGTTTTAGACAAAGTGTTAAAGATAAAAGTGAAAAATTAGCAAGTAATTGGAAATGACTATGGAAAAGTGTGGAATACGTGGCTTTCTTGTGTCTCAAAATGGGCAAGATTTTATAATTGGCAAAGCCAAAATACAAGATGTTTTGCAATATACAAAATATACAGAACGTTTGATTATTGGTTATGATGAGAATGAAAATCCTATCTATAATAATCACGTTCAACGTAAGGTCGATAAAAGTAGAGTTGAAAAAATTGCAGATTTCTTAATAAATGATGAAACTGCAACTTTTCCAACAAATGTGGTTCTTGGAATACCACAAAATATGATAGAGTCTCAAACGTTTAGTGATGATGGTATTATTAATTTAGTCTTTAAAGATATAGTTGTACAAGAAATTGTTAAGGCTAAGGAAGGCGATATGGATGCTGATGTTTATGTTACGATAATTGATGGTCAGCATCGTATTAGAGGTATTGAGGTTGCAATTGATAGATTACGGGCTTTGATTGATAAATCTGAGGATGATAAAGTCAAATATTGGCAAGATAAATTAACTAACTTACTTAATATAGAACTTGTTATATCTTGCTTCATAGACAAGACCTTGGAGTATCAGGCTATGATATTCTCTACCATTAATAGAACCCAAAAGCGTGTTTCCCAAGATTTAGTATATAGTTTATTTGGATTATCTACTGCTGATTCTCCTTATAAGACGTCATTAGAAATAGTTCTTGCACTTAATGGGCATCCTAAGTCTCCATTCTATAAGAGAATTAAGCTATATGGTGGCAATTATGACAAGACTGATAGTCCTCCACTTTCACAGGCAACAATGGTTAAATCTATTGTAGCTTTAATAAGTACCACTTTGAGAGATTCGGAAAACGATAAATATCGAGAAAGAAAAGAACTAAGAACTTGGAAAAAATCAAAGCCTCTTCCTTTTAGGTTGTTTTATGCCAATAACGAAGATTCAAAGATAGCCGATTGTATGTTCTTTTTCTTCAGTTCTATACGTAATGCTTTTTCTAAACAATGGAACTATAATGGACAATTCAAGCCAACAAATATTCTACAATCAACAGTAGGATATGAAGCTTTGATGAAAATCCTGGTTGACATTCTGGATAGAACAGAAATGAAAAAGTTTTCGGAAGGTAGCTTTGATTCATATATAGACAAAATCAAAGGCTTAGATGTAGAAAATAACATAAGTTTTCCGATGTCAACAAATGGAAAAAAAATATTTTATAATTCAATGTTTATAGAACTATTTCCAGATGATTCGACAATAGAGGATAAGAAAAAAGAAATAAGCACACTGGTTTCTCGTTAAAAATGGTTGAGTAAAGATTAATCAAACAGCCCAAATGAGAATCAATAGAGTTCTTCGATTTTATGTGTGTATGTAGAAGTATGTACATTTTCATGGTATATCAGCAATAAAAATTTGCTTAGTTCAACATATATATTTATCTTTGCAGAAGATAGGTTGCACCTCAGCAATTAAAACAAGCTTCATCGCTCTCGGTTTGCACTATCTTTACAGAAGATAATCCCTAAATAATGACGTTATGCGACACACAGAAGAACGATATATTAGTTTGCTGACCGATTTCGGTTTTAAGCGAATCTTTGGCACAGACCCTAACAAGGATCTGCTTATTGATTTCCTCAACTCCCTGTTCGATGGTGAACAGGTTGTTAAGGACGTGACTTATCTCAACAGCGAACATGTGGGCGATGTGCATTCTGATCGTAAAGCAATATTCGATGTATATTGTGAGAATGAGAAAGGCGAGAAGTTTATTGTTGAGATGCAGAATGCCAGTCAGAAATACTTCAAAGACCGTTCCCTCTATTATGCCACATTCCCTATTCGTGAGCAAGCGCAAAAAGGAGAAGTATGGAATTATGAACTCAAGCATGTTTATGTTGTTGCATTACTCAACTACGACATGACAGATTCTGCTTTTGCACAAGATACAATCAATCACGACATCGGCTTGCTTGACAAGCAGACACATAAAGTGTTCAACGATAAACTCACATTTAAGTATGTTGAAATAGCCAAGTTCAAAAAAAGTATAGAAGAACTAAAGACCAATTATGACAAGTGGATTTATGTTCTTCAAAACCTCTCGCGTCTTGACCGTCAGCCTACGTACCTCCAGACAGCCGTATTCACCCGTTTGTTCAAACAGGCTGAAATAGCAGGTTTCACAAGAACTGAGCTTCGTGAATATGAGGACAGTCTTAAAGCTTATCGCGACATGAAGAACTCGCTGGATAATGCAGAAGAGAAAGGTATTGCAAAAGGTATTGTGAAAGGCAAAAAAGACAAAGCTGTAGAAATAGCAAAAAAACTTCTTGAAATGGATATGCCTATTGACGCTATAATGAAAGCAACAGGCCTTTCCATGGAAGAAGTAAAGAACCTATAATTTTATATCCCCATCCGATTGGCGGCATGCGCAGAGCGATACTGCGGTGGGGAACCAAACATTAACGTCAGATTAACGATCCATTAACGATGATGATGCTCGAAGCATACCTAACTTTATCCCCCGACTTCAATGAGTAAGCACTCAATTGCTTCCGAGGCATTTTGCATGAATCAAGTTACCTTTGCACTGCAAAACATAAAAATACGATTATGGCAAGCAGTGAAGATTTTAAAAGGATACTGGAACTTTATAACCAGGAGTCCAAGACAAGTGGCATTTCGATAGTCGCCTTCTGCCAGAAGAACGGCATCGTTTATTCCCAGTTTGAACGTTGGTACAAGAACCGACATAAGGTCAAGGTTCATGCGGTTGATATTGTTGATAGAGATGGTACAATCCCAGTGCAGGATACAAAATTGCAAGACACTTGTGGCGATGCTGTTGAAGTTTCCGAGCCGCAAGATGCCCGATTGTCCAAGCCGACATTGTTTACAATACAGTTGAAGTCAACCAATGGTATGTATTTCCAGCAGCGAAACATAGACTACAATGGGTTGAAAGACCTGGTAGAGAAATTGGAGGTGCTATGCTCGCGATAAACGGAGGTGTCAGGCTGTGGTACATAGAAGGTATTACAAACATGAGATTTGGCAAGTACCGTCTGTTTTCAGAAGTCCAGGCACTTGACATGGATCCATACAATGGTGATGCCTATATATTCATGTCGAAAGACCGCAGAGTTCTGAAGATTATAAGGTACAAGAATCACAAGCGAGTGCTTTATGACATAACCTATGAGAAGGGCTATAAGTTCATGAAACCCGTGATAAAGAACCATGAAGTAGTGTATGAATTGGACTTTAAATACTTGGTTGCCTTACTTGAATGTCCGACGGTAAACGAGTTGGAAGTGCAATGTTAAATAATTGATAATCAATAAAATACTTGTGTTATTATGCTGTTTTCTCGATATTTTTTAGTACCTTTGTACTATGAAAAAGCAAGATCAGACAGTGGAAAATATGATAATGCAAGCTCATTATCTGGAGGCCTTGGAGATAGAGTCCAAGGCCCAAAAGCCATTGGCTGAAATGGAAAGACAAGACTTTATAAATACAATAACGGAGCTTAAGGCTATGATAGGTAGTCTTAAGCTTACGATTGATACGCTTCGTCAGACGATAAACTCGCAGAACGCTACGATAGCGTCGTTGCAGAAGTCAATGGATAGGCTTCAGAGTGCATACGACAAGGCTGTCAAGGAGCGTGATGACTTGAACGGTCGTATGAACAGAAGCAATCAGGAGAGATTCGGATCCAAGAGTTTGAAGCAGAGTGGCAGGAGCAAAGTTGTCAAGAACGACCGTCAGAAAGAACGTGACGAGTGGTCCTCAAAAGATGACAATGACAATAATGCCTCTTCCGCTTCTTCATCTGCTGACGGTGAAATAGACCAGACTAAGGTAAAATCAGAAAATCTGAGTCGTTCAGGAAGAAATGGCATGAAGTACAACCGTATGAACGCTGCTAAGACCATAACTCTTGAGACATCTTTGGAAGGTGCGCCGGAAGACATGAAGTTTATCGGTTACAAGGACATAGAGGAATACACCAAAAAGAGTTATGTGGAATGTACAGTTTTCAAGGTGGCGGTCTATGAGGACAAGTATGGTGTGCGGCATGACTTTTATCAGCCCAAGGATGAAAAGGATACACGCCGTCCGAACTTGAACGTGGTTCCTTCGACGCATTGCACCCCTGAGTTCTTGGCGGATTTGGTGGTTGACCACTATATGCTGATGACTCCCATATACAGACAGTCCATACGCAATGTCCTTGACAAGCTGCAGATAAGCAGCAATACCAACAGAAATTGGCTGGCACAAGGTGCGGAACTGCTCACTCCGATAGTCCGTCTTCTCAAGAAGAAGCTGCTAAAGGTGAAGTCGATTCTTAACATTGACGAGACATGGACAAAGGTCAGAATCAAGTTTAAGGGTGATAGAACCAAACTTGGCAGATACTTCAAGAAGTACGTGTGGGTTCTTGTGAACAAGGCGAAGCAGATAACCTACTTCTTCTATGACAATGACGAGAATGACAGCCGTGGCAAGAGGCCGATACAGACATTTTTGGGAGATTTCTTGGGTACCATACAGTCTGATGGCTATGTGGTGTACAAGGAACTTACCAAGGACAATCCCGCCAACGAGCACTTGATGTGCTGGGCGCATGTCCGTAATAAGTTTGAAGCGGTATTCAAGGCTTGCAAGGATGTTGATGCTAACACTTTCGTCCAACTGATAGCCACGCTGTACCGCGTAGAAGCAGAATGCTTACTGAACCATTATACACCACAGCAAATCAAAAAGCGAAGACAGCAAAAGGATGTGACCAATATACTGAGCCTTATCTATAAGAAGGCAAATAGGATGCTCACAAATTCCAATCGCTATCATTATAGTGACATGATGCGCAAGGCATTGGTTTATGTGACATCCAATTGGAAAGACCTTATCAAGTATCGAAACGATGGTCGTTTTACAATAGACAATATGCTCGC
>OQVL01001632.1_pt1 | contig 13508 bp, 7 predicted proteins | sample 1691501 | NCBI WGS metagenome assembly OQVL01 (sample SAMN03418253, study PRJEB22391) | human gut metagenome | biome: human-gut; feature: organic feature; material: feces | host: Homo sapiens | place: Tanzania | collected 2013-01
TCGACAGTGTAGACGTTAACTGCGCCACATCATCGCCGACGCTGTATCGTGCAGACAGCAGATTCGCGCCAGCGGCGCGTCACTCCTCGTAACCTCATTCGCACGACGCGTTCAGCGGAGGGCGCATGGGGTGTAGGTATGCACCATCGCTATGCGCTTCGGAGATGCGCTACTACCCTCGAGGCGGAGTGACATCGCTGCAAGGCGCGTCGGCAATGCGTTTTGGGGCAGATGCCGCTGTAGGGCAGAGAAATAATTGTCGTAAAATAGTGTTGGTTAGCATAAAAGTTGTTACCTTTACACCGAATTTTCAATGTTTGAGGAGCGTTAATGCGTATCTTTGCACGCTGAAATTCACGGGATTGCAGATAGAGGCGCATGCAGGAGTGAATAGGATGAGGATGCGTTGCGAATGAGTATATTTGCATAATTGCTCGCGAGGGCAACAACAAAATAGGACGTTGAATTGTTTTAATCTCTGAGTGTTAAAAAATAGAATATAAACTAAAAACTGAAAATATGAAAAAATCATTTTTATTGAGCGGCGCTTTGCTCTTGAGCATCTCGGCTTTTACGGCTAATGCGCAGCAATTGCCTAATGTGGGCTTCGACAGTTGGAAGACGACTTGCGGAAAAACGCTGTCTGTGCCAAATGATTTTAGGCAGAGACCAGGAGTTGAGCCAAGTGATTGGAATGGTTCTAATGTCAACCAATATGTTATTATAGAGAAGAAAGAGTCAGGATTGGTTACGCAGCAAACAGAAGGTAACAACAAGTATCTTCAATTGAAGAATATATTTGTGGGCGTTTCTACATTTGGTTCTGTTGCTCCAGGTTTTGTTAATTTTGGAACACCATGGGTATATGCAGCATTGCCAATATCGGATTGTGATGGTGGTGTTTTCGGTGGAGTAAGTTTTGACAAGAAACCAGATGCTATAAAAGGAAAGTATAAGCGGACGGATTCAAATAGCGAAGATTCTCATATTATTGCTTATCTTTGGAATGGTACATATACTTCTAAAATTGGAAATGTAGCACAAACTAAGATTGAAGAACAAAACGATGTGGATCGTGTTGTTTTTGGAAAGGCGACAGGATCGGCAAGTGGCAAGTTGGTGGCAAGTTGCGACAAGGCATTTTCAACTACAGTAAATAAGGATTGGGAAACTATAGTCGTTCCATTAGACTATGTGGCAAATGCAGGAAATCCAACAATGATGAATGTTATCATATCGGCTGGTGACTATTGGAATAGAAGCAATTTGAAGAAAAATACAACTCTTCTTGTCGACGATGTGGATTTTGTTTACTACTCAACATTGACATCGTTGAAGGCAGGAAGTAAGACAATTGCATTGAAGGATGGCGTTTATAATTATACTGTTGCAGGCAAGATGCCGACAAAGAAAGAGGTTGTTGCAACTTGCAAGAGCCAGTTTGCCGATGCGGCAGTGGCTGTAGATGCCGCCAACTATAAAGTAACCGTTACTGTAACCAACCAGGGCGGTAAGGATGTTGACGGCGCAACACAGCACGTCTACACATTGCAGTACACCGCACCGGTGGTTAAGCAGTATGCTGGTATCTTGAATGTTGAAATGGTGGGTGAAGATGTAATCGCCAATGCCACACAAGAAGTGACAATCATCTATTATAATGATAACACATGCGACTTCTCTTTGCCTCATTTTATGTTTGCGGGAACTGATATCGGCAATATCGAAATACCGAATGTGAAAGTATCTGAGGATGCTGCCGGCACAAAGACATTTACCGACGGTGAGGTTGAAGCAATGAAACTTGCGGAAGGTGGCATCGTGGCTCACGTGGTGCTCAATGGAGGAACAATTACATCTGCCGGCGTCATCAATATGCCGATTACCGTTGGATGGATGCCCGGGTATCCAGATGACAAGGAGGAAACGCCTATCAACGTGCTTTTCTCAAGCGACAAAAAAGTAGAAGTAACAGAGGCAGGCTACTACTATGTGATTAAGGGAGATGACTACCAGCATCCATTGGTTGAGCATCAGGCAACGATGCTGAAGTCAGTCAAATACGGAGATATGAACGGATTTAATTATACCCTCTCTCTTGATGGCGTGAATGCCTGTGGCATCAACTTTGGCGATATGGCGGTTGCCGGACTCGACAATACGGATGAGCAGTATAGCGGAACAGACTCGGCTGTGGCTCTTGGCAATGGCAAGACAGCATCAGTGACTGTTGACGGAGGTAAGGATGCGACGACTGGCAAGTATGAGGTGAAATTCGCCACTACTGTCGACGGACAACTTTACAACATCGTGTTTACCACCGATGACTCTTCTTCATCAGTCAACGACGTTGAGGCAAACGGCGCAGCAGTGCGTGGCGCAGAGGGCGCAATCGTTGTAGAAGGCTTCGCAGGCCGCGTGAACGTCTACACAGTCGACGGCCGTTTGGCAGTGTCGGCACAGATTGACGGCGAGGCAACCATCACTGTGGCAGCCGGACTCTACGTGGTTCGCGCAGGCGAAAAAGCAGTGAAAGTGGTTGTGAAGTAACATTATCACAACATATAATAACAACGCACCCCGGCGGCAATACGTCGGGGTGCGTTGCGTTTTGCGGAGCCTGTCGGTTGTTATAGAAGTAAAAAAAATGTATATAACATAAAAAATGGCGATTTAAATGTTGATGCATATCCAAAATATCGTAACTTTGTGAGTGCAAACCATCAATAAAACTTATATGAAGAAAAGTTTACTCACTTTGGCTGTTTCCATGTGCGCCCTGTCGATGACGGCGGCTGAAACACCCCAAACATTCACTATCGACGGAAAGGACTACTCCTACGATTTGATTACAAGCAAGCAGGTTGGACCGGGCGTGGTCTACAACCGTATCCGCATTGCCGATTTCCCGTTGAACATCAACTACATGACAGTAGATTTGACAAACCCCTACAACCGTATCGAAACCCAACAGGCAAACGAGAAAACCGGTACGACAGAGAAACTTGCCGACGCCTACACGCGTATGCAGAAAGCCGGAAAGAAGCCAATCGGCGCTCAGAACGGCAACTTCTGGTGTGTGTCAGGTCAAGGCATCTACTCTCAGTTCGCCCTCGGCACATCGTTCAACGCATGTATGCGCAACGGTCAGATTGTCAACGAGACCAACTGCCACAATGACCAATGGGACGGCGGTCCTGCACGCACAGGCGTGGTAGGTATGGGATATAACAAAGACCTGCACATCGAGCCAATGTCGTGGAAAGGCTACATCTCGTCGCCACGCTTTGGCGCCGACCAGAAGCCGGAGTTCTATCTCGTCAACAAATTCTGCCGTTCAAACGGAGAGATGGCACTCTACAACTCATTCTACGGCAAGACGAAAAAATTCCAGACAATTGAATATGTCAACGATGCCTGGACCACAGTCGACAACAAGACATGCGAGGTCTACCTCAAACTGAAAGACGGTCAGAAATGGACGTCGAACGGCGACATCGTGGCGACAGTGGGCGAAATCCGCACCAACACCACCGCCGGCACACTCGGCGACTACGACATCTGCATCGCCGGCTCAGGCTCTTACAAGACAATTCTCGAGCAGCTGCAGGTGGGCGACGAGGTGACGGTCAACTATGCATGGTACTCTGTTGCCACAAACCAGCCTGTTACCCTTGAGCAGGCTATCGGCGGCAACGCCATGGTGATGATTGGCGGCGAACTTACAGGACGCAACGAAGACGAGTCATACAACTCTATGGTTTACAGCCGCTCGGCATACGGAAAGAGCCAGGACGGCAAGACTCTGTATATGTTTACAATCGACAAGTCGACCGACCCTGTGTACGGAGCGTCGGCAGGCTGCAGCACATCGGTTATGTGCCAGATTCTCAAGCAGCTCGGCGCATGGGACGTGTGCAACGTCGACGCCGGCGGCTCTGCCCAGCTGATGGTGCAGGGAGCTGTTGTCAACAAGACAACCGAGGGCACACCGCGCGCCGTGGCAAACGGCTGGATGGTCTATTCAACCGCACCCGAAGAGGATGCCGCAACGATAACATCCATCGCATTCCTCGACCCGGCAATCCGCGTTCCGGTCTACTCATCCTACAAACCGACAATGCTCGGCTACAACAAATACGGCGAACTCATCAATGAGAACGTCGAGGGCGTGACATTCGCAATCGCTCCGGAATACGGCTCAGTGGCAGGCGATGTAGTCAACATCCTTGGAAAAGAGGGCGAGACCACGCTCACCGCAACCTACAACGGAGTAAAGGTGGAAAAGACCGTCAGCGTGATTCCGGCAGAGGTAGGGGTGAGAGTGCCGCAGCTGCTCAACGACGGCCGCGACTATCCTATCGAAGTGGTTTCGAAAGTGGGATTCGACTCGTTTGTAACCGACCCGTCACGTCTGGACTGGACAGTTGCCGATCCGGAAATCGTGAAGGTTGAAAACGGAGTGCTCAAAGGTCTCAAGAACGGCACAACAACCGTTACAGGCCGTCTGCAGACCGTTGAGACACAGGTGACAGCCACCGTGGAACTTCCGGAAGGAGAGACAATGGCAGCCATCAGCGAATATCCGGAGAAGTGGACAATGAATCAAGTCGGCGGCACCGGCCTTGCCATCTCAGCGTATGAGCAGGGCTTGAAATTCGCCTACACAGGCAACGGCGTTGGCCGTGGCGCATACATTCAGGGCGAAGCGTCGATACGCCTGTGGAGTATGCCTAAGGCATTGCGGTTCAGCGTAAACCCCGGCGACGCCACCGTGAAGCGTCTGTCGCTGACATTCACCAACGGAGCAGGCAAGACCTATCCGGCAGTCAACGTCACCACCGACGAGATGGCGAAAAACACCGTGTCCACGTTCGAGCTTCCGCTCGAGAGCGTGATAGACATCAACGACGTTTCAAACTATCCGTTGACTGTCAACGCCATCCGTCTGGATTTGGGCAAGTCAGACAAAGGCAGGGCATACGAATTGCTCATGCCTGAGTTCAAGACCGTCTACAACACATACGGCTCGGTGGAGACACTGAACGCCGAGGCATCGTCGATGCGTCTTTATCCGAACCCTGTGGTTGACGGCGTGCTCAACATCGCCGCCGAAGGCGCAGGCATCCTCAGCGTCTACAACAATGCCGGCGCGCTTGTGCTCAGCCAGCCGCTCGACTGCTCGGCAGGCGTGGCAACAGCCAATGTGGCATCGCTGCAGGCAGGCATCTACTACGCCCGCTTTGTCACCGCAAACGGCGCTTCTGTGCAGAAATTCATCGTGAAGTAACTATTTCTAAACATAACTTATGAGAACTAAACTTTTGATCCTTGCGGCTGCATGCTCTTTGGCGGCATCGGCGCAGCAAGTGGAGATCACCAGCCGGCAGCAATTGCTGAAAGGCACGGAGAGCGGCATCTGCAATCCTGTGCTCAGCGCTGACGGGCAGAAACTGCTATTCACACATGCGGACTACAAAGGCTTGAAACTCTATGATTTCAGCAGTGACGTAACCACAACAATCGCAACCGACGATATGGCGGGATTCCATCCGTCGTTCTCGCGCGACGGCAAGAGCGTGTATTTCTTGTCGCAGACCCGCGAAGATATGCGCGTCTACCGCGAGGTGAAAGCCTACAACCTTGAGGCCCGTACATCGATTGCTGTCACTGAAAAAGCCCGCGGAATGCAGGCTCCGGTGGCTGTCGACGGCGGTTTTGCCGCGGTCAGCGACAATGGACGCAAACTGAAGGCAGACCATAAGGGAGGCACATACGTGTATGCACGCGGCGCACAACTCATCGTGGTACGCAACGGCAAGGAGCAGCAACTGCAGCCAGTGGCTACCGACCACACATATATGTGGGAGTCGTTGTCGCCCGACGGCAATAAAATCCTGTTCTATGCCGGCGGCAAGGGCGCATACGTGTGCGACCTTGAAGGCAACGTGCTGGCATCGCTCGGACGCTATGAGGCTCCGCGCTGGGCTGGCAACGACTATGTGGTTGCCGAGAACGCCACAAACGACGGCCACCAGTATGAGTCGTGCCAGATTATGCTTCTGAAGGCCGACGGTTCGTTTAAACACGCTCTCACAAAGCCTGAGACAATGACAATGAATCCTTCGGCATCAGCCAACGGCTCGCGTATTGCCTACAACACCATCGACGGCCGTCTTTTCGTTATGGATATCAAAATTTCTGAATAAAACCGTAAACCCGCAAGAAAATGAAAAAACTGACAGTTACAACGTTAGGTTTGGCAGCAGCCCTTTGCGTGGGTGCGGCCAATCTGAAAGATTTGAAAATCTATGTGAATCCAGGTCATGGCGGACACGACAGTGACGACCGCAACGTGGCTGTGCCTCCGTTCAAGCAAGGTGACCCGGAAGGTTATTGGGAATCGAACTCAAACCTTGTCAAAGGTCTTGACCTCCGCGACATGCTGCAGAAGTTTGGCGCAAGAGTGATGATGTCGCGTGTCACCAACACAACCGCCGACGACCGTGGACTCCACGAAATCGGATATGAGGCAAATGCCTATGGCGCCGACTTCTTCTTCTCAATCCACAGTAACGCGACTGGTACGTCAAGCCGCGTGAACCAACCGTTGATGCTTTACCGCGGCTTTACAAACGACCCTGTGTCGCCAGAAGCCAAAGAGATGTCGCTCATTCTCAACAAGCAACTGCTCGAGAATCAGGTGACTTCATGGTCGAGCACAAACACATGGCTCGCCGGCGACTACGATTTCTATGATTGGGGCGTAGGTGTCGGACTCGGTGTGCTCCGCAAGCTAACTGTGCCGGGAATGCTTTCCGAAGGTTCTTACCACGACTACATTCCTGAGACTTACCGTCTGCTCAACAAGGATTACTGCTGGCTTGAGGCTTACCACTTCACTAAATCAGTGATGGAATACTTCAAGTCTCCGGAAACGTTTGCAACAGGTGTGGTCTGCGGCTCGCTCTACGACTCCCGACTTATCCGCACAGAGCCTATCTACAACAACATCTTCTATGGTCATGACAAGATGAAGCCAGTTTGTGGCGCAACAGTGGAACTGTTGCAGGGCGGCGCGGTGAAATACACTTACACAACCGACCAGCTTTTCAACGGTGTGTATATGTTCAAAGATGTGGAGCCGGGCAAGTATACACTTAAGGTGTCGCATCCGGAATATGACGCTTTTGAGCAGGAGGTGGATGTGACTGCCAACAACGTCACTTACCAGAATCTTGCACTCGACCGCACACGTTCGACTGCTCCGGAAGTGGTGAAATATTCGCCTGTATGGAAAGAAGGCGACGCTGATTTGGCTTGCAACGTGCCCGTTGTGATTGACTTCAACTGGGATATGGACGTTGAGTCGGTTGAGAAGAATTTCTCCATCACTCCTGCTGTCGAGGGAACAATCCGTTGGGAAGACTCGCAGTATCGTCTCGTTTTCGAGCCTAAACGCGCTTACGAAACCAACACTCTCTACACCGTGCGTATCGGCAAGGACGCTATGCATCCAGCCGGTATGAAATTTAAGGAAGACTTCGTGATGCAGTTCCGCACCGACAATTTCAACACGTATGAGGTGGCTACAAGCTCACCGTCGGAAGGTGCTTTGGTACATTATAAAACTCCGTTGGTTGAGTTCCGTTTCAACGGTCAGCCATCAACCGTCAAGCTGCAGGATCAAATTGTGATTAAAAACAGCGCAGGTGTGGCTCAGTCTTATTCTGTGCGTTCAAGAAAGTTCAGCAAGCCTGGTGACGACTATGGCTATTTCCAAATCAAATTGTCGAAAGACCTTGTTGTCGGCGAACAGTACACTGTAGAGGTTTCGGGCGATGTCTGCGATGAAAACGGCATCAAGTTGGCAGCGCCTATGAAGTTCAACTTTACGGCTGTCGACGCCGCTGTCGACAATGCTGTCGTGACGGCTGTCGACAACCTCGACGCTGACGGTGCGCTCGTGAAAGACGAAGAGGCTGCAGCAGGCTGCAAGACGCTGACCGTGGCACGCAACACATCGACTAAACTCGAAGGCGCGGCTGCCTACAAGGTGGATTATGTGTTTGAGGCATTGGAAGGCGGCAACGCCGCTGTGAAATTTGCCACAGCGCCGGCGGCAGCGTTTACAAACGCAAACATGATTTCGCTGAAGGTTTATGGCGACTTGAGCGGCAACCAGCTTAAAGCCGTGTTTGCTAACGGAGCGGAGAAGAAAACCGTTTCGCTCGGCGCTCTCGACTATCTCGGATGGAAAGACGTGAAGGCTTCACTTGAAGGAATCGGTGAAGGCAGCTACACGCTTCAGGGATTTGTTGTTGAGCAGGTTGGCAACGCATACGGCAAGAAGGGCATCATCTATCTCGACAAGGTGGCGCAGGGAGCCGCTGCCGACGGGGTGGCAAAGGTGGAAATCGCAGGTCTGCGCATCTATCCTAACCCAGCAAGCGAACTGCTCATCGCCAATGCCGACGGCACAATTCTTGGCGTTGAGGTGCTCACTCTCGACGGTCGTACCGTTGCCCGCACCACAACCAATGTGGTCAACGTAAGCGACCTTGCCGAAGGTGCGTATATCGCTAAAGTCTATACATTGTCGGGCTGCGAAAGCCGTCAAATCGTCGTTAAGCACTAATCCGCATATACGGCCCATCATAAGAAATCGCCACGCTGGGAAACTCCGGCGTGGCGATTTCATTGATAAATCAGTCTGTATTGTTAATCTTCAAGCATATATTCTATTGTAGTGACCACTCTCACTTCCTTAATGTAAGGCGTGTTTTGGTCGCGGTCGTCGATAGAGAACTGTCCCTGCGACGCCGATTTGATTTTGCCGAGGCTGCTCTCTGAGTCGGCGGCAAACTGCATCGCCGCCTTGCGAGCGTTTTGCGTCGCTTCCTTGATCATTTCAGGCTTCACGGTGTTGAGGTCTGTGAAGTCAAACTGTGTGGTGGCGTTGTAGTCGAACGAGATTGCCACGCCCTGCTCTATTAGCGACGACTGGTTCTCGATAAGTTTCAACACGGTGTCAACCTTCTTTGTGTTGACCGTCACAACTGAATTGATGCGGTAGCGATAGGGTGTGAGGTTGGAACTATAGGAGTCGGCTTGAAGGTCGGTGACCACAACGTTTGTGCTTATTTCTGAATCCTCGATGCCGCTTGACCGCAGGAATTTCTTCACAATCTTGTTTTTGGCGTCAACGCGGTTGTAAAGGCTCGGCAGGTCGTCGCCGAGTTCCTTAAACACAATAGGCCAAATCACCTTGTTGGCTTTCACTTCACGCACAGCCAAGCCTTTCACGGTCACCACCCGCTGGTTTTGCAGGAAACTGCCGAGTCCGGCTTTGATGCAGAACCCCAATACTACGATTCCCACGGCGACTATCGCAGCGGCAATCACTGTTTTCATCTTGTCCATAGTCAGAAACTTATGTCGTTTCAATTATAGACAATCAGAAGAGGCTTTTGGTTTAATCTGCCCGATAGTATTTTTGCAGATACAAGCGAGCGAGGAAGTCCCAGTTGTCGTGAAGAATCGACGTGTCTTTTGCCGACGGCCAACGGGCGGCCGGAACCATATCGTTGTCAAACAGATAGCGGAGCAGGTCGACAGGGCATACCCCTTGCTCCATCACGAGGCGGTGGGCATCGGTTGCCGTGGCGTCGAATGCCGTGTTTGAAGGGTGGCTGACGTATTGCGCTATGTCCTTGGCTATAATCATTCCCTTGTGGCGGTCGGCATAGATTACGAAGTTGTTGTGTCCACGCAGGTGAGGAAAATGTCCGCCAGGCTCGTCGCCCCATCCGAGTCGCTCCGACAGAAAACGCTCCAAATCGTCGTATGTGGCGCAGAACGCTATCGGCTCGCCGCCGGTGGCACGGCACAAGGCGGTGAAATATTCATGGTCGTCTCCGCGTCGCGGATTTGCAGCCGACGGTATGCGGTCGTCGACAATCAGTCGCAGCCATTCGTCGGCAAGCAGTGCGAGCGGTCCTGTAGGCTGCTCGAACGTGGTGTGCAGACGTCTCTCGTCGGTCAGCGTCTCCTCGACCGACAGCTCTTCATTCTCATCAACCTCCGGCTCATAGTGATGCTTGCTGACAGGACGCATGAAGTAACTGTTCCAGAACAGCCATCCCGATGTCAGGAAGATGTTGCGCACCTGCTCGCGGTCGTCAAGGTCGAGCTCTTGAAGCGGCTTGAAATCGGATGCTGCCGGAGCGTCATCGTAGATGTATGCGAACAGGCGGTAGACCTGATGCGACAACCGCAGCAGGTCGCTGTCGACGGGCGACACAAGTCCCATAAAGCCGAGGTGCGACTCCAGCGAGTACCAGGCAATGAACTGCACGTCGATTTGATTCAGCTCCGCGTCGACATATCCGTCAGGCTCATCGTAGAACGGCACAGGACGCCCGTAGAGATGACGGCACATTTTGACAAACGAACGCCAGAGTCCGGCATCTGCCACTACATCTTGAAAATATCCCACAAGGTCGAGTGCCACGCGCTTGCGCAGTCCTTCGCCCACTTCTGGCAGCACCTTCATGCCAGCCCACAGTTTGTCGACATATTGTGCCAGCATCAAGTAGTAGTCGTCTGTTGGATGCCCGGCGTCAGGATTTGGAAGCATACGCTTCAAATCATCTATTCTGATTTCCATTTTTTCAAAGATTGTATCGTTTCCTCAATTGCTTGTATTCATCGGTTTGCCTCACGTTGTGCAGCCACTTGTTCATGCGCTGTAGCAGGACGGTGTCGTTTTTTGCCATAGCCCATGCCTGGAATTGGTTGAAGCTGATGGCGGTGCTGACGTCGATGTCGGCATAGCGGACGGCAAGGCTGCGCGCTGTGTTGTCGCTGACCACGGCATAAAGCTCGTCGCCTGCTGCTACAAGCAGAAACAGCTGTTCCTGGCTTTTGTCGAGCGTACGCACATGGATGCTGTCGCCGATCTCGCGCGCCAGATTGGCAATGCGTGTAGCCACAGGCGACCCGTTTGCCACACACACCGTCTTGCCGGCAAGGTCAAGTTGCGACTTTACAGCCACGGCGCCGTCTTTTCCGCGCCGTTGCACAAGCACCTGCTTGTCGATAGCCACAGCGTCGGTAAAGAGATATTGTTGCTTGAAATCGCTTGTCGACGGCATTTGTGCCGCTACGATGTCGACCGTTCCCTCGCGCAGTTGCTTCAGGCTTCCGTCGAGCGACGTCATCGGATGGAATTTGATGTGCAGATGCTCGCGCTTGGCAATTAGATTCAGCAGGTCGTGGCTGAATCCGCCGAGGGTGTCGGCATACATGTACAGCGACAGGGGAGAATACTCTATAGCCACATCGATGGTGTCGCCGCCGCTGCTCTGCGCTTCCTTCGACGCATATTGGCGGCTGCAGCGTCCGAGAGCCACCATCAGTGCTATGGTGGCGACAAGCAGTGCCGCATAGATTTTCAATTTGGGCTTCATCAGCATTGGTGTCTTCATAGCGATGCCAGTTTGTGGTTTGTCAGTTCGCGAAATCAACCGACAGTCCGAGTTGGAAACGGCTTGGATTTATTGGATGGTGAAGGGCTGAGAAATACTCCTTTCCGCCGAACAACCCTTGGTTCAAGTGGCTGTACATCACAAAAAATCTGGTCTTCTTCAACTTGAAGTCGGCATATGCGTTCATCAGCGGATAGTTGCCGATGAGTTTCTCATGCTGGGTGTGGAACGCCATTGTGGCTGGTTGGTAAGCCGGAGCGTAGTAGCGTGTATAGTAGCTGCAGTCCACACCGAGGTTGACGTGCAGCACTCGGGCAATCTTGAAATGGAAGTACAGGTTGCTGTAGACCGCCAGTTTGGGCAGCGACAGCACCTCTTCCTTGCTTGAAGTCTGATATGTCACGGAGTTTTCCCAATTGAACGCGCGGAAATGCAAGTCCTGTTTCAAGCGCAGCGACAATACCTGTACGCTGCCACTCTCTTGAGCAGGGAGAGCGTCGTTGTTGAAATAGACATAGTTCTGCAGGTTTTCGACACCGGCAGAAAATGAAGTCCAAGTGTGTGGAATGTCGAGTGTGCCGCCCACGCGCACGCGGCGAATCTTGCCGAAATCGTTTTTCCAGGCGAAATGGTTTGAAATATAGTTCTTTAGCAGATATGGCGCTTCGGTGTTCTTGAAAAATCCTTCGCCCGTGATGCGCACGGTGTCGCCGAAAAGACGGAAGCGTGTGCTCACAACGCCGCTGATGTCAATGTCGCCAGCCACCGGACCTACAAGTCCGAACTGTGCCGTCGCCGAGTATGTCAGCACCGATCCGCGCTGCTTGGTCAGCTGTCCGCCCACCCACAACAGATTCTCCGTCTTGCTGTGGTCAATGCCGAACGAAGGGAACGGAGTCAATCCCTCTGGTTTATATTGGCTTGTGAGCATAGTGTCGACAACCTGCGTGTAGCGGCGCAGCTCATGGGTTGCGTAAGCCGACAGTCCAAATTTGGCATTCTTCTTGAATCCCTCGATAAGGTCTATTCCGAAAGTGTTGCGCAGACGCCAATATTTCGTTTCCTCGTCGGTGCCGTCCAGGCAGAGGTAGTTGTTGGCAAAATATTTGGCATCGTCGGCAGCGCTCTGGTTCTTGAACTTGTGGGTGTTGGTTTTGTAGTCCATAGTCCAGATGAAACTCGACACAGGCACGTATGTGCGCCGTTTCGTGGTGTCGTTGACAGTTTCCTCCTGCCAATAGCCCACTTTGTAGCGATGGTTCATGTAAACCTCCCAACCCTTGACGCGGGAGAACGCCGACGACAGATTCACGGGTATCGCCTTGGCGTCGATTTTAGAGTCGCCGCCCTGCAGCTGTGCAGGGTCGCTGATGTAAAGATCGTCGGTGATACCGCCGTTTTCATGGTTCAGCGAATTGTAGCTGAAAAACATGGCGTGCATGTCATATCGGTCGCCGATATACGATGACGAGAAACCCCAACCGAAATTTTTCAGAGCCTGACGGTCATAGCCGCCCTTTGAATAAAGATAGTCGAGTTGGGCACCAAACTGCAGCCGCTTGTTGACGTTGCCGGAAAACTCGCCTTTCAGCCGGTCCTGTCCGGAATTGCGTCCGCCGCCCCAGCTGTAGCCGAGCAGCGTCATCGGCACGCGCGTGTTGTAATATCGTTGATTGTCAGCATTGTGGAGCCAATGGCTCAACACATCCTCAAATTGAAATTCCGACCATTCCTCACGGTTGAAAAATATCTCGTCAACTCCGGCACAGCCGAAATTGCCGGTTGTCGCGTATGCGTCGGTAGTCATCGCCGGCACAAACTGGCGGTGATAGCCTTGATAAAGGGTGTCGATGGTCGACGGTGTGCGGAGTCCGAGCGGTCCGCTAACCTGCCAAGAGTATCCCGGCTCAATTGTCTGTTTCTTCTTTGCCGCGACGCCAAACGCCATGACAAAGCACATTATATATACGAATATCCGTTTCACGTTGCAAAGATAGTGCAAGGAGAGTGAAAAACATT
>OQVL01001634.1_pt1 | contig 13505 bp, 15 predicted proteins | sample 1691501 | NCBI WGS metagenome assembly OQVL01 (sample SAMN03418253, study PRJEB22391) | human gut metagenome | biome: human-gut; feature: organic feature; material: feces | host: Homo sapiens | place: Tanzania | collected 2013-01
ATGCAACGGCATTCGACGGGCTCAAAAAAGGTACAATTGCGGGCAAGTCCGACGGCGAAATTTTAGGCTGAGACAAGGCACGCGAACGGGTTAATACTTGATGTATAAGCCGTGAGCGTAACGATGTATTAGTCAAAAATTCGCCGTCAGACCACGGTTCGTTTTAATCTTGTCTGGCATAGTTTGAAAATTCCCGCCTTGACACATTCACCGCGCGACAGCCGTATTCATAGGCTACAATATGGGGTGGTCGATATGTATATGGTTTTCGGAAACGACGAAAGAATGAACGAGGCAAGAAAACTTCTGTCCGTCGAAAAAACGCAGGACGTCGTGTGCGTGTTTCAGCCGAACGTTAAGGTCATAAAAGAAGACACGAAGCGCATACCGTGGGGCGCGCGGGCGTACGCGTTCGATTTTGACGAAGACGCACGGCGGATTCTTGCCGAAAAGTCCGTAAAAATGATTAAATACGGCGACGTCGAAGAATTCAAAAAGGAGAATTCCGTGCTGACTGCGGAAGGCGTGCTTATCATACTTCTGGAAAAATCGAAGACGAAAATCTCGGACAAAAGAGTGCTTGTCGTCGGCAACGGCGCGTCGGGCAAGGAAATCGTCGATATACTTTTAAGGCTTAACGTGAAAGTATCGGTGATGACGTCGCGCGCGGACAGCGTAAAAAAGGGCGCAAACGCGCTTCCGTACGGCGAAAGTATCGAAGAATTCGATTTTATCGTGAACACCGCGCCGGCGCGTATTATCGACGAAGCGCGTCTGACAAAAATGAAACCCGACGCCGAAATCGTCGATATCGCGTCGCCGCCGTACGGCTTTGACAAAAACCTGATGGCGGAACTGTCGATAAAATACGGCGTGTATCCCGCGCTCCCGGTGAAGTACAGAAGCGAATCGGCGGGGCAAATAATCGCAAAAATAGTGACGGAGGGGAAACTATGACAAAAATCGGATATGCGGTAACGGGCAGTTTTTGCACCTTTTCGAAAACGCTTGCAGTAATGCAGGCTCTTGTCGACAAAGGATATGAACTTGTGCCGATTTTTTCGTATAATACCTGCAATCTCGACACACGCTTTTATAAGGCGAAAGATTTTTATTCCGAAACGGTGCGGATCACGGGGAAATACCCGATATGCGACCTTGTGAACGCCGAGCCGCTCGGTACGAAAGAAAAACTCGATCTTATCGTCGTGTGTCCTTGCACGGGGAACACTCTTTCAAAACTCGCAAACGGCATAACGGACACTCCCGTAACGCTTGCGGTCAAGGCGCATCTCAGAAACTGCCGTCCTGTGCTTATCGCGCTGTCGAGCAACGACGCGCTGGGCGCGAACGCAAAAAATCTCGGTCATCTTCTGAACACGAAGAACGTATACTTTGTACCGATGGGACAGGACGCGCCCGACATAAAAACGAAATCGCTCATCGCCGATTTTTCAATCGTCCCCGACGCGGTGAAACTTGCACTGAACGGAAAACAAGCCGAACCCGTGTTCAAGAATTTATAATCGTTATTGACAACACCCGCGCAAGGTGATAAAATATAAACAACAAAATACTTGGAGGAATTGTATGGCAGCAAGCAAAAAAGACTACTTTGGTCTTTCAAGAATAGTAAGCATTATTTTGGCAATCATTCCCGTTACCGCATGGGTATTGGGCGTCGTTACAAGGTTTTCGGAAGGCAAAATCGTTGCCGGTATCATTCGTATCTTCGGCGGCTGGCTCATTTGGGTTCTTGACCTTATCTCGATGATTACGAAGGGCAAAATCTTCCGTCTTCTTAACGTATAAGGAAAAAAACAAGTCAAAGGCGTCGTACGAAAGTACGACGTTTTTTTTATGCGCCGAAACAAATCGACAAAAATTAAAAATCCGCGTTGATTTTTTTCAAATACTATATTATAATACATAAAGTAGGATTAGGAAAATGGAAGGCAAAAGCAGGAAAAACGACAAAAAAACCATAAATATGTTTCTTTACCGCACGCTGATGCCCGTGCTTATCGGTCTTTCGAAAATCATCGTCGGGGTAAGGACGGATAAATCCGCGCTGAAAGGCGTGAAAGGGCCGTATCTTATCGTGGGCAACCACACGTCGCCCATTGACTTTTTGTATTTTACAGCCGGCGTTTATCCAAAGCCCATAAATTTCGTCGTTGCGGAAAATATGATTTATCGCAAGGTCTACGGCGCGTTCATAAGGTCGTTCGGCACGATTAAAAAGAAACAATTCACGGCGGATTTTCAGTGCATCAAACAAATCAAAAAGAATATCGACGCGGGCACGCACGTTTTGCTTTTCCCGGAAGGTCGCGTTTCGATTGACGGTACGACGGGCTATATCGCACCGTCGATCGGGAAACTTATTAAGTTTCTGGACTGCACTGTCGTTGCGGGCGTTACTCACGGCGGATACACCGGCGGACCGAAATGGGGGAAACCTCGCCGCACGAAAGTCACGCTGAAACTCGCGCCGGTTCTGACAAAAGAAGAAATCAAAAATATGTCGGCGGCGGACATCGCCGCAAAAATCACAAACAGCCTGCGCTTTGACGACAACAGAAACCTTGTGGAAGAACACAGGAAAATTTCAAGATGCAATAAGCGCGCGGAAGGACTTGAAAAAATCCTTTATAAATGCCCCCGTTGCGGCGCGGAATTCAAAAACGTCACAAAAGGCAACGTTATGAAATGCACGCAGTGCGGAAACACCGTCGAGTACGGGCGCGACGGAATACTCCACGCGATTAAAGGCAAAACTTTTGATTATATAAGCGAATGGTACGACTTTGAAAGGCAGGATCTGAAAGAACAGGTCACGGACGAAAATTTCAGGCTCGAAGGGGAAGTCGCGCTTTACGTCAACAACGAAAAACTCAATAAATTCGTAAAAGACGGGGAAGGCACTCTTTCCGTGTCCAAAGACGGCATAAAGTACGTCGGGAAAACGGGCGAAAACAAATCGCTGGAATTCAAAATCGAAAACCGCGGCACGATCGCCTTTAAGATGGGCGAAAATTTGGAAGTGTCCGAAGACGGGAATATTTACAGATTTGCGTTTACCGAAGGATTGTTCAGTACGAAATTCGTGCTTGCAATCGAGGAACTGCATAAACGATACTTTGACTGAAAGGGGAAATTTTGAAACAAGAATCGACGAAAAAAAACAAAAAGACGATGCTGGAACAATCGACGATAAACATGCCGTTGTACCGCTTTTGCGCGCGACTTTTCAAAGTCGTCGGAAAAATAAGGTACGGATTCAAAGTCGACAAATCCGCAATCAAAGGGCTGAAAGGTCCGTTTCTGGTGCTTGGAAATCACACGTCGTGGGTTGACTTTTTGTATTTTTCCAACTGCGTGTATCCGCACCCTGTGAACGTGGTCGTAACCAGCAACGTTTTTTATATGAAGTTTTTGGGGAAAGTGTTCACCGATTTCGGCGCAATACCGAAAAAGCAGTTTACAAGCGATTTTTCGTGCATAAAGCATATAAAACGCAATCTTGACAACGGAAACAGCGTATTATTGTTCCCCGAAGGGCGCATTACGGTGGACGGCTCGACAGGGTATATCGCGCCGTCGATAGGGAAACTTATTAAGTTTCTGAACTGCCCGGTTATCAAGGGAATCACCGTCGGAAGTTACGTCACCCGCCCGAAGTGGGGGAAGAAACGTCCCGGAAAAGTAACTCTTAAAATGGAACCCCTTTTAAGCACCGACGATATCGGCGATATGTCGAACGAAGAAATATACGAATATATCCTGAAAAACTTTTCGTACGACGACAACGTCGCTTTCAAGGAGCAGAACAGAAAGGTTTACGGCTTGCGCCTGGCGGAAACCCTTGAAAAACTTTTGTATAAATGCCCCCGTTGCGGCGCGGAATTCAAAAACGAGTCGAAATACAGGACGTTCAGATGCACCGCCTGCGGCAATACCGTGAAGTATAATTCAAACGGGACTATCAGTCCATCGGGCGAAAACGACAAGTGTTTTGAGTTTGTCAGCGAATGGTACAAATTCCAGCGCGACGAAGTGAAAAAGGAAGTCGAAAACCCCGATTATTCGTTTGAAGAAAACGTCACGCTTTTGCTCACCGACGACAAAACGCACCGTTTCGAAGAAGCGGGAAAAGGGAAAATCGTCCTTGACAAAAACGGCGTCACGTACGTCGGCACGAAATGCGGGCAGGAAGTTTCAAGGACTTTCGGGTTGAAAAACCACCCGACGGTTGCCTATAAACTTGCACAGAATATCGAAATTGCCGAAGATAATGAGATTTTCAAATTCGTTTTTGAAAACGGATTCCACACCGCAAAATTCGTGCTTGCCGTCGAGGAGCTTCACAAAAAGTACGTCGAAAACGCAAAATAAGAAAATTTAATTTTTGCAAACCGTAACACAAGCAACACCCGCGCTTGTGTTATTTTTTGCGGTATTTTTCCGCGACGGCTGTTGCGGACATCGAAAAAACTTCCGCTATCGGAAATTTTCGCTAAAAAATTTATTGTAAAATTTCCGATAATGGAATATAATTAAAGTAACGAAACAGAGAGGTTTTATTATGAAATTCATATCGGTTGCCGAAATTGCAAAAAAGTGGAACGTGTCCGACCGAATGGTCAGGAATTATTGCGCGGCGGGGAGAATCCCGGGCGCTTTTCTGATGGGCAAAACCTGGAACGTTCCCGAAGACGCCGTAAAACCCGCGCGTGAACCCGGAAAGCAATTCAGCGACAATAAACTGCTGAACGTATTGAAGGAGCAAAAAGATTCGGGCTTGCGCGGCGGTATTTATCATAAAACGCAAATCGAGTTTACTTACAACTCAAATCATATCGAAGGAAGCACACTCACGCACGAGCAGACGAGGTATATTTTTGAAACAAACACAATCGGCGCGGAAAAGGGCGCGTTCAACGTCGATGACGTCGTCGAAACTGCCAACCACTTCAAATGCGTCGACTATATTATCGACAACGCGAAAAAGCCGCTTTCGGAATCGATGATAAAAGAACTTCATTTTATTCTTAAAAACGGGACGAGCGACAGCCGCAAAAATTGGTTTAACGTCGGGGAGTACAAGAAACTTCCAAACGAAGTCGGCGGCAACGAAACCTGTCCGCCCGAAAACGTAAAAACCGAAATGAAAAAACTTTTGTCGGCATATAACGGCGGGGAGCGAAAAACCCTTGATGAGATTCTGGAATTTCACAAAAAATTTGAGTCGATTCACCCGTTTCAGGACGGCAACGGCCGTATCGGAAGATTGATTATGTTCAAGGAGTGTCTGATGAACGACATCGTCCCGTTCATTATTGACGAAGAACATAAATGGTATTATTACCGCGGGCTCAAAGAATGGAACAAAGAAAAAGGGTATCTTACGGACACGTGCCTGTCCTGTCAGGATAAGTACAAAGAATGGCTAAGGTATTTCAAAATCGAATATTAAAGCGTGAACGCAAAAACCCCAAAACAAACAAAGAATATTTATAAACATTGTATAATTTTTAACAATATTCTTGTCAATTTTCGCTCTTTTGCGTTATAATAAAAATGATAAAACTAATCGGAGGCAAATTATGGATTACAAAATGCAGCTCACACCCGAAGAAGTTGCAATCCTGAACGGAAACGAGGGCGAAACCAAAGCCAAAATTTTGAAAACGCTCGTGCTGTTCGGCGATGCCGTCGGAGCAACGAATTTTATTCCTATCGATTGCTGCGGCCATCTTGTGACATCTTTCGGTCCGCATAAAGATGATTTGGAAATTTTTCTTGATGATATGAATGTTAGAAATTATGGATCTCAGGGTCAGCAGCGATCATGTGCACTCTCTTTAAAAATCGGTGAAGCAACGATATTAAAAAATGTATCCGGTGAACAGCCGATTGCTCTTATGGATGACGTAATGAGTGAGCTTGACGAAAACAGACAAAAATATTTGATGAAATTTTTTGACGGATGGCAAGTATTTATTACCTGTTGCGATCCGTCACACAGAAGTAAAATTAATTCGGATAAAGTTTTTGAAATTTGCGACGGGAGGATAAAATAATTATGTTTCTTCATCTCGGACAGGATACAGTTATTATTGAGGATGATATAATAGGAATTTTTGATCTTGATACAACAACGGTTTCAAAACCTACAAGAGACTATTTGAAAACAATGCAAAAAGGTGAAAACGTTATTAATGTCAGCTATGATTTGCCTAAATCTTTTGTTATAACCTGCAAAAAAAATTCAAAGAAAAAAACTATGTATATTTCTCCGATTTCAACAGCAACCTTATTAAAACGATCCGAAAATGTTAATTATCTTAAAGATATAAAGTAAAAAAGGAGATGCATTAATTGAAAACAGGTATTATTGACTGTGGAGGCGGACTCAGAGGTATCTACGGCGCCGGAGTTTTCGATTATTGCCTTGACAATAATATTTCATTTGATGTTGTTATCGGAATTTCTGCCGGAAGTGCAAATCTTGCTTCTTTTTCTTCGGGACAGCGCGGAAGAAATTATTATTTTTATCATGAATATCCTTTCAGAAAAGAGTATATGAGCATTGATAATTTATTAAAGAAAAAGTATTATCTTGATCTTGATTATGTTTACGGAAAGCTCAGTAACAGCGACGGAGAAAATCCGTTTGATTTTGATAAATTTCTTGAAAATAAATCTGAAAAATATATTGTTACAACAGATGCAAAAACCGGTGAAGCAAAATATTTTGACGCAAACAAAATGAAAAAAAATAATTATTGGCTTTTAAAAGCATCGTCCTGTATTCCCGTTGTTTGTTCACCTGCTATTGAGAATGACGTAAGATATTTTGACGGAGGAATAAGCGACCCGATTCCGATTGATTTTGCAAATGAAAAGGGTTGTGAAAAAATTATAATTATTTGGACAAAGCCTGTTGATGATATCGGAAGTTTTAAACTTGATGAATTTGCCGGACAAGCAATGAAAAACAGGTTTCCAAATGTTTCAAAAAAACTTATCGACAGAAAGAAAAAGGTTGAAGAATCTTTAAATTATGCAAAACAGCTCAGCAAGGAAGGAAAAGTTTTAATTATCAGTCCGGAAACAATCGGAAAAATGAGCACCCTTACAAAAGATAAAGACGCGTTAGAAAAACTTTATAAAACAGGCTATTCAGATGCAAAAAAAATTAAGGAATTTTTGAAATAAAAATTTGCAGAATTAATTTTGATACCCCTTTAGTGGATGGGTTTGTTAAAGTTTAATAAATCTTGAATTAATGTGGGCTCCTCATTCGATGGAGCAAGTAAAATTTTAATTTTATTAAATCTGCAAGCATAAAAAATAGTATATAATAAAAAACAGCTCTTTACAATTTAGTAAAGAGCTGTAATTTTTATAATTTAATTATGCCTTGCCTGCGCAGCCGAGAACTGTGTTGATCTTATGTTCAACCATTCCCTCAATAGCGTCACGAGCAGGTCTGAGATACTGACGAGGATCAAAATCGCTCGGATGCTCAACAAAGTGCTTTCTGATAGCTGCTGTCATTGCAAGACGAAGATCAGAGTCAATGTTAATTTTGCAGACTGCCATTGTTGCTGCCTGACGGAGCATATCCTCAGGAATACCGATTGCATCCGGCATACTTCCGCCGTATTTGTTGATCTCTTCAACAAACTCAGGAATAACCGAAGACGCACCGTGGAGAACGATCGGGAATCCCGGAAGTCTCTTTGATACTTCCTCCAGAATATCAAAACGAAGCTGCGGCTTCTGACCGGGCTTGAACTTGTATGCACCATGGCTTGTGCCGATAGCGATAGCAAGTGAATCAACACCTGTGCGCTTTACAAAATCCTCGACCTGATCGGGATTTGTATAAGATGCATCCTCAGCATTAACATTGACCTCATCCTCAACGCCTGCAAGCTGTCCAAGCTCACCCTCAACAACAACGCCGTGAGCGTGTGCATAGTCTACAACCTTCTTTGTAAGTGCAACATTCTCTTCATAAGGAAGTGAAGAACCGTCGATCATAACTGAAGTAAATCCGCCGTCGATGCAAGCCTTACAGGTTTCATAATCCGGACCGTGATCAAGATGAAGTGCAATCGGAAGACCTGACTCCTCAACAGCAGCCTCAACGAGCTTTACAAGATAAAGATGGTTAGCATATGCACGTGCGCCCTTTGAAACCTGAAGAATAAGGGGAGCATTGAGCTTCTTTCCTGCTGCAACGATACCCTGGATGATCTCCATGTTGTTTACATTGAATGCGCCGACAGCGTAACCGCCCTTATAAGCGTCTTCAAACATTTTTTTAGTTGTTACAAGTGGCATAAAAAACACTCCTTTATTTTTTTACAGGATAATTATATCATTTTTATCCTTTTTGTCAATGTGATTTGATATTTTTTTAACGTTCGTTAATTATTTGATAATATCTGTGCCCATATACGATACAAGAACGTCTGGAACAGTAACAGTTCCGTCCTTATTCTGGTAATTTTCGAGGATTGCGGCGGTCGTTCTGCCGATCGCAACACCGGAACCGTTAAGGGTATGAACAAGCTGAGCCTTGCTCTTAGGATCTTTCTTGAATCGGATTGCGGCGCGGCGAGCCTGGAAGTCTTCAAAATTGGAGCACGATGAAATCTCAACGTATCTGTTATATGACGGCATCCAAACCTCAATATCATAGGTCTTTGCGGATGAAAATCCGATATCGCCGGTTGAGAGACATACTACACGGTAAGGTAGTCCGAGAAGCTGAAGAACTCTTTCGGCATCATTTGTGAGCTTTTCGAGCTCATTATATGATGTTTCGGGATCAACAAATTTAACAAGCTCAACCTTGTTAAACTGATGCTGACGAATAAGTCCTCTTGTGTCACGACCTGCAGATCCTGCCTCGGCACGGAAGCAGGCAGAGTATGCGCAGTATTTAATCGGGAGCTTGCTGCCGTCGAGAATTTCATCTCTGTGCATATTTGTTACGGGAACCTCTGCTGTCGGAATAAGGAAAAGATCATCCGTTGTTTTAAATGCGTCGTCCTCAAACTTCGGAAGCTGACCTGTACCTGTCATTGACGCTCTGTTAACAAGAAAAGGCGGAAGAATTTCAGTATAGCCGTGTTCGGTGTGGGTATTGAGATAAAAGCTGATTATTGCTCTTTCAAGTCTTGCACCGAGTCCCTTATAGAAATGAAAACGTGTTCCTGTTACTTTTGCTGCGGTTTCGGGATCAAGGATTCCGAGGTCGGCTCCGATATCCCAATGAGCCTTATAATCAAAATCAAACTTTCTCGGCTCGCCCCAGCGACGAATTTCAACGTTTTCACTGTCATCTTTGCCGATAGGAACGCTCTTATGCGGAATATTCGGAAATTCATAAATCAAGGTTTTCTGTTTTGCGTCGAGCTCTGAAATTTTAGCGTCGTCAGCTTTAATTTTAGCCTTGATCTCATTCATTCTTGCCATTATTTCAGAGATATCGCCGCCCTCTTTTTTGATCTGAGGTATTTTTTTACTTGCTGCGTTCTGCTCCTGCTTGAGAGCGTCGTTTGCTTTCATAAGCTCACGGCGTTGTGCATCAATCGCGAGGATCTCGTCAACAATTGCATCCATATCCTTATTTCTTGTTTTCATTGCCGCTTTAACCATATCGGGGTTTTCACGGATAAGTTTGATATCTAACATTTATATCACTCCAATATTATTATTTACCGTAATTTTCGAGTTTCATCGCAAGACTTTCAAGATCGTCCTTGTCAAAAAATTCAATTTCGAGCAAGCCTGCGTCCCTCTTTGATTCTTTTATTTTAACCTTTCTGCCAAGGTTTTCAACAAGAGCAAGCTCAACCTCACTGAAAAACTTGTCTCTTTTTTGTTGTTTTGGAATTTTAGGAGTTTTCTTGGAATTTTTAACCATTGTTTCAACTTCACGAACAGAAAGATCATCTTTTACAATCAGTTTCGCTGTTTGAATAATCATATCTTCACTGTCAAATCCAAGCAAAGCTCTTGCGTGACCCGGAGAAATGAGATTGTTTTTTATCATCTCCTGCACTTCATCCGGAAGTTTCAGAAGTCTGAGTGCATTTGCGACGGCAGGACGTGATTTTCCAACCTTTTCCGCCGCCTGTTCCTGCGTAATGCCGAGCTCGTCCATCATATAGCGATATCCGAGCGCCTCCTCAAGCGGATTAAGATCCTCACGCTGAAGGTTTTCAATCATCGCTATTTCAATAACTTCTTCGTCACTGAGTTCTTTAATTACAACTGGAACCTCAGTCAAGCCTGCAATTCTTGCGGCTCTCCAACGTCTTTCACCTGCGACAAGCTGATATGCACCGTTTGCAAGCGGACGAACGACAAGAGGCTGGAGAACACCATGCTGTTCAATGCTTTCGGCAAGCTCCGATAAGGCTTTTTCGTCAAAATCCTTTCTCGGTTGATCGTGGTTAGGCTCAATTTCCATTATGCGGAGCTTATTTACAGACGGATTTATCTCATCAACGGAGTTGTCGGCAAAAAGTGAATCAAGTCCCCTGCCGAGACCTCCTAATTTTTTTGCCATTTACATTACCTCCTTACCGTTTAATTTCAAAAATTCATCGGCAAGTGCGTCATAAGCAATCGCACCCTTTGAACTTTTATCATAATAATGTATCGGTAATCCGTAGCTCGGCGCCTCGGAGAGCTTAACATTTCTCGGAATGGCTGTTGAATATACTTTCTTAGGAAAGAATCTTTTCAACTCTCCGACAACCTGCTGTGTAAGGTTTAACCTGCCGTCATACATTGTAAGGAGAACTCCCTCCATATCAATGTGCGGATTATAGAGCCTTTTTATCTGTCGAATTGTGGACATAAGCTGTGAAAGTCCCTCGAGCGCATAATATTCACACTGAATCGGAACAAGAACAGTATCAGCCGAGCAAAGTGCATTAAGAGTTATAAGACCGAGCGACGGGGGACAATCAAGAAAAATAAAATCAAAATCTGTCTTTATCGGGGCAATCGCATTTTTAATTTTACTCTCACGACGCTGCATATCAACAAGCTCAAGCTCAGCGCCTGCAAGATTCATATTTGAGGGTAAAACCCAAAGATTATCAAATTTTGTTTTTATCATTGCCTTTTCAATCGGCAATGAATTGACTATTACATCGTAAGATGATTTTTCAAGCTCTCTTTTATTAACTCCGAGGCCGCTTGTTGCATTGCCCTGTGGATCTATATCCATTAGCAGGACTCGCTGTCCTTTTAAAGCTACCGATGCGGCAAGATTAACTGTTGAAGTTGTCTTTCCGACGCCTCCTTTTTGGTTAACAACCGCAATTACTTTTGCCATATATTCACTTCCTATTATTTTCTCTGTAAATTATATCACAACTGTGTATAAAAGAAAAGTAGTAAATAAAAAATATCTTTTGTTTTATAATCAATGTTTCACGTGAAACAAAGAAAGACGGGTCTCCCCGCCTTATTTGCTTTCAATACTATTAGGTTTATTTATTTTAACAACATATTCTATGTAATTTTCTGTTTCATTCTTGGTCGCAGAAGCATTGATGCCGCTTTTTCTCATTGTACTGACTGCGTGATTAAGCGTGTTAATAAAAATTCTTACATCTTTAAAAACCATAACTTTTTTGCCCTTTTTTTCTTTCTCAGGATCTTTATTAAGCATATCTGCAATTAATTGCTCAGTTGCATTGACGGTCAGCCCTTGCTCAACAATTGAATCAAGTGCCTGCTCCATCATTGATACACTTGGTAACCTTAATAGTGCGCGTGCGTGACGTTCAGTTAAACCGTAAAGCATAACGCTGTAACGAATTTCATCGGGCAAGCGAAGTATTCTCAGCTTGTTTGACAGAGCGGACTGTGATTTGCCGAGCTTTCGAGCAACCTCTTCCTGACTGAAGCCGAAACCCTTAATTAATCGTTCAATTGCCATAGCCTCCTCAAAAAAATGCAGATTTTCACGCTGAAGATTTTCAATAACAGCGAGCATTGCCGATCTTTCCTCGTCAACATCAACCACAATGGACGGAACAGCCGACAATCCTGCCATTTTACAGGCTCTGAGTCTACGCTCGCCGGAAATCAGTTCATACTTACCGTTATCCTTTTTTCGGACAGTAATCGGCTGTAGCAATCCGTTATAGTGTATACTTTCTGCCAATCCCTCAAGATCATCCCAGTTGAAGTTCTTTCTAGGCTGATGAGGATTTGGCTGAATAAGCCTTGCAGGAATCAGTAAAACTTCATTACTTTTTTTATATTTAGTTTGGTTTTTGAGCATAAAAAGACCTCCTTATGCGTACCACAAAAATACTGTAACACGACAAAAGAAGGTTGTCCAATGTTTTTCATTGACCATATATTTTATATTTCTATTTGTTTTTCGCTTATGAGAGCGGTTTTTTTGATATTTGTGCCGAAGCACGTGGATATTTTGGCGGAGTTTGCGATATTTTTTTTGTGATAATTACATATCTTTCACCGCAATTTTCAATATTCAGTTCTTTAATTTCATTTATTTTTCCGCCGAGGCGATTAATTGCGTACTTGGCGGCAGTTACCTCTTCATCAGTCTTTGCCGATTTCATCGGAGCAAAAATACCGCCGACTTTAACAAACGGCATACAATATTCGCTCAAAGTGTTCAGATTGGCAACGGCTCTTGCCGTCACAAGATCATATTTTTCACGAAAAGAAAAATCTCTTCCTGCGAGTTCAGCTCGCATATGAACAATCTTCGCATCAAGCCCGAGTTTTTCAAGAACATTTGAAATAAAAACAAGTCTTTTATTTGTTCCGTCAAGAAGTGTTATTTTGAGATCGGGACGAGCAATAAGCAAAACAACACCGGGAAAACCCGCTCCTGTACCAACGTCAATTACTTTAGCTTTTTCTTCAAGCTCAACACAGGTCAAAAGTGAAAGAGAATCAACAAAATGCTTATAGACTATTTCATCGGGATCTGTAATTGCGGTCAGATTAAGAGTTTTATTTGTTTCAACAAGCATTTCTGCATATTCATCAAGTCTGTTGAGCGCCGTTTCATTAAGTATAATTCCGATTTTATCAGCTTCACTTTTTAAAAGTGCTTTATTTATCATTTCTGCGCTCCTTTTCAAGATAGATAAGCAGAACCGAGATATCAGATGGGCTTACGCCTGAAATTCTCGATGCCTGGCCGATACTGTGGGGACGAATTTTTGACAGTTTTTCTCTTGCCTCAAGTCTGAGCCCTAAAATTGAATTGTAATCAATATCATCGGAAAGAGTCTGAACCTCAAGGCGATGCATTTCATCAACCTGAGCTTGCTGGCGTTTAATATATCCCTCATACTTTGTGTCGATTTCAACCTGCTCAAATATTTCATAAGGCAGATCCGGACGATCTTTATCAACGGAAACAAGATCATCATAGCCTATCTGAGGTCTTTTCAGAAGATCGCAAAGACGTATTC
>OQVL01001635.1_pt1 | contig 13505 bp, 11 predicted proteins | sample 1691501 | NCBI WGS metagenome assembly OQVL01 (sample SAMN03418253, study PRJEB22391) | human gut metagenome | biome: human-gut; feature: organic feature; material: feces | host: Homo sapiens | place: Tanzania | collected 2013-01
AGTCACAATGAGCAAGATAATGATGATATTGGCTACCCACCAGAAAAGTGAATGCAAGCTACCATTCACCGCATAGAGTAAACCGAGTACACCAAATACGAACGCACGATCACTTTTACCCATTGGGCCATCATAACGACGCGTTTTGCCTTGAACTTGACCTAGAATGCCACATAACTCACTCAACGCGGCAAGCCAAATAATACTTGAGATTTGAATACCATCAAAAGGCGCGACAAAAGCAAAAGGAAGGTAAAGTGCTGCATCAGAGACGACATCAGTAATTTCATTAAGATACCCCCCTAATCACCTTGTTTGTTTGACTGCTTACCGTCATCTTTTCTCCTTTCAATAAAAAAAGACGAGGGGAGAAAGATCCTCTCGTCTTGATTCGTTTCCGACATGATACAACATATTGTGATTATATTTTCATAAAAGTCAAGTCCCCGTTTCGGTCGGCGCGCCCAGTCAGTCGCCCAGCGGGTCGTAATCCCTGTAATCCCGCATCGTCTGACGGTACGGACGTTCCATGTTTTGCGCCCGTTCCCTGATTCCCGACGCCAGATAGCGGAAAGCGTCCGCGGCATGGCTTGTCCAATCGTGCAACGGGCGAGGCTGAAAATCTTTGCGGGTGTCGTCCCATGCGCGTTGATACTGACGCAACGCTTCCAGACCTTTGGCGCACTTTTCCTTGTCGAACCGGCATCTGGGCAGCAGCAGACGAACCGTGGCGATACCGCTTTCCACGCTTGACCGTTCCAAAACGCGCCCCCGCACCCCCAGCCCCGCCAGAATGTCCAGCCGGCTTTTTCCGCTGGACAGTTCGTGGACGCGGATATCGTGGGGAAAGATGTTGTCGTCGGCGTAGACATAGGGTTTGTCCTTTAACACCTTGACATAATGATCCAATCCGACGCCGCTGGCTTCGTAATAATCAATGATGAAAACCTCTGCGCCGTTTTGCTGATAAAACCAGATCGCCGTGCTGTCCCCGACCCCCAAATCCCATGCGGTCGTCACGGGCAAAGCCGGATTGAACGGCACGTCCCCGATGCGCCCGCCGTTTTCCAGATCGTTCAGCAAAGTGCCGTAATAACTGCCTTTTAACGCCGCGTCAAAAGAACAAAAGAACTCTTGCTGAACAATGCCGTCGTCCATGCCCGCCGCGCGTTCGGCGTCAACCGCGGATATCGGAATGGCTTTTGTTTCGGCGACGCCCAGCTTTTGCGCGAACCAATCGGCAGAACTTTGCGCCGTTTCAAACAGTTTCAGTCCGTGATTGCGTCCCCGCGGCGTATAGATGAACAGCGCCCACCCGTCGTTTTCCGCCAAAATAGGACGAATAAAGTCCCATGCGGCGGGATCGGCGATTGAATATTCCGAAAACACGACGCCGACGGGATTCGATCCGACCAGCGAATTGTACCCGTCAGACCCGACGCATTGCCAAATCGACCCGTTCAGCAGTTCGATTTTCATTTCCTGCGAATTGATGGATTTGCGTAAAGCTTTCGGAAACACCTGATCAATCACGCGCCTGCCCTGTTTGTCGATCGCGTCCCAAACGACTTTGCGGGCTTGGGTCTGCAAAGGCAGCATGTGCCAGTACACGCCCACGCGCCGCATCGCCGCCACCGCCGTCCAGTTCAGGGACAGGCTGTCCTTGCCCGCGCGCCTGTGCCATACGGCGACCGCGCGCTTTCCGCCGTTTTCCAGATAACGCCATAAATCCAGCTGGTACTTTCTGGGCTTCCATTTATAAGGTATTTTGATGTTGACCATTTTACTTCCCCGTTCAAAGCATAAAAAAGAGCCTTCGGAGCAATCAGCCCCGAAGACCCGAAACAATATCACATTATGTAATATTTTTACGCGTTTGTCAAGCTTCGCCTTCGCAAACGGGAACGATCAGCGGTTCGTGACGGCAGGCGCGCATGAATTTCATCAAACCGTCCGGCGTGACGGTCGTCGTCGCCGTGTTGACCAACGGGTGGAAATTGATTTTTTCCTGTTCCATCATTTCCTTGTCCAAAACGACGGTGACGCGATTGCCCGTGTCGTTGATGATTGAAAAAGGCGTCACCGATCCGCCGAACACGCCCAGCGTTTCAAACAACAGATCGGCGTTGCCGAACGACAGGCGTTTCGATCCGATCCGCGCGGGAACGGATTTCAGATCAACGCGTTTCATCGCGGGCGCGACGATCAGCCACAGTTTGCCCTTTGCGTCTTTGCAAAACAGGTTTTTGCAATGTGTGCCCGCGATGCCGTTCCAGACTTTTTCGCCTTCTTCGGCGGTAAAGACGGCGGCGTGCGGCGTATTGACGTATTCAATCCCCAATTCGCCCAAATATTCCAGCAGCCGTTCGGACGATGTCGGCATAACCTTTTGTTCCATAGTCGAATACCTGTTTAAAAAAACGAAAAACAATCTTAAAATACCCTTGTTTTAAATAAACGAAAGGATTTTTTCGTGTTTCCGATTTTCGATCTGCCATCGCCGAATTTCAACGAACGCCGTTTGCCGGTCGATATGATCGTCCTGCACTACACGGGCATGCGGACGTTTGACGAAGCCCTGCGCCGACTGACCGATCCGTCAGCGCAGGTCGGCGCGCATTACGCCGTTTCGAAATCGGGCGACGTTTTCAGACTTGTCGACGAAGAAAAGCGCGCTTGGCACGCGGGCGTTTCGTATTGGCGGGGGATAACGGACACGAACAGCCGGTCGATCGGCATCGAAATCGAAAACGCGGGACACGAATACGGTTACGCCCCTTTTCCCGAAACGCAGATGGAATCCGTCGTTGAATTATGCCGCGACATCATCAAACGCCGCCCGATTATCCCCGCCGTCAACATCGTCGGACATTCGGACGTCGCCCCGACGCGAAAAACCGATCCCGGAGAACTGTTCCCGTGGCGATTTTTGGCTGAAAACGGCATCGGACTGTGGACGGACGGATTTGCGCCTTCCGAAAAAACGGCGCGGGAAATGCTGGCGGGCATCGGTTACGACGCGACGGACGAATCCGCGGCGTACAAAGCTTTCGCGCGGCGTTTTTTTCCCGCGGACTTGACGGGAAAAAGCGAACGGGGTATTCAACGGCTGGCGGCGGTGTCCGCCCTTTACGAACGACAGGACGCGGGAAAATGACATATAAAATCGTATTCAGCGACATTGACGGCACTTTTCTGACCCCCGATCAAACCGTTTCTGACGAAACGACGGCTTGTCTGGCGCGTCACGCGGACATTCCGTTTATTCTGGTGTCGGGCAGAATGCCGACGTCGATCCGCGCAATACAGCGGGACGTCGGACTGCGCGCGCCTTTGATCGCGTACAGCGGCGCGCTGGCGTGGGACGAAAACGGCAAGGTTCTGTTCGACAAGCCGATGACGTTAAAAACAGCCGTGGATCTGCGTGAAAGAATCAGGGCGAATTTTCCCGAAACCGTCAGCTACACCTTTTCGAACGACGACTGGATCACCGACGTTGACGACGGCACCGCCGCGCTGTATCTGGAAAAGGAAACCACCGCGAAACGCCCGTTGGTCGGACAACCCGAACAGGTATTGGAACCAAGCGCCCCCGTGCATAAAATTCTGTGCGCGGGCGACCCCGACACGATCGACGCGCTGGAAAACGATTTGAAAAAGCCGTTTCCGAACTGCACGATTTTCAAATCGCAAGCGCGGTATCTGGAAATCATGGCGGGCGAAGCGTCAAAATCGTCCGCCGCCGCCGCTTTGTGCCGACTGTACGGCGTCGGGAAAAGCGAAGTCGTCGCGTTCGGCGACAACTTCAACGACGTTGACTTGTTGCGCTTTGCGGGAACGGGCGTCGCCATGGGAAACGCCCCCGATCCCGTCAAACAGGCGGCGGACATTGTCGCGCCGACAAACGCCGAAGACGGATTGGCGGCTGTTTTGGATTCTTTACTGCAAGGAAACGGATAAATGTCTTTTAAACTGGTCATGTCCGACATTGACGGCACTTTTTTAAATTCGAAAAAGCAAATTTCCCCCGCCGCGATCGACATTTGCCGCCGTCTGCATTTTGAACGGGGCGTCCGTTTCGCTTTGGCGTCGGGACGCGGACACGCCGGAATCCGCCCGATCGCCGACGCGCTGGGTTTTCCCGTTTTCATTCTGGCGTGCAACGGCGCCGAAATATTTGACGAAAGCGGCGTTCCGATTTGCCGCAAGACGCTTTCCCTGTCCGAAACGCTGGCGCTGAAATCAGCCGTGCGCGATTTTTCCCCCGACATTGAAACGATCGTGTACGCGGGCGACGACTGGATCGCGGACGCGATGACCGACGTCGTGCGGGGCGAATGCTACGTCATGCCGATTGCGCCGCTGGTCGGCGACCTTGAAACCGTCATGCCCGAAAACGCCCCGATTTTGAAAATGATCGGCATCGGCACGGTCGAAAACACAACGGCGCTGATGAACGAACTGACTCCGCGGTTTCCGCAATGCGACTTTTACAAATCGCAACATTATATTATGGAAGCGGTCGCCAAAGGCGTCGACAAAGCGGCGGGATTAGACTTTTTGTGCGAACATTACGGCTTTGACATTGCGGAAACGGTCGCGTTCGGCGACAGCTATAACGACACGGAAATGCTGAAACGCGCGGGATTGGGCGTCGCGATGGGCAACGCCGCGCCCGACGTTCAAAAATTCGCCGACATTGTCGCGGCGACGAACGACGACGACGGCATCGCCAAAACATTGAACGAAATCTTTTATTGACTTTACGGCGATTTCCCCGTACCGTCCCCGTCGGTGCCGGAGGATCGGGCGGTCGCGGTGCGCCTTTGTGCGTACTGAGGAAAGTCCGGGCTTCACGGAAACACGATACCGGATAACGTCCGGCTGGGGTAACCCAAGGGAAAGCGCAGCAGAAAAAAAACCGCCGACGTCTTCGGACGGGCAAGGTTGAAATGGTGCGGTAAGAGCGCACCGCTTTTCCGGCAACGGAAAAGGCACGGCAAGCCCTATCGGAAGCAAGACCAAGTCAGGCATACGCCAACGCAAAGTTTCGTATTGCGGGAAGTTTTCGTCCCCGCCAGAGGTAGGTCGCTAAAAAACGGCTGGCAACAGCCTTTGCAGATGAATGATCGCCGATTACAGAACCCGGCTTACAGATTCTCCGACACCGTTTTGTTTTCATTCCCGTTCAAGCGACTCGATTCGAATCCCTGTTTCATTTAAAATCAACAGGTTGCCCCGCCATGCCGTCGAATCGGCAAATCCGACCGATTCCGTTTTGCCGCCCGCCAACCCATGAACAAAAAAAGTACATTTCGGAGTCGGCTCTCCGTTTGAAAAAAATCCGCCGTTTCGGGCGGAATATTTTTGATCGCGCCTTCAGCCCATATCTTTGTAAAACAGCGCAACAAAACACAATATATTGATTTTAAGCTGTGACTTTTTCCACATATTCCCATATTTATCCCATACCAGCCCCGTTGACGCCCATAAAATCCCATGCTATCCCATAATTATCCGCTAGGCAAAAAATGCCGCGCGCGGATTTTGAATCGAAAACGGAAAACGGCAGGGAAAGAATTTCATGGTCAAATCGCAGAGAAAGTACAGTCTTTTTCTCGATGCCACCCTTAACAAGGTGGACGCCAAAGGACGCGTGTCCATTCCCGCCGATTACCGCGCTTTGCTGGAACAGCAGGAAACGGAACTGGTCGCTTTCAGATCTTTTACGCTGCCCTGCATTGAATGCCGCACGTCCGAAATGATGGAAAAGATGGCGAACGCCATTGACGATTCTTTCGACGCGTTTTCGAACGAACAGGACGATTTGACGGGACTGATTTTTTCGGACGCCAAGGAATTTCCGTTTGATTCGACGGGACGCATCGTTTTGACCGAAAAGCTGCTGAAACACGCGGGCATCACGGACAAAGCCCTGTTCGTGGGCAAAGGACGCACGTTCCAGATCTGGAATCCCGACACCTATCAGACCAAAGAATCCGAAATGCGGCAGAACGCTTTGGAAAAGCATTTCCGCCTGAAAAACGGAGGCGCCGAATGACATCGCAAAAAGCCCCGCACATTCCCGTCCTGTTAAACGAAGTCATCGAACAGATCGCCCCGAAAGACGGCGGCGTGTACGTTGACGCGACTTTCGGCGCGGGCGGCTATTCCCGCGCGGTGCTGGACGCGGCGGACTGCGCGGTGTACGCGATCGACCGCGATCCCGACGCGATCGCCGAAGGACAGGCGCTGGTCGAACGTTACGGCGGACGGCTGAAACTGTTGCACGGCACGTTCGGCGAAATGCGGGATCTGCTGGCGGGACAAGGCGTCGAATCGGTTGACGGCGTGATGATGGACATCGGCGTTTCGTCAATGCAGATCGACCGCGCCGAACGCGGATTTTCGTTTCAAAAAGACGGCGCGCTTGACATGCGCATGAGCCAAAGCGGACTGTCCGCGGCAGATGTCGTGAACAAATACGGCGAAAAGGAAATCGCCGACATCATTTACACTTACGGCGAGGAAAGATTTTCGCGCCGCATCGCCGCGGCGATTGTCGCCGCGCGCAAAACAGCCCCTTTTAAAACGACATCGGAACTGGCGATTGCCGTGCGTTCCGTCATGCCGCGCAAAAGGGACGAAATCGATCCCGCGACGCGAACTTTTCAAGCGTTGCGCATTTACGTCAATGACGAACTGGGGCAGCTTCGCTCCGGTTTGGCGGGAGCCGAAGCGCTCTTGAAAACAGGCGGAAGAATGGCTGTAGTTTCTTTTCATTCGCTGGAAGACAGAATCGTCAAAAATTTCATTCAGGATAAAAGCGGCAAAACCGCGAACCCGTCCCGCTACCTGCCCGAACGGGTCGGAACGGCGGCGACACTGAACCCCTTAACGAAAAAACCGATTACCCCTTCTGAAACAGAATGCCAAAGAAATCCGCGCGCCCGTTCGTCGCGTCTTCGTTGCGCCGAAAAACTGTGAAGAAGGGGAAATCGAAATGACACGTCTGCCGTTTATTCTTGTTTTCGCCGTCATCGCCACAGGCATGTTCGTCATTAAAAACAGGGTTGTTTCTCTGGAAGGCGATTTGGAACGCGTCAACGCCCGAATCAAAAGCGATCAAGAGGCTCTGCTGGTTTTAAACGCGGAATGGAGCCACCTGAACGATCCGTCCAGAATCCGCGCTTTGTCAGCACGTCACGCGGGCATGAAACCCTTATCGGGGAATCGAGTCATTACCGTTTCCGCCATCGCGTTCAAAAAAGCGTCCGAGCGTGAAAGCGGCATCATTCGCGTTTCATTCGCCGCACAGGAGTAAAACATTTTGAAAAAGCATGGGTCGAAAAACGGAATTTTTTACGCCGCCGGACAGGAACTGCCCTTGCCCGAACGTTACAGCCCCGCCGATAAAAAAAGCTCTGACAGTCTGGAATGCGGCAAAAACCGGTTGGTAATACTGATGTTTTTGTTTTTTGTCGCGTTCGGCTTTATCGGCGTCCGACTGATTGACGTGACGATCGTTCGCGGCGGCGTTTCCCTCGTCGCGCGCGCGAAAGCCGACGACGAAGCGCTGTCGCCCCTGAAAATCAAAATGATGCGCGCCGACATCGTCGATCGCAACGACATCGTTTTGGCGACCAGCCTGCCGTCGGCGGATCTGTACGTCGACGCCGAAAAGGTCAAAAATCCCGAAACCGTCGCGGCGGCATTGGCGCAGACTTTGCCCGACATGAAATACGATCAGCTGCTGACAAAATTGAAAAGCGAAAAGAATTTCGTCTATCTGCGCCGCAATCTGACGCCCAAGGAACAATACGACGTCAACCGTCTGGGATTTCCGCAACTGAATTTCCAAAAAACCGAAGTGCGCGTCTATCCCCAAGGCGCGCTGATGTCGCACCTGATCGGGGTGACAAACATCGACAACCGCGGAATTGCCGGCGTTGAAAAAAGCTTTGACGAATCGCTGTCCGGCAAAAACGAAACCGTGCGCCTGTCTTTGGACGTCGGCGTTCAGGACACGGTACGCACCGCGTTAAAGGAAAGCATCGACAAATTTCGCGCGACGGGCGGCGCCGCTATTTTGATGAACGCCAAAACAGGCGAAATCGTTTCCATGGTGTCCCTGCCCGATTACGATCCGAACGATTTGAACAACGCCAAAGCCGTCGACCTGTTCAATCAGGCGTCGCTGGGCGTGTATGAAGTCGGTTCCGTGATGAAACTGTTCACCATCGCCACGGGACTGGAAACGAATAAAATCACGGTCAAAGACACGATTGACGCGAGCCGCCCGCTGATGCTGGCGAATCACACGATCAACGATGTCGAAAAACTGCGCCGCGTCGTCACGGTTCCGGAAATTCTGATTGAATCGTCAAATATCGGAGCGGCGACCGTCGCTTTGAAAATCGGCGGCGAAAAACAACGCGACTTTTTCAACCGTTTCGGTTTTTTCAAAACGGCGGGACTTGAATTGCCCGAACACGGACACCCTTTACTGCCGCAAAAATGGCGCGATGTCACGACCGCCACGGCAGGATACGGATACGGCATCGCGCTGACCCCCGTCCACATCGTCGCGGCGACCGCGGCTTTGGTCAACGGCGGCATCTACAACGCCCCGTCGTTGCTGGCGAAACGTCCGAGCGACGAAAAAATCGGCAAAAGAGTCATTTCTAAGAAGACATCTGACATAATGCGCGGTATTATGCGCCAGGTTGTCATTTCGGGATCGGGACGCAAAGCCAACGTCCCCGGTTTCGAAGTCGGCGGCAAAACGGGGTCGGCGCAAAAGCTGGTCAACGGCAAATACGTCAAAAACACGTTGCGCACGTCGTTCGTTTCCGCGTTCCCGATGGACAATCCGCAGTACGTTTTGATGGTGATGCTGGACGCGCCGAAGGGTCTCAAAGAAACGTACTACTTCAATACCGCGGGGTGGAACGCCGCCCCGACGGCGGGAAAGATCATCGAAGCGATCGCGCCTCAACTGGGGATCGCGCCCAGACCGTTCGCGAACGACAGCCCCGCCCCGTATGTGAACAGCGCGATTAACGCGCGATGATAAAGGAGCACGCTTGTGTTTTTAAATCAGATTCTGGCGGATTGCGGTTTGCCCGCCGTTTTTACAGACATTGAAATCACGGGCGTCACCCCCGATTCCCGCAAAGTCGAAAAGGGATTCCTGTTTGCCGCGTTGCCCGGCGTCAAAGCCGACGGCGCGGATTTTCTGACAGACGCCTGCGACAAAGGCGCCGTCGCCGCTTTGATTCCGGACACCGCCGCCGTTCCCGATTTGCCGATGATTTTCATTCCCGTCGCCGACGTGCGTCTGGCTTTGGCGAAAGTCGCCGCCGCCTTTTACGCGCCGCAACCCGACGTCATCGTCGCCGTCACGGGGACGAACGGCAAAACGTCGACCGCGAACTTCACGCGCCAGATCTGGGAATTTTTGGGTAGAAAAGCCGCCTGCGTCGGTACGCTGGGCGTCGTGACGAACGACTTTACCGCCAGCGGATCGCTGACGACCCCCGATTCCGTCACGCTGTGCCGCGAACTGCGCGATCTGGCGATCAAAGGCTATCGGCACACCGCGATCGAAGCGTCGTCCCACGGACTCGACCAGCACCGGATCGACGGACTGCGCATCGCCGCCGCGGCGTTCACGAACATCACGCGCGACCATTTGGATTATCACAAGACGATGGAAAACTATTTGCAGGCGAAACTGAAACTGTTTGATCGTCCGCTGTCGTCGCAAACCGTCGTTTTGAACGCCGATATTCCCGAATATCCGCGTATTGCGGAATACTGCCGCGAAAAAGGACTGAAAATCATTGACTACGGCAAAAACGCCGACGCTTTGAAACTCGAAGAATCCCGCATGGACACAAACGGTCAGCGACTGACGCTGTCGGTGTTCGGACGCGAACAAACCGTCAATCTGCCTTTGGCGGGAACATTCCAAGCCATGAACGCGCTGTGCGCTTTGGGCTTGGCAATCGCGTCCGGCGAAGACGCCGAACGCGCGACGGCGGCTTTGGCTGAACTGAAAGGCGCGCCGGGACGACTGGAATTTATCGGCGAACGCAAAAACGGCGCGTCCGTTTTCGTTGACTACGCGCACACGCCCGACGCCTTGGAAACAGTGTTGAAGGCTTTGCGCCCGCACACGGAAAAACGTCTGCACGTCGTGTTTGGCTGCGGCGGCGATCGCGACGCCGGAAAACGCCCGCAAATGGGTAAAATCTGCAACGATTTGGCTGACGTCGCCTACGTCACGGACGACAACCCCCGCAGCGAGGATCCCGTCGAGATTCGCGCCGCCATACTGCCCGCCTGCCCCAAGGGCATCGACATCGGCAACCGCGCTTTGGCGATACGAACCGCCGTCGCGGGACTGGACGCGGGCGACATTCTGGTCATCGCCGGCAAAGGACACGAAACGGGACAGCTGATTAAAGGCGTCACCCACCCCTTCGACGACCGCGAAGAAGCCCGCAAAGCCATTGACGAAGCCGACGCCCCCTTGTGGACGGCGCGGGAAATTGCCGATGCGGCGGGCGGTGAAATCGCCGCCGACTTTGACGTTTCGGGCGTTTCGATCGACACCCGCACGCTGAAACCGGGCGATTTGTTCGTCGCGATCAAAGGCGAAAAAACAGACGGTCACGACTACGCCGCCGCCGCGATCGAAAAAGGCGCGGCAGGCGTTCTGGTATCCTTTATCCCCGCCGACGTCCCGCCCGAAAAAGCGATTGTCGTTCCCGACGTCAAACAGGCTTTGGACGCCATGGCATCGCGCGCCCGCAGCCGGACGACGGCGAAAATCGTCGGCGTTACGGGCAGTTCGGGAAAAACAAGCACCAAGGAAATGCTGAAAGCCGCTTTAAGCGCCGTCGGCAAAACGCACACGACCATCGGCAATTTGAACAACAATCTGGGCATGCCGCTGACTTTGGCGCGCATGCCGCGCGACGCCGACTTCGCCGTCATCGAAATGGGCATCAGCCATTCCGGTGAAATGACGGCTCTGACGGAATTGGCGCGCCCCGACATCGCCCTGATCACCATGATCGGTTCGGCGCATTGCGAATATTTTAAAACGCCGGAAAACACGGCGCGCGCCAAAGCCGAAATCTTCAAAGGCATGTCCCCGACGGGCATCGCGGTCTTAAACGCCGACGATCCGCAATTTCCCCTGTTGATAAAAGAAGCGCGCAAATGCGGCGTGACGGACGTCCGTTCGTTCGGTTCGACAGCCGAAGCCGACTTTTCCCTGATCAATCTGGCGCAAATCGCCGAGGGTGTCGAAATCACCGCAAAGACCGGTTCGACCGCCCGCACGTTCCTGTTGCGTCTGCGGGGACGTCATCAGGTTCAAAACGCGCTGGGCGTCGTCGCCGTTCTGGACGCGTTGGGCGCGGATATGGCGTCCGCGTTGCAGGCGATCGGTCAGCTGCACCCGCTGAAAGGACGCGGACAGGTTCTTTCCCTGCCCTGTTCCGACGGCGCGTTCACGCTGATTGACGATTCCTACAACGCCAATCCCGATTCGGTTCGGGCGGGCATTCGCGTTTTGGCGGTCACGGACGGAAAACGCAAAATCGCCGTTTTGGGCGATATGCTGGAATTGGGCGAAAACGCCTTGGAAATCCACAAGGATTTGGCGGACGATTTGATCGAAAACAAAATCGATCTGGTCTTTGCCGTCGGCGAAAACTGCGGCGCGATGTTTGACGTTTTGCCCGAACGCATGCGCGGGGCGAAAGCGTCGCTTTCGTCCGAAATCGCCCCCGTCGTCGCCGCGACCGTCAAATCGGGCGACACCGTTTTGGTCAAAGGATCGCTCGGCAGCGAAATGGTCGCCGTCGTCGATGCGCTGAAAAACATCTCCAACCTTTCGGAATAAGCAAAATGCTCTACAATCTTCTGTTTCCGCTGTCTGACAAATATTCCGTTTTAAACCTGTTCAAATATCTGACGTTCCGCACGGGCGGCGCGATTTTCACCGCGCTGATCGTGTGTTTCGCCGTCGGTCCGTTCGTAATACACTGGCTGAAAGACAAACAGCACGCCCGTCAGATCCTTGTCGTAGGAGCGGACAGAAGCGTCGGTGGGAACCTCGGCAACCCATTCGTTCATGATGTTCATGCGGGTTTCCACGCCATCGTCAGAGGAGGTGTAGCCCTTGGTGAACGCAACGGATTCGCCGTTGATGCGGATGTCGTTGAGCTTGATGGACATGCCGGGGAAGAGCTTTTCGCCGTGCTTGATGCCCAGCGCGGTAAAGGCAACGCCGGAAGCCGCGCCCGCTTCGGTCGCGGTGAAGTCCAGACCCACGGTGTAGTCGCCCGCGCCGGTCACGGTCGCGTTGGTCGCCTTCACAGCGGAGTCGTCCGTGCCCCAGTACTGGCTCGTCCAGAAGGCGCGGCGAGCGGCATTGCGTTCGCGGCCATCGGTCTGGACAAGGGCTACCTGACCCTTATCCTCGCGCACGTTACGTTCTGCACGCCGTATGTCGTGCTCAACGTCATGCCCAAGCTGCGCCAGCTCGACAAGAACGCTTATGAGGCGGCGCTCGACCTCGGCGCGACGCCCCGTCAGGCGCTGCACAGGGTCATCCTGCCCGAGATCATGCCCGGCATCGTCACGGGCGGCATCATGGCGTTCACGATGTCGGTAGACGACTTCGTCGTTTCCTACTTCACCGCCGGCACGACCAGTCAGCCGCTTTCGGTCGTCATCTACTCGATGACGCGCCACCGCATGACCCCGAAGATCAACGCAGTCTCGACGCTGCTGTTTCTGTTCGTCCTTGTGCTGCTCATCGTCATCAATGTACGCCAGTCGCGCGACGAAAAGCGCCGCGAGGCCGCACGAAGGGAGGCTGCATCATGAAACTGCTCAAGCGAACGCTCGCTCTGACGCTCTCCGCCGCCATGGTGCTCGGGCTGCTGTCCGGCTGCGGCAGCGACGTCTCCGCGAACGTCCTGAACGTCTATAACTGGGGCGAATATATCGACACAGACCTGCTCGACCAGTTCGAGCAGGAGACCGGCATCAAGGTCATCTACAACACCTTCGACTCGAACGAAAACCTGTATTCGCGCATCCAGACCACGAGCTACGACGTCATTATCCCGTCCGACTACGCGATTTCGCGCTTTATCGACGAGGATATGCTCCAGCCGCTGAACTTCGACAACATTCCGAACATGAAGTACATCGACGAGAAGTACACCCATCTCGACTTCGACCCGGAGCAGAAATACTCGGTGCCCTACACCTGGGGCGTAGTCGGCATCGTCTACAACACGAAATATGTAGATGAGGCCGACACCGGCTCGTGGGATCTGCTGTGGAACCCCAAATATGCGAACCGCACCGCGATGTTCAACAACTCGCGCGACGCGCTCGGCATCGCGCTGATGTACCTCGGCTGCTCGCTCAACACCACCGACCGCGACGAGCTGCGGCAGGCCGCCGACCTCATC
>OQVL01001636.1_pt1 | contig 13497 bp, 10 predicted proteins | sample 1691501 | NCBI WGS metagenome assembly OQVL01 (sample SAMN03418253, study PRJEB22391) | human gut metagenome | biome: human-gut; feature: organic feature; material: feces | host: Homo sapiens | place: Tanzania | collected 2013-01
GATGAAAATGGAGAAGCGGCAGGCGGAAAATTTATTTTCTGGGAAGAGGAAGCTCTGGATGCAGTGGACAGCGTGTGTATTTATGAATAGGCAGGTCTAGTGCAGACCTATTGCCGGCCATAGGAATCCGGTTTTGCCAGAAAAGACTTACTTGTGGTAGAATAACTTCGCCGCCTTCAGGCGGCGGAGGAGCTGACAGGATGAAGGCAGAAAAAGGAAAAACATTTTTAACTGCATTTCAAAATACCCTGCCTATTATGGCAGGGTATCTGGTGCTTGGGGCAGGTTTTGGAATTTTGCTTAAGACGAAAGGCTACGGCGTAGTCTGGGCCTTTCTGATGAGCGTATTTATCTATGGGGGCTGCAAAGCCTTATCTGTTTTTTTCCCTTACGGATGAAACGTATTCCCTTGTCTGGTGTTCCGGGGCGGCAGAAAGACGCCGGATGTGATCCTGTATCTTTCCCGTGTGCTGCCAAGCGCCATTATGGGAATGCTGATCGTTTACTGCTTAAGGAAGGTGACTTTGTTTTCCGGGAACCATGGTCTGCCGGAGCTTTTGGCCTGCGCATGTGTGGTGGCCCTTCATTTATGGAAAAGGAATACCCTTCTTTCCATTGCGACAGGCACTGTAATTTATATGCTGCTTGTGCAGGTGGTGTTTGTACAGACGAAATGATGAGAGGCAGCAGGCAAAAGGCCGTGCAGCAGAACGATAGGAAGGAGAGGCAAAGTGGCGGTTCCAGTATTTCTCGTCGCCATCCCAGAGATATTCATTACCATTAGCATCCTTGATGCTCTGAAGTTCTGCTCCGAGAGATGAAATCTCAAGTGTGAGCTGATCATTCTTAATCTGTTCCATTGTTATTAATTCTTTTGTTTAGTTTTTAATGTTTCATCTGATTATCTTTTTTCAAAGATATTGCAAAGGTACAATTTATTTTCGTAAAGCACAAGAAAAGAGCGTTTTTTCTCAGATATTACAATATATTTATACGATTTTGTTAGCTTATCTCGAATATTTGCTGTAACTTTGCAGCCCGAAATAGATAGATAACAAGAAGTATAAGAAAAAAAATAGTATTTAATCTAATGACAAGCAGTAATAAAGTTAAAGGCTTTGCGGCGGGCGTTGTTGCCGCAGTATGTTATGGTACCAATCCTTTGGGCACGCTCGAACTCTATGGCGACGGATTCAATTCCAGTTCTGTACTCATCTATCGTTATCTCTTGGCGGTACTGATGTTTGCCGTGGTGATGCTGTTCCGCAAGGAGAGTTTCAAGGTGAAGTGGGGACATCTGATTCGTCTTGGCGTGCTGGGCTGCATGTTTTCGCTCTCATCAGCTACGCTTTATGTCAGTTTCCATTATATGGCGGCAGGTATTGCCAGCACCATCCTCTTCGTTTATCCTATTATGACGGCCATCCTGATGACGGTCTTCTTCCACGAGAAGGTAACGTGGTCTACCTCGCTTGCCATTCTTCTGGCGGTATCGGGAGTAGGATTGCTCTATCAGGGCGATGGAAACGATAAGTTGAGCACGGCGGGTTTTGCCCTCGTCATGTGTTCATCCCTGCTCTATGCCCTTTACATCATCTCCATCAACCAATGGAAGAATCCGGGCATGTCGAACATCAAGTTTACCTTTTATATATTAGTCTTCGGACTGCTTACGATGTTTGTCTATTCGTTTATTGCGGGCGAGCCGATACAGATGCTTCAAACGCCTAAACAATGGCTCTGTGCTGCCCAGCTGGCTTTGTTGCCAACGGTATTGTCGCTCTTCTTCATGACCATCTCCATCAATCTCATCGGCAGCACGCCAGCCGCCATCATGGGAGCCCTGGAGCCTGTAACGGCGGTAATCATCGGCGTCTGCGTCTTCGGCGAGAGCTTCTCTCTGCAGCTGGCGATAGGCATCCTCGCTATCCTGGCTGGCGTAACGATAATTATCGCAAGAAAGAAAGCCTAAAAAGGCTCTTTAAAGGTAAAAAGGTAAAAGGGTAAAAAGACTCTTTAAAGGTAAAAAGGTAAAAGGAAGGCGTAAAGGGCTAAAGTTTTTTTTACCTTTTTACCTTTTTACTTTTAAAGAGCCTGCCATAGGCTCGCGAGCCGCCAGGCGTTAAGATGATTATCTCAAGATATCCTTCAGGGCAAAATTGGCAAGAATGGATGTTGACTGGCTCAGCATGCGGATGAACTCCTGGGCTGAGTTTTTCATGTAAGCATCTTTCAGAATGTGGATGCAGCCATCCATTTCGTTGTCGGCAGCATCGATAGGAATCGCCTTCATGCCGTTCTGCAGAATGGTGGTCGATTCGGAGAGAATGGTCACCAGATTGCTGCGGCTCAGAAGGTCGAAGATGATGTTTACATTATTCACCTCTACCATAATCTTGTAGTTCAAATCTTTGCCCTCTACCATGTGATCAAAGGCGTTGCGTGCCTGCAGACCCTTGCAAGGAAGGATGAGGTCGTAACGCTCCAGATCGGAAAGCTTGACCGATGAAAGGCGCGCCAGCGGATGATTCACGTTCACGATGGCGGCAAGACGGTTGCTGAAAATAGCTCGGCTGTCTACCGCCTTTTCGTTCTTCAGAGGCTTGAAAGCCAGAACGAGGTCGAGTTCGCGCTTCTTCAGTCCGTCCATCAGTTCCTGCATGGTGCGGTATTGGATGTTGAGCTTTACATGAGGATAGGCGTGGAGAAAGGCGATGAGCGTCTCGGACATGATGTTGCTGAAGGAGAACGTTACGCCGATGTTCAGTTCGCCTGTAAGCATTTCTTTCAGATCATTCATGTGGTCTACACAGGCTTCGGCAGAATTGACCGCGTTTTGGGCATAAGGTCTCAATTCCTTGCCCGCCTCTGTGAGGTAAACCTCATGAGAATTACGCTCGAAGAGAGGCAGACCTATCTCCTGTTCCAGATGCGAAATCTGCTGTGAGAGGGTGCTCTGGGTGATGTATAACTTGCGCGAAGCTTCTGAGAAGTTGAGCGTCTCGGCTACCTTTAAGAAATATTTCAGTTGTCGTATTTCCATATTGTTCCTTTATTGAAGCTATCGGCTATAGAAATAACCGATAGCTAAATTTGGGTGCAAAGATAAAACATTTATTTTAATATTCTCTTTTTTTGAAGAATAAAATGATGTTTTATCGCATCTCTACTTCTTTTTATCCGGTTATCATCCGATGAAAATCAGATTTCCAACCAGATGATTATTTGATTTCTACTTCGTGCAAATCTACGAATTCGCCATTCTTCTTCTTTCTTTCTACCAGCATGGCAAGCAGCTTGCGCTTGCGGTTGTCGGCGATGAAACGGCGGAAGAATACGTTTGGAATAGCCACACCCAGGGCGATGCAGATGATGGCGAGCGAAGCCTTGATGAGGTTGTTCATACCTACGGTTACTTCGCCTACCACGCCATGCATGTCGATGAAGGCGAACAGGGCGCGATACATCAGAACTCCCGGTACCATTGGGATAACACTAGGAATGGTGATGCATTGGTGAGGGGTATGGAACCAATGGCGCGCCTTGATCACGATGATGCTGATGAGCGCAGAACCGGCAAGCGAACCGATGCTCAGACCCATGTCGAGACCGATGTTGCCGTTAGATGGACCCAGGTTGACGAAATTGCGGAAGCATACGGCGATGATACCGCCCACAGCTACAACCGGCAACAGACGGCGAGGTATGCTGAAGATGGTAGAGAAGCCCATGGCCGATACGGCAGCTGCGATGGCAAACTCCCAGTATTCGTGATGAGGAGTCATCGTAAGATCCTTCACGAAGTTGTCGATGTGGCAAACCTGGATGGCGAAGGCGATACCGAACGCCATCGCGAAGAGCATCAGCAGGGTGTTCAGGGCACGAACCATTCCCACCTCAATATATCCGTCGAGCATATCGCTTACAAAGTTGATGAGTGGAACTCCCGGCACGATGAAGAGGGCACACGCCATCAGCGGATGCCAAGGGGTATCTGAATGCATGAAGGCTGGAAGCGCTTCGGCAATAGATGGGTTGAGCGAAAGGAATGAGGTCAACCAGGCTATCAGAGTGGCTACGAAAGCCGAAATGCCGATGGCTACATAGTTGTTGCAGCCCTTGGTTGGCAAGAACATTCTCAGGCGGAAACCCAGAATGGCTGCAAGCGAACAGAAGAAGAAGGCTGGCCAGTCGCAACCGAACTGGATGCAGAATCCGCCGCAGGCAAAACCGCCGCCGATGGCTACCTGCCAAGGGGTGAAACTGCGTGGGGTGGTCTTGATGTCGTTCAGAGCCTGCTCATACTGTTCGAGCGAATAGTTATCCTTGATGGCCTTCCAGGTGAGCTTACTTACCTGGGAAATAGAGGTGAGGTTGATACCATGCTTCTCGCATCTCTGGAACTTGGAGAAGGAATGCTCCTCGTCGCTATAGTTTACCATCAGCACGTTCCAGTTGATGTAAAGGTGCATGTATCGCTCGTCGAGACCGAGGAAAGCTGCTGCACGCTTCATGGTTCGCATGATGCGGGATGTGTCGGCAGCACTCTCCATGAGAATGCTACCGGTACGTAATAATAAGTCGAGTTTTCTTCTGAGTTCTGATTCTGCTATTTCCTTGCAGTTGCAGTTATCCTCTCCGCAAGCGCAGGTTTTCAATTCTTTTTCTGTCATATATGTTTATCCGAATACAAAAATAATAATCTGAATGGTTACGATTCTGAGGAACATGGCGAATGGATATACATTCGCATAGCCTACTGTTGGCGCATCTGCCGAAGTCTGCTCACGTACGTAAGCCAGGGCAGAAGGGTTGGTGTTGGCACCTGCCAATACGCCGAGTAATGTATAATAATTGATGTGGAACACGAGCTTGCCGATGATGCCGCCCAGAATGATTGGTATCATGGTGATGGCGATGCCGTAGAGTATCCAGGTCAGTCCGCTTTCTGATGCTATGGTCTGGATAAACTGTTCGCCTGTGCCGAGACCCACGCAAGCCAGGAAGATGCAGATTCCGATTTCGCGAAGCATCAGGTTGGCTGAAATGGTATTGTAGGTAACGAGGTTGTATTTCGGTCCGAAATAACCTATCAGAATGGCTACTACCAATGGGCCGCCGGTAAGTCCGAGACGCAGATTCTCGTTGATGCCTGGGATGAAGAACGGAATGTTGGCTACGATACAACCCAGCATGATGCCCAGGAAGATTGGGATGAGGTTAGGGTAGTTCAGACGCTTCATCTGGTTACCCAGCACCTTCTCGGTATGAGCGATGGCGAGTTCCTTGCCCACTACGGTTACGCGGTCGCCCAACTGGAGTTTCAGGTCTGGGGTTGCGATGAGGTCTACACCATTTCTGTTTACGCGGGTAATGTTGGCGCCAAGGTTGCTTCTAATCTGCAACTGGCTGATGCTCTTGCCGTTGATACCCGGTTTGGTAATCAGGATTCGGCGGTTGATGAGTTCGCTGCTGAATTCCTCGTCCTTTACGTCAACCTTCTCGCCGAGCAGGGCGATGATAGGTTCTTCTACGGTAGGATGAGCCACAATCTGCAGAATGTCGCCCTCTTCTATCACGGTCTGTCCGTTAACTACCTCGTCCTGGCGTTCGCCGTTGTTACGGATAATCTTGGAAACCATGAAGTCGCGCTTCAGGAGATAGCGGATCTGCTTGACGGTATCTTTGAAAACCATCTGGTTAGAAACCTTTACGGCGAAGGTGTTCAGGGTCATCGCTTCAAGATGTCCCTTGCCTCGCTTAGCTTCATCCTCTTCCTTCTGCTTGTCTATGCGTAGCGTGAACCTTAATATAATGAAGCTGAGGATAACGCCGAGCACACCCATAGGATAGGCGATAGCATAGCCGGCTGCGATGGATGGGGCGTCGATGTGGCGCAGGTCGCTGAATGCCTGCTGGGCTGCACCCAGTCCAGGAGTGTTGGTTACGGCACCCGAAAGGATACCTGCCATAGAGGTGATGGATGTTCCCGAAAATGAGAAGATGACTAAGGTAGTAATGATACTCAGGGCCACCACAATCATGCTGAGCAGGTTGAGACTCTTGCCGCCGTTCTTGAACGAAGCGAAGAAGCCCGGACCTACCTCCAGACCGATAGAGTAGACAAAGAGAATCAAGCCAAATTCCTTGAGAAAGTGGAGCAGATGCTCGTCAAGATTGAGAGAGAAATGTCCAAAGATAAGACCGATGAACAGAATCCAAGCCAAGCCCAGGGAAACACCTTTTACTCTGAGCTTACCTAAACACAAACCCAAGGCGATGACCAGCGAAAGAATCATCACAGAGTGGGCTACTCCGCCTCCCCAAAGGTCTGGGAAGCCATAAAATAGATTTTTTAAAATCTCCATTTTTCTTTATCTATTAATGTAAATACTGAATTTTCAAAAACATTCATTCTTATCGATTTCCAAAATCGATTGCAAAGGTATAGATAAAAACGAAAGCAAAAGTCGTTTTGTATTTAAAAGCTATGAATATGGCTATAAGTGTTTTCAATAGCAAAAAGGGGCTCTGCGGGCTTTTCTTTTCTCTTTCTCATGCATTTCTAGCCCTTTCTTTGCCCATTATATCAGTTTTTTTTCGTAATTTTGCAACCGGATTATTATAAATAGGTAAGAATATGCTGAATATTGATGAAATAAAGGATAAGAGAATTGCCGTGCTCCTTTCGGGAGGCGTCGACAGTTCGGTTGTGGTTTGGGAGTTTGCCCAGCTGGGTCTGCATCCCGATTGCTTCTACATCAAGATTGGTCCTGAGGAGAAAGAGGAGTGGGACTGCTCTTCGGAGGAGGACCTGGAGATGGCTACGGCTGTGGCTAGGAAGTATGGATGCAAGCTGCAAGTGGTTGACTGCCATCATGAATATTGGAACGAGGTTACCCGCTATACGATGGAGAAGGTGAAGGCTGGATTTACGCCTAATCCGGACGTGATGTGCAACCGCCTGATTAAGTTTGGTGCCTTCGATGAGAAGATGGGGCACAACTATGACCTCATCGCCACGGGGCATTATGCGCAGACCGAAACGGATGAAAATGGCGACAAATGGCTCGTTACGAGTCCTGATCCTGTGAAAGACCAGACCGATTTCCTGGCTCAGATAGAGAGCTGGCAATTGAAGAAAGCGATTTTCCCTATCGGTCATCATGTCAAGAATGAGGTTCGCGAGATAGCCGAAGAGGAGCATCTGATAAATGCCAAGCGCAAGGATAGCCAGGGAATCTGTTTCCTGGGACAGATTAATTATAATGATTATATCCGCCGTTATCTGGGCGAGAAGCCGGGCGATGTCATAGAGATGGAAACGGGCAAGCGCATAGGCGAGCACAAGGGTTTGTGGTTTCATACCATCGGCCAGCGCAAGGGCTTGGGCTTTGGCGGCGGTCCCTGGTTCGTGATTAAGAAGGATGTAGAGAACAATATCCTGTATGTGAGTCATGGTTATGATCCGCAGTCGGCCTACAAGAAGGATTTTCCTCTCCACGATTTCCATTTCCTTACGCGCGAGGTAGTGATGCAGAAGGTAACGTTCAAGATTCGTCATACGCCGGAGTATCATCCTGCTACGATAGAAAAGTTGGAAGACGGCCGCTGGATGATTCATTCAGAAGAGGCGATTCATGGTGTAGCTCCCGGCCAGTTCTGTGTAGTTTATGATGAGCATCATCATCGTTGCTATGGTTCGGGCGAGATTACGGTATAATTAAGGTATAAAAAGAAAAAAGGGATGAGTCATCAATCTGATATTTTGATGATTCATCCCTTTTCTGTTTTATCAATTTTTACCCTTCCGTAATGATGCTGTCCAGCAATTCCTGGCAGGCATCTTCGAGAAGCGTGATGACGAGCTCGAAGTCGCTATAGTCGCCGTAATACGGATCGGGAACGGTGGTGTATTCACGATGGTGGGTCAGGAAATCGGCCATGCGCACTACTTTCTTCCTATCAGACTCTGAAGAAGCCATGGAGGTTATGGCACGGTAGTTTTCGTTGTCCATTACCACGATGGTTTCGAAACGGGCGAAGTCTGACTTCTGAAACTGGCGGGCATGGCTGTTGAAATTGTAGCCATGCTCGGCGCCACATTTGCGCATGCGGCTGTCGGGCAACTGACCTATGTGCCAGCTCCCGATGCCCGCAGAATCGATTTCAAACTCATCCTGAAGCCCTGCTTTTTCTACAAGACTCTTCATGATTCCCTCGGCTGCCGGAGAGCGGCAGATGTTGCCCAGGCAGATAAATAATACAGTATGTTTACCTTTCTTTGTCATGTTGCTAACTTTTTTTGTTTGCAAAGTTAGCATAAATCTCTGTATTATGCAAGATTTTTCTTCATTTTTCTTCCCACAAAGTTCCAGGCAGGCATCTTCTTCAGGGTGCTGCGGATAGGTTGGATGTCCCAGAACAGGAAGATGATGAGTACGCCGATGCCGATGAGGCAGGTAAGTCCGTAGAGCTCGCGAATGCTGATCATCAGCAGGTTGCCGGCATCATAAGGCAATCCGCGCGACATGTTTTCTGCCATCTGATGACGAAGTCCGTAGCTGTAGAGTCCGGAGCACATCGCCGAAACAGGGCCGTTGCGGATGATGCCTGCCATCGTCAGTCCCATGAAGAAATGCTCAAACGGCATCAGCTCTTCCAGATAAATGGTCAACATGCAGAAGAAGATGGCGTTGCCGATGCTTCTGAGGAAGATGGGCAGATAGAGTGCCTCTATGTTGAGCCCCGGGTCGATGAGGAAATACATCATAACCGGATAACATACCATCGTTGCCACGCCTATCGTGAGCAGTCGGGTGTATTTCTGATGGAGCACCTTGCACCAGAACAGGCAGAAGAGGCAACCGGCGATAGACCCCACCCATTCTACGAAGTTGAGCACATTGGTGGTAAACGTGCCGAAATGAAGCACGCCGCCCGTAAAGGCAGTCTGCAGCACCTTTGGCGTACTGCCCATGAACTCTACGAAGGCGAAGAGGATGAGTAGCGGGATGAGCCGTTTATACTTCCATGCCGCTGGGGCGATGTAAGGGTGACGGATGTGGAGCATGCGCTGGATGCAGAAATAGCCTGTAAAAATAAAGAGTACTACATCCATCTGCATAATCTTCGAATCGAGCCAGTTGTAATGCTCGCCGTAGGTGAAGAAGAAGATGAACTCCAGCATCCATGCCGACCAGAGGAAGCATCCCAGATAGTCGAGGCTGATGAAGGGCAGGGGTTTCATGAAGCGGAAGTCGTGGGTGGTGACATACACGATGAGTGCTACCAGCAGCAGGGCGCCTGTCATCGTCCAGTTGATGATGCGCCAATCCTGATATATATAAATAAGGTGTTCGGTAACCCAAGGCGAGAGGAACATATTTCCCAGCACGATGCAGTAGAGCAGGGGGAAGAAGATGGTAAAATCGCGCTTGGAGGTCATCCATAGCTGGATGGTACTCATACACTCGAAGGTGCCGCAGAGTTTGAAGAAACCTGCGATGTAGGCGAGAATGCACATCACGGGAACCGAATCGGTCCACATGATGAGAAAATTGCAAGCCGCCACTACCAACGCCGCATTCAGCAGAAGCTGGCGGTTGGTAAAATGGAACTTCATCTTGAAGAGGAAGGGGAATGGCATCGCCACGCCCACCACGTTGAACATGATGATCATGAGCACGTCTTCTCTCATCAAACTGTACTCGCCCATTACCTGGCTCATGGCTCCTCCATAAATTCCGCCCGACATCAGGAAGATGAAGGCGAAGAGGAGATAAATCCAAGGCTGCAACCGGCGAGGAATATATCCGTTGAACGAAGGGACGCGGAAGGGTCCCTGTAACATAGGAGGTCCTGGCATTTTTTTAATTAATAATTTATAGTTTATAGAACATTCTATTTGAGGCGAACCTTGGTTTCTACGTTCAGACCGGCACGGAGCAGGGCTACCTGTTTAGGGTCGTTATCGCGGGTGAGGGCGATGCGAACCGGTACGCGTTGCTCTACCTTAACGAAGTTGCCGGTGGCATTATCTACCGGAATCATGGAGTAGGCGTTGCCGGCAGCTGCTGAGAGCGCCTCTACCTTGCCGTGGAATATGACACCCGGAATGGCATCGGCTGTAAAATCTACCGCCTTGCCCACCTGGATGCCGTCCATCTGTGTTTCACGATAGTTGGCTACTACCCATACATCGTTGTCATCCACGATGCGTGCCAACATCTGTCCTGGCTGAACCAGCTGTCCCTCGTGAATATCTTTCCTGCCCATCACGCCGTCGCAGGTAGCCACGATTACGGTATAAGAAAGGTTCAGACGGGCCAGATTGAGCTGAGCCTCTGCCACACTCTCGCCGGCACGCGAACCGCCCAGCTGATGGGTCTGTACGTTGCGAACCGAGGCGGCACTTGCCTTCCGGCTGCTTGCCTGCTCATAACGAGCCTTGGCTCCCAGATAGCGGGCGTAGGCATTATCATATTGCTGGCGGGTTACCGCATCCTTCTTCATCAGGGTTGCAAAACGGTCGAAATCCTGCTTGGCGTTCATCATGTCTACACGTGCCTCTTCGATACCTGCCGAAGCCGTCTGCATGTTGGTAGTGGTGGTTCCCATGCTGGCAGATACAACCGAAGAACCTGCCTTAGAACCGCGCAGACCAGCCTCTGCCTGAGCCACATGCAGGCGGAATTCTGAATCTTCGATAATGACGAGTGTATCGCCCTTCTTCACGTGCTGATAGTCGGAGAAACGGATTTCCTTGATAAATCCTGATACGCGCGTGTTGATAGGCGTAATGTGGCGGTTCACCTGGGCATCATCGGTATAAACCACGTCGCTACCATGATAAAAATGGCTGAAGCACCAGCTGATGGCTCCTATAAAACAGAGGATGATAACTACATTATATATTCTCTTGATAATCTTCTTATTCATAATTTATGTTTGTTTTATTGTTTGAAAAGAGCAGATGAATTGGCTTTCCCTTCGGACGCCGAACGTTGTTTCTTCGTTCTTCACTCTTCACTTCCTATATTTCTCCCGCTACGTATTTCATGCGGTAATAAGCGTATACGATGTTGATGCGGGCATCTACCTCGTTCAGTTCGGCGTTGAGCTTCAGGTTCGATGCATCCACCATGTCGGTTACCAGCGCCAGCTGACTGAGATAGCGGGCGTTCATCACCTCGTAGTTCTGCTGCGCCAGTTCTACGCTCTTGCGTTGCGTTTCCAGTTCTACGTAGGTTTGCTGATATTGCACGTAGGCAGCCTGTACGCTATTGTTCAGCTGTTCAGCCTGCAGGGCATGGCTTTCCTTTGCCTGTCGGGTTTCTACGGCAGCCTGTCTGATGCGCTTGTTGCTCTTGAAGAGCGAACTGAGGCTGTATTTCACGCCTACGCCCACATACCATACGTTCAGATTCTTGTCTATCGGCGGCAACTCGAAGAGGATAGGTCCGTCAAAATTCTCGGCAGCCACCAGCGCCACTTTCGGCAGCAGGTCGCTCTTGGCAATTTTCTCCTTCTGTTCCGCTATTCTGATGGCGTTGCTGCTCTGTTCCAGCAGGGGCGAATTCATCGTGCTTGCCGTCTGCCAGTAAGCTTCGCCATCCTTGGCGTAAGCCTTGTCTGCAATCGTAGCGTCTGGAATAATCTGCAGTTCCTGTCCCCCTTGTTCTCCCTGGTTCATGCCGAGCGTATTCAGAAGCTGGTGGTTCAGGATGTTGCGGTTGTTGCGTAGCGAAGTGAGTCCCAGCTTGAGGCTCTCCATCTGCAGTTCGTATCGGGTGATGTCGTTCTTCAGAGCCATTCCCTGGGTTTGTTTCGCCTTGATGTCGGCGATGAGCTGGCGGGTGAGCTCGATGTTTTTTTCATATACCTTGATGCGGTTGTCTATCTTGTAGAGGTCCAGATATTGCCCCAGGGCGATGAAGCGGGCCTGCTGACGGGTGAGTTTCACGCCCACCTCTGCCTGCTGCTTGCCTAGTTCGGCGAGGCGGATGCCTGCGTTGATGGCGCCACCTGCATAAACCACCTGTTGGGTCTGGAAGGCGAAATTATTGCCGAAGTGGGGCGATTTCAAACCTTGAGCGTTGCTGAAGTCTCGGTCGGTCATCAGGGCGTTTCCGATGTAGCTGAAGGAGAGGGATGCATCGAGGTCGGGCAGTTTCTTGCTTTTAGCCGATTCGATACCGATGCTGGCAGCTTCTACGCCCGATTTCGAGGTTCGTAGCGACTTGTTCTTCAGACGCATACGGGTCTTGAATTCGTACTTGGCTGAGAAGTTCCACTTGCCGGTCTTGAAGTCAACGCCGATAATCGGAGTGAAACCGATGCCGTTCTGGTCGCAGCTAAGCTCAATGTCAGCAGCAGTTGTCTTGGTGGGGTCGAGCACCTGATAGAGGGGCATGTTGCCCACTTTGATGTCGCGTACATATCCGTAGTAGTTGCACAATGCATATACGGTACGCACACCGCCATATACTGCGAAGTTGTCATTTACCTTATAAGCTGCACCTATTGAGATGCCGTAGTAGTACTGACGGCCGTGCATATAGCTGTTATAGCTGTACTTGCCGCCAGCTCCAAAAGCCTGGTCAGAGCCGAACATGCTCACCTCTCTGCCGAGAACGCTTCCGAGGGCGCCGTCAACGGTGCGTGCAAGACCACAAGCTGCCATGGCTGTCTCTGCCACGATGCGCTCAAACGATCCCAGACCGTTGTCGAACGTACACTTGCCGCCGCCACCGGTCAAGGCAAAGTTGCCCTGGAACGACCAGCGGCCCTTGTTGTAGGCATATTGGAAAGAAGGGATGACGGGCGCGAACGCCTTACCCTTGAATTCGCGTGGTGTGATGGGGTTGTTGACGTTATTGGTGAACAGATTGTAGTCGTTCTCTATCGTACGGTCCTGATAGGCGAGCTGCCAGTTGATGGAGAGGTGGTGGCCGTCACCGAGGAACACTACGCCGGCGGGGTTATAGTAAACGCCGTCTATTCCTATAGAAGCCTCACGGCTCATCATTCGGTTGAACGCTACATTCTGATTGGTGTTTGTGAGGAATCCTCCTGCAAACGAGACGCTGCTTGACGCAATCGCTGCAGTCAAACAAGCTGCTTTTAATTTGTTCATCTTAAATAACCTTTATTAAATTGGTTGCAAAGGTAAGCAAATTGTTCTCTTTTTCCTTGTTTGCGACTTTCAATTTAAGGTCTATTAACAAAACAAACGGCTTCTATTGCACAAAGAATTAGGTTTGTGCAATAAAAGCCGCTGTTTCTTAGCTCTTTCATAACCTATAAATCTATGGGTTCTTCTTGGCATATTACATAAATTAATGTAAATTTGCTGACCCGATCAGATAAACAAATCAATCAACCTTATATTATATAAAATGAGAGAAGACTTTAAGTTTGAGATATGCGCCAATGGCGTGGAGAGTTGTCTGGCAGCGCAGGAAGGCGGTGCCGACCGTGTTGAACTGTGTGCCG
>OQVL01001638.1_pt1 | contig 13492 bp, 10 predicted proteins | sample 1691501 | NCBI WGS metagenome assembly OQVL01 (sample SAMN03418253, study PRJEB22391) | human gut metagenome | biome: human-gut; feature: organic feature; material: feces | host: Homo sapiens | place: Tanzania | collected 2013-01
CGAAAATAACAGGATATGGTTCAGTATCAGCCTCATCGGCCTACTGGCTTTCAGCTATGCGCTTCTCCAGAACCTTCTTCAGGTTATCAGCAGAGCCCATTCCCAACTTCTTTCTGATGTTGGCCCGCTGGGTAGTGATGTTCGATTCCGACTTGTTGAGCAGCGTGCAAATCTCACTCAACTTTCTGTTCTGCAGGATAAGGTAACAGATTTCCTGTTCAGAGGCACTCAACTCGGGAAAGACGCGTTCTATGTTCTGTTTGCTCAATTCGCGGGTCTTGAGATATTGCATCACATTGTCTATGACATTCTTCTGCGAAGCCTCACCCAGAAGATCCAGCAAATGCGCGGTAAGTTTAACATCATGCCTTTCCTTCGCCAGAGCCACGTATGCCTTAATCTGCTTTTTGTTTATCTTCAGCACCTGGAGCAGTTCTTCCTCATCACGCTGCAACGTTCTGTTCGCATTGACAAGATACTCACCGTTTCTGGCAACAGCCAGACTCAGCACGCTGATAAAAAGCAATATGAGCATCATCATGAAGAAATAATCCATGAGCGATTCATCCCCCGTTACAATCACACTCAATATATAAACCCCAAAAGCTATTCCCACCAGCCAGCGTGTGAGACGCGCCTGATAAGCCGCCAGCGAGAAAAACATGTTGCCTGAAAGGATAAGCATATTGATGAGAATCACCATTCTGTTATCTTTCAGCGTAGGCATAAAGGCACTGTAGAGGATATCGGCTCCAATAAAGCACTGGGTGGCGATAGCGATACAAACGATTGCCCTCACCATTGGGATTTTCCCGAAGAGATAAGCCATGAAGGAGGATAACACGACAATAAGAAAAACGATGTTAGACACGGTAAAAAACGGATCAAAGGCTCCAGAAAAGCCCAGGATATTTGACAGGATGCCCAAAGAGAGCATCACGGAGAAACACACAAGGATAGCTTGACGTTGGCGGTCCAAGTAATTAGATTCTCTCTTCAGGAAAGAGAACCCTAACTGATGTATCTTAGATTTCTTTGCGTTCTTTTCTTTCATATTCATAATGGATAGATAAATTATTTCGTATTGACAGATGAGGCAGGTTTGCCCTGACTGACGAATCATTTTGCACAGACAGACGAATCGCTTTTTCTTCTTGCAAAAATAATAAAAAAGATTGGTTTTGATGTATTTTGAGGGATATTTTTTTATAGTTCCAGAAAAATCAGCATTTTTCAGTGTACTTTTCTCCCTACCGAGAGTGGTTTTCCATTACTTTTGCACTTGAAAATTCAAATCATTTATCAATCATTTAATACTAATTACGTATGAAAAAGAATATCACTTTAAACAGTAAGCACATACAATGGTTTCTGTTTTTATGCTTAAGTTTCAGCATCACATTCTGTATGTTTCTGCTATCTTCGTGCAGCGATGATGACCATGGAGAAGTAAACAATCAGGCACACTATCAGGACGTACCAGCCAGTCTGCTGACCGATGCCAAGAAACTGGAGATGGTCCGGTCCATCCAGGACTTGAAAGACGGAAGATTCTTCTATCTTGACTATACGGAGGATTACAAACTCTCTACCATATCAGGCTATAATCTTACCGACAACACCCAACTGATTGGTGCCGTATTAAAAACCCTCTGCGACAAAACACCATCCTGGCTCAAGGCAAGAGTCAAGCTGGATGCCGGCTGCAGTGCCTTTGCTGTTACGACACCAGATACTGGTGATTATCTGATGGGGCGCAACTTTGACTACTCTCACGATAATGAACCGATTGCAGCAGCCCTGGTTCGCACGGCTCCAGAAGGTGGACTGAAATCCATCAGCATGGTGGATGCCTACTGGATAGGTTACCGGCAGGATCTCTGGCATTACATTCTATATAACAAGGAACAGTTTGAGAAGTATAAGACACAAGACCTGTCCTATATCATGGCATTTCCATATCTTCTGATGGACGGCATGAACGAGGCCGGCTTTGCCGTTTCCGTTCTTCATCTTGACGGCAAGCCAACCCAGCAGGCAAGCACGGGCAAGAAACTGACTACAACCCTGGCCTTACGCATGATGCTCAATCTGGGAATAATCGGCATCCATAAACTCAAATCCCTCTTTTGGCACAAATGCCTTGCGGATCAGTCTGCCAAGTTCGATCCTCATCGGGATATTCTGCAGGTTTGGCTCCGTGCTGCTTAAACGCCCGGTAGCTGTGATCGTCTGATTAAAACTGGTGTGGATCCTGCCATCTTTAGCGATATAGTTTACCAATCCGTCCGCATAAGTGGACTTTAACTTGGTAAGCTGACGATACTCTAAAATATCAGAAACGATCGGATATTCCGGTGCAAGGCGGTCTAACACATCCGCCGCCGTGGAATAACCGGTCTTTGTTTTCTTTCCATACGGCATGGACAATTTTTCAAATAAGATCATTCCGAGCTGTTTTGGAGAATTGATATTAAACTCTTCTCCCGCTCCCTCATAGATCTGCTTTTCCAGTTCAGCGATACGCACTGCAAGTTTGTCTCCATACTCCGTAAGTGCCTCCCGGCACGCAATGATACCCTCATTTTCCATATCGGCAAGGGTAAATACAAGCGGCATTTCGATCTCCGTAAACAGATGATTCATGCCCTCTTCCTTTAAGTCTGTCTCCAGCATCTTTTTCGATGCCTGTGCCACATATGCCATATAGCATACATAATTTAAAAATGCTTCCGGTGCATCTTTCACCGCCTGCTCTATGGTCTGCTTTCCAAGAAGATCCGTCTTAGACGGTATCATCTGTCCCATATAGTCTTTTGCAATATCTTCATATGGATACTCATTTTTCAGCGGATTCAAAAGATATGCTGCAAGTACACCGTCAAAAAGATTTGACAAACCGATATTGCCATTTGTCTGCCGCTCCAGCAAACCAAGTGCTGCAAGCTGCGGCTTTAAATCAAGTGTCGCATAGGATGAAGCTTCACTCGTGGTAAGCATGGACATGATCTGCTTTGCCGGAAGACTTTCTCCTGCTTTTATAAAAAAGGTTTCTTCCTCACCAATCGAAACGGCAGCACCAATGCAACACTCCACTGCATCATTTTCTGCGCTTTCAACGATGCCGGACGGCTCACTGTCTGCCCCCGGCATATCTCCTGCCGCAAACAGATTCATCTGCCCGTCTGCTTCCTCGTGGCTATCCTTCTTTTTATCTCCGAAAACAATATAAAAACCACAGTCTTTTCCGCGCAGCTTCGCAAATACTTTCTCTGCTTCCTTTCGGTCTTCCACGAATTTAAAATGTTCTGCCGCCTGATTTTTCGGAGTATCTACCTCAAACCGGTTTAAAAGATTTTTAAATTCCAAACGTTTGCAGAGAAGGTATGCCTCCTCCGTATACAGTCCAGAAATTCCATTTAGCTTTGCTCCTGCAAGATCATAATCAATATCCGCATGGATCTCGATCGTTGCAAGTGCCTTACTCATCTGTGCTAAGTCATAATACTCTTTTAAATTTTTGCTCGCACGCGGTGGCTTTAATTCGTCCACATGCGCATAGGCATTTTCAACACTTCCATACTGCGCAATGATCGCTGTTGCCGTCTTTTCACCAATTCCAGGCACCCCAGGAATATTGTCTGCCGTATCGCCCATCAGCGCCTTGACATCAATAAACTCTATCGGCGTAACCTGATATTTTTCTTTCACTTCCGCAGCATTATAATCCTCGATCTCCGTACCGGTGCGTTTTGTCTTTGGAATACGGATCTTAATATGGTCCGTTGCAAGCTGTAAGAGGTCACGGTCACCGGATACCACTGAAACTGTCAGCCCTTTTTGTTCACTCTGTTTTGCAATGGTTCCAAGCAGATCATCCGCCTCATAGCCGCCTTTTTCGATCGTAGTGACTCCCATCGCTTTTAACATTTCTTTCATGAGCGGAACCTGTTCCCGCAGTTCCTGTGCCATCGGCTTTCTTGTGCCTTTGTATTCTGCGAACATTTTATGGCGGAAAGTCGGTTCTGACACATCAAATGCAACCGTCAGATAATCCGGCTGCTCCTCCTCTAAAATCTTGAACATAATATTCAAAAATCCATAGACTGCATTCGTGTGCAGTCCTTCCGAATTCGTCAGATCCGGGATCCCGAAAAATGCCCTGTTCAAAATACTGTGTCCATCTATCAATACCAGCTTTTCGCCCATTGTTCTCTCCATTCTTGTCCTTTAGATCGCTCTTGTGTAGCGTTTCAGCCACTCATTTTCCTCCGCTGTCATATACGGGGAAATGGTATCATATACCATCTTGTGATAATCGTTTAACATCTTTTTCTCACGTGCACTTAATAGATCCGGGTCAATCGCATCGAGATCGATCGGTGCATAGGTGATATTCTCAAACTCCATGAACTGTCCATACTCATTTTTCTCAGCTTTATGGCATACCAGCTCATTTTCGGTACGGATACCGTATTTACCCTCTAAATAAACGCCCGGCTCGTCGGTCGTGATCATGCCCTCTTCTAAGACACCGTTGTCATGGCGCTCCGGTACGACTCTCCAACGGAAGCCGTTCGGTCCCTCATGTACATTTAACACATAACCAACGCCGTGTCCGGTGCCGCATTTATAGTCAATGCCCATCTCCCAGAGTGGACCGCGGGATAAAATATCCAGGTTCAAACCGGTACATCCATATAAAAACTTCGCATGCGCAAGGTTCATATTCGAACGGCAGACGGTCGTAAAGTGCAGACTCATCTCATCTGTGATCGGGCCAAGTGCCATGGTTCTTGTGATGTCTGTGGTTCCCTCAAAGTAATGTCCGCCGGAATCCACAAGTAAAAATCCCTCCGGTTTTAACTCAGCGTCTGACTCCGGTGTTGCAGCATAATGCATCATCGCCGCATTGGCTCCGTAAGCACAGATCGTGTTGAAACTTAACTCAATAAAGTTATCCTGCTCTCTTCTTCTCGCCTCAAGATAGTCAGAAGCAGAGATCTCCGTCATCGGGATCTTTCCGATATTGGTCTTGAGCCAGTACATAAATTTGGTAAAGGCAACACCGTCTTTTACATGTGCAGCTCTGGTGTTGTCTACCTCTGTCTTATTTTTTACAGCTTTCATAAGTTCCGTCGGGTTTGGTTTATCCACAACTTTGATTGCTTTATCAAGACTGTTCACGATACGGTAGTTGACCGTCCCGCGGTTCATCAGCACGACTGCGTCTGCCGGAATCTCCGGTACATAATCGTAGATCGCATCATACGGCTTTGTCGTGATATGGTTTTCCTCCAGGTAAGCACGGATCTTATCATCCACTACTTCCTCCTGTAAAAACCAGATACACTCTGTCTCGTTCAGCACAAGATAGGATAATACGACCGGCACATAATCAATATCGTTGCCACGGATATTTAAAAGCCATGCGATATCGTAAAGAGATGTCAGAATATGAACATCTGCACCGTTCTCCTTCATAGCTTTCCTAAGATCTCCGATCTTATCCGCAGTACTCTTTCCGGAATATTTTTCCTCCAAAATAAATAAAGGCTGTTTGGACAATGCCGGACGATCCTCCCAGATCAGATCGATCAGGTCTTCTGTCACATGCATGGACACATTTTTTTCTGCTGCAATCTTTTCCAGTTTGCCGCCCCAGGTACCGTTTACAACACGTCCGTCAAATCCGAGACATCCGCCCTCTTTTAATCGATCCTTTACAAATTCATCGACTGTCGGCACGCCCTCTTCGCCCATGCGGTAGAGTGTGACTGTGCTGTCTTTCAGCTGATTCTCTGCCTGTACAAAATAGCGTCCGTCCGTCCAGAGCCCTGCCTCATCCAAAGTGATAACGGCAGTTCCCGCAGAACCGGTAAATCCGGTAATAAACTTTCTCGCCTTAAAATGATCTCCTACATATTCTGATTCGTGAAAATCAGCAGTCGGCACAACGTATACCGTGATGCCTCTCTTTTCCATCTCCGCACGCAGTGCCTTTAATCTTTCCTGTATCATTCTTTTATTTCCTCTTTCTTATATATTTCTAATATCACACCCGTTTGTCAGGCATCCGTATACTCAAAGAACTTCGTATCGATCTCCGGGTAAGAACGTTTCAATGAGATCGGTCTTCCGGAACGGTTCAAAAAGCAATGGGAACTCTTTCCGGTCGTGCGGAGTTCTCCGGTCTCCTTGTCCGTCATCCGGTATTCCACATCCATCTTGATACCATTATAGCGTGTGATCTTCGTCTCGATCACGACCGTATCATCAAAATGTACCATACTGTGATACTCGCAGGATACAGAGAGCACCGGACTGATAATCTCCATCTCCTCCATCTGTTTATAGCTGAGTCCGATCTGATCCATCAGATCCATCCTCGCTTCTTCCATCCATTTGATATAATTTGAATGATGGATGATTCCCATCTGGTCCGTCTCATAATATTTTGCATGATGCTCATATGGGCGGATTTTGATTTCATCGGCATTTTCATTATAAATTTCTATCTCTTTGTCTGACATATAAATCACTACCTTTCTCAAACTCCTCCAACGTATAGTATCTCACAGAAACGTTTTAATTTCAATGGTGCCTTTTTATCCATGCGATCAGTATCACGATCAGAATACAGGCAAGGGAAAACCCGGCTCCCACCATAAATCCCGGTGTCCGGTAGCGCAGCTCGACCGTATGTGTTCCTTCGGTAAGATATGTGCTGATAAACGCCTCACCAAACACTTCCGGATCCGTCTGTTCTCCATCAACATATAATTTCCATCCGGCATCATCCGCCACCGCAAAAATCAGTCGTCCTTCTTTTTTCACATCAATGGTTCCGGTAATTTTCGTATCGGAAAAGGAAGTCATCTCCATCGTCTGCTCATTTAACGTCTGATAAGCCGTATCTGCTGCATCGAGATTCAGGGCATATGCCGTAATATTCACTCTTTCTTCATTACTGTTTTTAATCTTCACTTGTGTGCCTGCCGTACAGTATCCAAGATCAAGTGTATAGCCATGCGAAACTTTTGTGAAAGACTTTGTCCTGCCGTCACTGATCTCTTCCGTCATGCTGTCCACAGTCGTCGATTCATAGGTTGCAAAAATGTATGCATTCTCCTGCACGTCAATCGTTGATTCCCCGACCACAGATTCGGACGGGATCTCCGTCAGCATCGGCTCATCTGCACCAAGAAGCTCTGCAAGTCTGTTCTGTGCCTCAATTTCATCTAAATCAGAATAATCCCACGCATCAATCACATCCTCATCCATCATAAAACCAAGTGGGAGCACATATTTATTTTCGTAAAGATACGTATTTCCGCTCTCTGCCACAAGGGTGCGGATCGGGTTTGCTTCCATTGCGTTATCAGCGATCACATAGCGCAGGGACAGCATTGCTGATAACAGCGGTGTTGCCCCGTTTACACAGTAGAAATTCTTGCCGCCTTCCATTCCGACTGCCTGGTAAAAATGACTGACATCCAGATTCATCAGCGATGAAAACTGCGTTGCGGAACGATATCCATACAGCGCCGCATCATTTTTCGTTTTGCGCTCTAATTCTTCCGTGCGGTAAAATAATATGCCCTTATCCTGTGCCTGATTTTCCGCCTCTGCAAGCACTGCATGATAGTCATCCATGGATTTCACATAGGCAGTCCTGCTCGTCGTATCAAATCCGGTCACATTGTAGTTAAAAAATAATTCTAAAAGCATCGCTGCGCAGCCAAACGAGAGCATGATTTTTTTCAGTTCTTCCCTGGTCGCCTTTTTGATCTTTCCAATCTTTTTTACCACATCTTCCCGGATACATTCCTCCGCATAAAAATAGATCAGCAGCACCACAATATAGCTGCCCAGAAATACATAAGTTGCCGTTGCCGCGCTCTCTCCTAAGATCGTCCCATCGGAAAAATGATAGGAAACTGCCATCAGACCAACCGATGCCACTCCCGCTGCGATCACATCTAAAAATCTCGTTCCTTTGAAATGCAAAAATGCCTCGTAGGATACCGCAAGCATCAGAAATGCATATAAAAAGGTCTGTCTGCCCGGCAGGGAATCCGGGAAGTGCATGCCATGCCAGATGAAATCAAGTATATTATTCGAAAAACTGATGACAAAAAATGCTGCCAGAAGTCCGCGTGAAAGCTTCTTTTTCCAGGAGATCTCACGGTTGAAAAGATACAGTACAAACAAAAGAAGCACAAATACGCCACAGTAAATATTCGGCCAGTGGTCTTTGCCCGTATAAGGTTCTGTCATCACCGAGTGTCTCCCCAGCTCTGCAATGATGTTAAAATACCATTCCATTGTATCCGGAAATGAAATATTCTGTGAGCCGCTCGCTCCAAGGGTGATCGCCTCAGGAATGATCAGTATCGCTCCCGTCCCGCCCGCCAGAAGGGAATAAATTGCGAAACGGATCCACGCACCGATCCCGGTCTCTTTATTTTCCAGCCATGTGATCACAAACCAGATCACCTGAAAAATGCAGACCATGATCGCAATGTAATAATTACTGATAATGCATAAAGACAGTGAAATATAATAAAGCAGTACTTTTTTCTCTTTGATCAGCTGTTCGAGTCCAAGAACGACAAGTGGCGCCAGCATCATGCAGTCTAACCACATGATATCCCATGCATAGGCTGCTGAGAATCCGCACAACGCATAGGCTGTTGCAAAAATGCTGATTGCAGCATGATTTTTTTCAAAATGTTCCTTTAAATAATATCCGAAAAACAGTCCCGCCAATGAAATTTTTAAAATCACAAGCAAGGTCATAAATTCGATCACATGATTCTGCGGACAGAGTAGCAGCAGCCAGTTTAAGGGACTTGCCAGATAATAGGCGTACAGTGAAATAAAATCTGCTCCAAGTCCGATATTCCAGGAGTAAAACATGCTGCCACCATGTTTGATCTTATCCATCAGCTCCGTGAAAAACGGGCAGTACTGATGATACATATCGATATGTAAAATACACTGCTCTCCAAACGGATAGACGTCATGAAAAATGCAGATCACAGTCAGAATAAAAAACGGCAGAAAGAACGACGCAATAAGCGGCATTCTTTCTTTCCACAACTGATTTTGGAGTTTCTTTTCTCTTTTCAAAGCAAAACCTCTCTTTTTATCATTTCCTAATTAACAGTCCCATGATCAAACAGTTCATAATACTGCAATTTCCGGTAAATATCCATCTCATCTTTTTCATCCGAGGCGCGGTATTCCAGCAAAGCGCGTCGAATTCCCTGCTCCGGGTACTGCATCTCGTCAAGACGTTCTTTCGCGACCTGTGCCATCCAGGCTTGAAAGGTTCTGCTTTTGGCGATGGAATTGACTGAATCAGGCGGAAAAGCTGTTCAGTAGTCATGCAGTCGGTTTTGTACATTTTTCCGTCGAGAGCAGGCATTTTCAGTTGACTACAATTTGTAGCCAACTGACTTCCTTCTGTTTTCAAGCGGGTTTTAAGTACACTCCAATACTTTCGTGGATTCGGACTTTCCGTCAGCACAGCAACTACATCCACCACCGAAAAATACCATTCTTCGGCTTTCTCATCCCAAATCGTGCGGACTTTCTTGTCTTCAAAAAGCTTTATCCGTGTGTTTTCTGCCATGTTCTCTCCTAAATCTTAAACCCAATCCCTGCAAGATTTTTCTTTATTTCTTCTTCGAGCTCGTGGCTCTTTGCGAACATTCCGCCAAGTTCGGTGGTCAGGCGGTTCATCTTATCAGCAAAAGGTTCGTCGTCCTCCTCTTTTTCTTCTATGCCAACGTAGCGGCCGGGGGTGAGGATGTAATCCTGGGCGGCGATTTGTTTTGTGGTGGCTACTGCGCAGAAGCCTTTTACATCTTCGAGGATGCCCTTCTGGAAGGCGGTGAAGGTGTTTGCAAGGCGGGCGATGTCTTCTTCGGAAAAGTCGCGGTGCTTGCGGTCTACCATGTGGCCCATGTTGTGGGCATCTATGAAGATGGTTTTGCCGGTCTGTTTTTTGCCACGGGTGATGAACCAGAGGGTTACCGGAATTGTTACGCTGTAGAAAAGCTGGGTTGGCATGGCGACAATTCCTTCTATTAAATCTGCTTCGATTATTTTACGGCGGATTTCTCCTTCGCCACTAGTCTAGGTGGAAAGGGCGCCATTTGCAAGAACAAGAGCGATTTTTCCGTTTGGAGCCAGGTGGTAAATCATGTGTTCTATCCAGGCGTAGTTTGCGTTGCCTGCAGGTGGAAGTCCGTATGCCCAGCGAGGAGCGTTCTGCAATTTATCCTGACCCCAGTTGCTTAAGTTGAAGGGCGGATTTGCCATGATGTAGTCGAACTTCTGCGTGGAATGAAGGTCGTTGAAAAAGGTATCTTCCGGGTGGTCGCCAAAGTTTGCGTCGATTCCGCGGATTGCCATGTTCATTTTGGCCATTTTCCAGGTGTCGGCATTGGCTTCCTGTCCAAAGACTGAGATGTTGCTTCTGTTTCCTGCGTGCTCCTGAATGAACTTTACGGACTGAACGAACATTCCGCCTGAACCGCAGCAAGGGTCATAAACGCGTTTTCCTTCTGAAGGCTTTAAGATATTTACGATTGTTTTTACTACGCTGGCCGGGGTGTAGAACTCGCCGCCTTTTACTCCTTCGTAGGATGCAAACTGCGCGATGCAGTATTCGTAGGTGCGGCCCAAGAGGTCTTTGCTTGCTTCGGTGTCGCTCATGTCCATGTTGGTGAATACGTCTACTACGTTTCCAAGAACGCGTTTGTCTAATTCTGGATTTGCATAGTTCTTTGGTAAAACACCTTTGAGGCTTTTGTTGTCGGCTTCTATGGCAATCATGGCTTTGTCTAAGATTGTGCCGATTTCCAGTGTGTGGGCTGCCTTTGCAATTTCTGACCAGCAGGCTTCCGGAGGGACGAAGAAGATGTTTTCGGCCTCATAAGCATCCGGGGCATTCTTCAAATCCATCGCCTTCTGCAACCAGTTCTGCATATTTCTTTTCAAATGCGGTAGAGATGTATTTTAATAAGATAAGTCCTGTAAAGATTTTCGATAATCTGCAGCAGGGATATGTCCCCAAAGTTCACAAGCTACATCCCAAATCTGCTGTTCAAATCCGATGGTGGCGGAAGATGATTTAGATTTCTGGGATTTTGATTTTGCCATGATGATGCCCTTTTTTTGATATATTTATAATTTTAGCATTAATAGCATGCTTTTACTATAAAATCTATTTTTGTATAGATTCCCTCTCTTATCTAACTTCCCAATACCCCGTCTTATTAGAACCAACGCGATGAATCTTTCCCTGTTCTTCAAGTTCGCTGTAAGTGCGAGTGATTGTTGCTCTTGAAAGACCTGTTGCTTTAGAAACTTCTTCCTTTGTCTGTTTTGGATTTTGTTTTAACGCTGCATAAACCAGATCTGCATTCGACTGTTTTTCTTTCGAGCCAGCAGCTTCTGTTTTATACGATGAAAGGATTGATTTTGTTTCTTCAATTCTTTCTCGTAGTTTTTTTACCAGCGCGGCTTTTTTTCCTTCTGTAAGTCGTTTAAGAGGTTTTAGGAAATCAGTATACCACTTGTCGATTCCATCAAGATTTTCAAGATTGATAGAGGACGCAATTTTAGAAACAGGAAGCCTGCTTATCTGCTCTGACTGGGTTTCGTAAAAAGGTTTTGCACAAATCTGACCTGAAGATATCATATTCATTTCAAAATCAAGATGATTTAAAAACATGGACTTTCCTGTGTCGTAAACCGGAGCAAGTCCTTTCCACTGAAGTGTATTTGAATCCCTTATAAAGCTGATATTATAATAATGGCGGTCGATGTTAGCCATGATGTAATCTACAAGAATGATTTTTAATAAATCCGCCTCCGCATTGGGAATCTTCATTTCATTGCAGCGTTTTATAAGCTCTTCATAGTCGTAGAATTTTCCATCAATCAAATGCAAATCCTGATAAACTGCATTCATTGGAACCAGTTCAGTTGATTCATCAATCATATCTGGACAATAGCAAAAATATTTATCATCACGAATTGTAAGATAATAAAGTACATAAGCAATATTGAGACGTTTGCAAATTTCAGAGGCAAGGACTTCATTTAAAGGTTCCTGCTGCTCGGTTCCGGTCCCGGCTTTTTCCAGATAATTGATTCCATCCTTTTTGAACCAGCGCTTTGAAAGTTCACCGTTTGTTACATTATCAGGGGAGTATGAACTTGAATTTCTATTCAGGCTTTTTGAATTACTTGTAAGGCGAAGTCCGAGTGCAGGATCATAATCATTAGTAAAAAAATTAATATCTTCCCAGAAAAGTTTGTCTTTAAGCTCAACAGGACAAATCCAGTACTGGTCAGAAAGACTCAGAAACCAGCTCTTTTTGGCAAGTTCATAATTTGAAGGTATTTCAAGTTCTTCCAGTGCTTCCTTAAAATGAGGCCGGGTAGAAGGAATGAGGCGGTTATCCAGAAACTGTTCCATTTTTTCATTTAGAGCATAAAGATTGTCTGCAGAAGGTTTTCCATTCAGAAACAGAGCAACCGGCAAATGTTCCTTATTATAAACCTGCAGAACTTCAATGTAGCCCTTATTTTCTGCATATCTTAGAATCGGGATATTTTTTTTATTAAGTATGTATTCCATATTTCGCCCCCTGTATTTGACATGTAAACATGTCGTTGAGTTCAAACCCGCTTAAATATCGCGGTTTTGAACATCACCTTTTAGTGTAACCCGTTCAGAATCTGAAGTTTCAGAACGGGTTTTCTTATTTATCGGCTCAAACTTATAAAAATGATAAGATATATCGGCTCAATAATGCAGTTTTAACTCGGTTTGTCGAGTTAGAATTATTTTTAATTCGAATTACCGAGTTAAAACCAAGTTAGAAAATTATTCAAGTAAACATACACACGAACATATACCAGAAGGCATTTTGAATAATAAATAAGGCTTAGCCATAGAACCTCACTTTGCAACAAAAACTTTGGTTTAAAACCTCAGTTTAAATTAGATGTGATTTCTACGCCAAGCCCTACTTTATTGACTTCAGTTAATTCCAGTTAAAAACAAAAAACCACTCATTTCTGAGTGGTCTGTATAGCGGGGGCAGGACTCGAACCTGCGGCCTCCGGGTTATGAGCCCGACGAGCTGCCAACTGCTCTACCCCGCGTCGTGTTCAAATAGTTTATATTCAATAGCGCTTTATGTCAACCCCTGTATCGCTTAAATTGTTGTACTTGTACCAAATTCTGCACTCCAATATTGCAAAAAGGATTGCTATGACGGCAAACCAATAAAAATTGTTTGAAAAACCGGCAAAAAAATTGTAGACGCCGTGTAAAAGTACGGCCCAGACAAAAGGCAGTACGTGTGTCTGTTTTTTCTTGAACATCCACAGATAAAGTCCGCTTAATCCTGCGCAAAATGTGTGAATCAGCACGCTCGTAAAAGCCCTTGCAACTAACAAATTC